>Ga0206867_1107_pt1 | contig 18497 bp, 16 predicted proteins | sample Alteio_BWOrgCont_37_FD_152905 | JGI IMG/M metagenome (GOLD analysis project Ga0206867, IMG submission 152905) | Enriched cells from forest soil in Barre Woods Harvard Forest LTER site, Petersham, Massachusetts, United States -... | ecosystem: Environmental > Terrestrial > Soil > Temperate forest >...
CAGGGCAACGTGAAGGAGATGAAGGAGGAATTTAATGCGGGTATGTAATACAGTCCTCACCCTGCCCTCTCCGAAGGAGAGGGTTCTTAATCCTTCTCCTTCCTCCTTTGGAGAAGGATTACTGCCTTATACCAGTTAATTTCTATTTTTAAGCCGTCTTTCATCAAACAGGGACGAGGAAATGAGCCGGGTTTATAAAAGTATCGCGTTTTTGCTGTTGGCCTTTGGGGGCTTACGGGCATCGGCGCAGGTAATGGATGAGGACACTACCACACACCAGCCTTTTTTTAAAGCCAGCAAATTCAATAGTAAATGCTATGTGGGCGTAAACGGTTCGGCGGTGGAAATATTAAAAAACCAGGCTGCAGGGTATTTTGGGGCCGACCTTAATTGGGTGATCAATCATAAGTATGTGGTAAGCGCCATTTATGATGAAACAGTAAACCAGGTGCAGATACAAAAAATTGTAAACCCAAATGACCCGTCAAGCCCGATATACTTAATACATCGATACCTGGGCTTGGGCTTTAGTTACATTCTGTTTAACAATAAGCTGTTTTCTTTTCAACCGGGATTAAGCGCGGGTTGGGGGCACATTCAATATAACATTGACAGCGTAAATTACCACAACAACTTTGCCGAGGTGGTTCCCGAAGTTTCAGCAACTTACAACTGCACAAAATATTTCAGGTTTGGCATCGGGCTTAACTACCGCTTAGCATTAGGCGCTTCGCTCAATGGCCTTAAAAGCGCTGACATTAGCGGGGTTGGCGGTGTTGTTTTTATTAAGGTGGGGACGTTTTAATAATGTCTGAACCTTGATTAAGGGATTTTAGGATTGCATGATTGGTGTTAGATTAAAATTGACCCTTTGATGTTATACGAAGATTTGACAAAGAAAATAATTGGTTGTGCAATTGAAGTTCATAAACGATTGGGTAATGGATTTCAGGAAGTAATTTATCAACGGGCGTTGGAGATTGAAATGGCTCTTGCGGGCTTGGGATTTGCCAGAGAAATGGAAATGCCTGTTTATTACCGCGAGCAGGAGATTGGAAAAAGAAGAGTTGATTTTTTTGTTGAAGGTAAAATAATGGTTGAGCTAAAGGCTATTATTAAGTTGGAAGAGGTGCACTTAGCACAGGCCCTTAATTACACAGAAGCATATAATATGGAAATAGGCCTGCTAATCAATTTCGGAGGAAAAAGCCTCGAATTCAAAAGGGTACATAACAATAAGATAATTCAAAAGATCAATGATTAAAGGATTCCGGGAGCAGCCCGGTCTAATCAGGTAATCCAAAAATCCTTTAATCAAGGTTCAGGTTATTTTTTCAACTCATCCCTTATCTCCATCAATAACTTATCAGTAGATGAAGGCTCGGTAGGAGCAGGGGCTGCAGCTTCTTCTTTTTTAAAGGTGTTAATGCCTTTTACTACCAAAAAGATGGCGAAAGCTACTATCAGAAAGTCTAACACAGTTCCGGCAAAGTCGCCAATTTTTATGCCGGGGCCAACGGTAAGTTTTTGCCAGTCGCCTCCTCCTCTCGAGATTACGTAGTTAATGGGCGGCATAACGATATCGCCTACCAGTGCTGTTACAATTTTTCCGAAGGCACCGCCTATTATAACACCAACTGCCAAATCAACAACGTTGCCCTTCATGGCAAACTCTTTAAATTCTTTTACAAACCCCATCGTACAAAATTTTAGTTAATAATATGGGTTTAAAAATATAAGAGAAAGTGGTTTTTGAAAGCAGAAATTATAAACAAATGCAGTTTAACGCAAAGCCCGCAAAGATTAAATACAAGAGCGCAAAGAATACATTTTTATGGGCTTTGCATTTTCCTGCTATCTTTTTTGCCAGGTAGGAATTTTTCTGAGCCTAACTTTTATCACCGGTTTCTTCAGCTTCGCCCTGACCTTCGTAATTGGTATAGTCTTGCCAGTAACTGGCTTTGTACGGATAGCGGATTAAGTATAATTCCTTTACTTTTTTGAAAAGTAGTTGGCGCAGGTCGGTAGTGTTGCGGTTTTGAGTGGCTGAAATAAAAATGCAGTTATCGTGTGTTCGGCCCATCCAGGTTTCCCGTAGTTCCTGTATCAGCCCGCTTCTTACCTCAGCCGGTAAAAATTCGTCAAACCGGGTTTGCTCGTATAAATCCATTTTATTGAAAATAACTATCACCGGTTTGGTTTCGCAGTGTAGTTCTTTCAAAATTTCGGTTACCACTTTCATCTGGTCTTCAAATGCCGGGTGCGAAATATCAACTACATGCAGCAAAATATCTGCTTCAATAGCTTCATCTAATGTTGATTTAAAGCTTTCGATTAAGTGGGTAGGTAGTTTGCGAATAAACCCAACGGTATCGCTTAATAAAAACGGCACGGCGTTAAAGGTTACTTTGCGTACGGTAGTATCGAGGGTGGCAAATAGTTTGTTCTCGGCAAACACGTTTTCTTTAGCCAACAAATTCATAATGGTGCTCTTGCCCACGTTGGTGTAACCTACCAGGGCTACGCGTATCATTTCGCCGCGGCTTTTGCGGCGCACTATGTTTTGTTTGTCAATTTCTTTCAGCTTCTCTTTTAGTGAAGTTATTTTTTTTGAGGCAATACGGCGGTCGGTTTCAATTTCCTTTTCACCGGCGCCGCCTCTTGTTCCGGCACCACCACGCTGCCTTTCAAGGTGACTCCACATACCTTTTAAGCGGGGTAGCATGTACTGAAGTTGCGCTAAATCAACCTGTGTTTTTGCCTGCACCGTGCGTGCGCGATTGGCAAAAATATCGAGTATGAGCATGCTACGGTCGAGTACCTTTTTTTTGAGCACCTCCTCCATGTTGCGCAACTGCGAGGGTGAAATTTCATCGTCCACAATAACCAGGTCGACGCTTTTGGCTTCGCAATAGGATTTTATTTCTTCCAGCTTGCCTTTGCCCACATAAGATTTTGTATCGGGGTGTGGCAGCCTTTGCACAAAGGTTTTTAAAGTTTTAACGCCATCGGTAAGGGCTAAAAACTCCAGCTCAGCCAGGTACTCTTTGGTTTGCTCTTCGGTTTGGTCTTGCGAAATTAAACCTACCAATACAGCAGTTTCTTCCTTCACATTCAGGTTATCAATTTTGGCTTTGCCTTTTTCGTTCATTCGTCAAAAATAAAAAACCATTTGCAGCAATTGACTTTTAGAAAACTTAGCCACAAAGACACTAAGGACACAAAGAATAAAATGCATTTATAACAAACGGCATCAACCAATTAACACAGTTTTACTTTGTGGGAAATAATCACTAACATTAGTATCAGGAAATTGGGGCGAAGTATGCCTTGTTTTCTTGCTTTATCTGAAATGCAATTGTTATTAATATGCGGAAAATATATACCCCTGTAATTGTTTTCATGTTTTTGGCGTTCTCGGTTTGCGGGCAAACCAACGGGTTGGGCGTTAGTTCATTTGCCACTAAAATTACGGTGCCCTTTGTTATGCCTGATGGCACCAAGCTGATGACTGATATATATCTTCCACGGTTGACCGATTCGCTGCGGATTTCGTTAGGTAAAGTTGTTTTGTTGGGCGATACGATACAAACTGATAGTATTACCTTATTGCATGCCGGGCAACAAATTATTTTTTACGACTCGTTGAATGGGCAGCCTAATCCCAATCCTTACCAGCTGCCCTGCATTTTTAGCCGGACGCCGTATAGTAAGGGTGGTTTCCAGGATTTAGGAGCAGTGCTGCCTTTGTTAGGCTATACTTATGCTTACCAGGATATGCGTGGGGCTTATACCAGCGAGGGTAATTATTTTCCGATGTATTCGGATAGCTGGAATAAAAACCCATATCACCCCAGCGGACATATACTTGATTATTTGCCGCCCGATGACCCAAAGTTTTCGAACAAAAATGAGGATGGATATAACTCTATCAAATTTCTTTCGAACCTTGAAATACCGGGTTTATATGACAGCCTTACCCATACTAACAATAAACTGGTTAATGGCAGCATAGGTATGTTTGGCGCTTCGGCGTTGGGTAATGTGCAGTTGCAGGCCGGGCTTGCACACCGTATTTCGGATTCTATTCCGTGCTTAAAATGTTTAATGCCCATTGTGGCTACTACCGAGCATTTTATTGCAACCGGTTTCAATAACGGAGTGTTTCGCCCGGGTATAGTTACAGCATGGTTAAAGGGGCAGATATTCAATATCATCAATGATAACCTGATACCGTATGATGGCAGCCGTCAAAACGCTATCCATACTTCGGCCGATTACAATTTGCCTCAAACCGATACACTCAATTCGGTAGTGGAAGTATACCAGCAAAATAAATTTGATGCTGCTACGCTGGCCACCGATCAGTTTACCGTTCATCGTTTTACCCGGGCTGACGGGACTTTGAGCCCTGCGGGGTATTACCCCAACTCGGCCGGAAGGGCTGATATGGATGCCAGCGATGCACCGGTGAATGAAAACGGCGAAGCTGTTGACCCGGTAACACAATTACCCTTACCAAACCTGGTTTACAGCCGGTACAGCAATTTAGATGTGCCAGCTTTTCATGTTAGCGGTTGGTGGGATATTTTTACCGAGGGGCAGATAAATACCATGAACCATACCATGGATAATTTACGAACACCTAACCAGTTTCTGCAAAAAATAGCTATCGGCCCGTGGGCGCATCAAACTACGGCCACGCTTACCACGGGTGACCGGACATACCCCAGTAACGTTGATGATATAACCCAAATTGACCTGACCAATTTTTCGGTAAGCAACCTGCCGTTAAGCCAGGTGCTGGCATCGGACCTTATTACCTGGTACCGGTATAATCTTAACTACAACCCGCAAAACTATGTGGGTGAGCCAAAGTTTATTATTCAGAACAGTACGCAGTGGCAGTACCTGGGTATTGGTACGCTTTTAGGCCAAACCGACAGCATTTTTGTAAGAGTGCCTTCGGCAAATTATATTATTCCGTTTGTAACTATGATGCAGTTTTTATCGGGACAAGGTGGCTTAGATAGTATGCCGATTGAGGTAAAAATGGGCGGACTTCAGTTACCGCTTTACGAGTCGGTGCCTACTCTGGGCTCGGTGTTGGGTGGTATACAGAATACCGGGCCTATTACCGGTATACCGTATAAGGATTTTACTACGGTGCCCAATGTGCGTTACTACATGGTGGGCCCTGATAGCGCGGCTGATGCTGCGGCAGGGTACCCAAACAATTATCAAATAGGTAATTACTGGCTTACGTGCGACAGGTTTCCGCCAATGCACAACATACAGTGGCAGCGGATGTACCTGCACCAAAACGGCGCCTTTAATTTTACTGCGCCTACCACAGATGAGGGTTACGGCATGTATGTGTGCGACCCGGATAACCCGATATTAACCGTGGGTGGCAGTAACATGGTTGACCTATCGCCGGATGGCACGCGCATAACACAGGGGCAAATGCGCATCAGCGATTCGAGCAATGCACCGTACAGTATGGACCGGGAGGGTGTGATACAATTTAACAGCACTGTGTTCCAGGACTCGTTCAATATTGCGGGTTTTCCGTTAGTGGATTTGTTTGCTGAAAGTAACCCCGGTGGGGTAAGCAGCGGCCCTACCGATTGCGATTGGGACGTGCGTATACTGGATGTGTGGCCCAATGGCCAGGTGTATTTTGTGCAGGAAGGTATTGTAAATGCCCGCGCCCGCAATTGGGCCCGCGCGCTGGTTGATAGTATGACTATAGCCGGTACGGCTACCTGTTACAACGGTGTTGAGGACCCCGGCGATAAGGATATACCATACACTAACATTAACATTGGCCAGATATACGAGTACGTTTTTAAAATGCTGCCTATTGCTTATTGCTGGGCACCGGGCCATGCTATAAGGGTGCTTATCAGCTCGGCGAATTATACCAAGTACCAGGCTAATGCCAATATACCTTTGAATGATGGCGAGTTTTTCCGCCGGAACCCCGGTGATGGACAGACGTATATTTTTAATGGGGTAGAGATGTCGCCGAGGGTGGCGGTGCAGCGGGTGCATTTTTCGAATGGCAATCCTACCAATATTGCTTTCCCGGTGTACAACAGCAATTTCGTTTCGACTGAGGTGGCACAGGTAGCCGCTAATGCCAATTTTGATATCAGTGTGTTTCCGAACCCGGCCAGCGATAAGGTGCAGGTATTTGCCAACCAACCCGGTGAGCATGCATTAACCATTGCCGATATTACCGGTGGCACGGTAACTACTGCGCGCTTTGACGACAACATTATTTTAAACACCAGCCAGTACAGCAAAGGGATTTATTTTGTTACTGTAACCGATGCGAATAATACGGCGGATAGGGTAACGAAGAAGTTTGTGGTGCAGTAACAGTTTACGGTTTTCAGTTTGGAGTTTAAATACAAGCGCAGTCACCCCTTCCGTATTCGCCGCGGCGGGGAAACCAAAGCCGGTTATGATTGATATATATAATGTGCTATTAAAGAGTAACCCATGCCGAGTAAACAGCCCATTCCCTTTAATTTTGTTTTTGAATACCTAGAGCCGTTGCCTTATGTGGTGAAGCAGTTTTTTGGTTGCCATTCGATTTACCTGGGGGACAAAATAATGTTGATTTTACGGGATAAAAAGGATATGCCGGAGATAAACGGGGTATGGATTGCAACCTCGCACGAGAGCCATGAAAGTTTGAAGAAAACATTTCCGTCTATGCGGTCGGTTGCCATTTTTACGGATGGCACTAAGGAATCGGCGTGGCAAATGATACCGGCCGATGCCAATGATTTTGAGTCGTCGGTTTTGGAGTTGTGCCAGTTGATACGGCGCAGGGATGACCGGATTGGAAGGGTGCCTAAGAAGAAGAAAAAGAAGATTTAGGCAGCATATATAATAATCTGACTCTCAGGTTAACGTAAGCTTGCTGCAAAATTTATAATTAAACTACATAACCTAAAAGTCCGGGTGATGAATTAAAATGAAAAGATATGTCTTTGCGAGGATAATTCATTTAAAAAATAAACGAGCATTATTCGCGGCAATCTTCAGTTGTGTCTTTTATGGGTAATCTGCCGTAAAGACACAGCGGAAGATTGCCACAGCCTTTTCTATAATTTATTTTTAATGGAAAAGGCTTCGCAATGACGCAATTTTTATTTTAAATACAAACAGCCAACCCCTTCCGTCCCCGAAGCGGGGAAACCAAAGCCGAACAGCCAGTTCGCCCAACAAGTTATTGACACCCCTTGTGGCATTGTTATTATCATCTTATCTTCGTAATATAATACGAAATGGTTTTTTGGAGATTACACAGACTAATGCAGTTGGGCTGGTGTTTTTGTTCTTTGACAGGTTGTGATAAGTGGATTGACGGATTGGCCGTTGCGGGTTTACAAAACGTAAGGTGCACAGTTATTACAAATTGTCGCAATGTAAATTAAAATCTGCAACGAATAGATAATCAAGGCTTTATAAAAATTAATGCGCGCCAGGGTTTACAAGGGTTTACATAATTAGCGAAATTGTTTTTTTACTGTAAGAAGTATGCAATTGGAATGGAAGTGCACAGGATGGGGAAAGAAAAAATTAGCCCATTTATTAGGACAGTGGATTTTACCAATGAAAACGAGCAAAAAAGTATATAAAAAGTATAGGAAAAACAGAATTTAAAAGGGGTGAAAAAACGAGGTTGGATTTTGGTTTTTTGTAATGCGAAACGGCCGGACCCCTTCCGTCCCCGCCGCGGCGGGGAAACCAAAGCCATTTTAGAGTAGCGCTTAATGGGAGGATTTACGCTTGGAGAATGGGGTGAGGGAATGAACAACTCAAATCTCTCTATATTAGCGCCTTGTAAACTAACAGTATGCTAAACATTGTTTTATTTGGCCCTCCGGGAAGCGGCAAGGGTACGCAGGCGGAAAAAATTATTGATAAATATAAACTGGTGCACTTATCGACCGGCGATATGCTGCGGGCTGAAATTGCTGCAGCCACTACGCTGGGCCTTGAGGCTAAAACCCTGATGGACAAAGGCGAACTGGTGCCCGATGCCGTGGTTATTGGCATGATTGAAAATAAACTGGCCGGTAATAAAACCGCCGGAGGGTTTGTGTTTGATGGGTTTCCGCGCACTGTAAAGCAGGCTGAGGCGCTGGACGCCCTGCTTGAAAAGCACAAGGCGCCTATTAAAGTGGTGCTTTCGATAAAGGTAGGCGAGGAGGAATTGACGCGCCGTATTTTGGCCCGGGGCGCCACCAGTGGCCGCGCTGACGACCAGAACGAAACGATTGTAAAGAACCGCGTGGTGGAATACAGAACCAAAACCGAGCCTTTGGCTAATTATTATACCGCACAGGGCAAGCTAAAGGATATTACAGGCGAAAAGCCGGTTGATGAAGTTTTTGCATCGCTTTGTCACGAAATTGACAAGGTGAATAGCAACAAAGGGCTGACCCCTTCCGTCCCCTAAAGGGAAACCAAAGCCGGCTTTAAGTTCTCGGTCAAGCGATGAAAAGGATTGGGGGGTAGTTTTGACAATGGACATTAAAAAGAGTAGGAGTTTTATCCTGATTCATTAGCTAAGGCGAATTGAAAGTTAATTGATATTGAAACAGGCCGATGCGCATTGGCGCGGCAAAAGTGAGATGGCAGCAGAAAATTTTATAGACTACGTTAAGATTCATTGTAAGAGTGGAAAGGGTGGGCCCGGTGCCTCGTCTTTCAGGCGGGAGAAGTTTGTGCCCAAGGGTGGGCCGGATGGCGGCGATGGTGGCAGGGGTGGCCATGTTATTTTACGGGGCAATGCGCAGCTTTGGACTTTGCTGCACTTAAAATACCGCAAGCATGTTATAGCCGAGGATGGCGATAAGGGCATGGGCGCTTTATCATCGGGTAAGCGCGGGCAGGATGCTATTATTGAAGTTCCGCTGGGCACGGTGGCGCGCGATTTTGAAACCGGTGAGGTGGAGGTAGAAATTAACGAGGACGGACAGGAATATATTTTGATGGAGGGCGGCAAAGGCGGCTGGGGTAACGACCATTTTAAAAGCCCTACGCACCAGGCACCGGTTTATGCCCAACCGGGTATACCGGGGCAGGAAGGCTGGAAAGTATTGGAGTTGAAATTGCTGGCTGATGTAGGATTGGTGGGATTTCCGAATGCGGGTAAATCAACGCTTATTGCAGCGGTTTCGAATGCCAAACCTGAAATTGCTGATTACCCGTTTACCACGTTAACGCCCAACCTGGGTATAGTAAGTTACAAGGGCGGCAGAAGTTTTGTAATGGCTGATATACCCGGCATTATTGAAGGAGCCGCAGAGGGCAAGGGGCTTGGCCTAAGATTTTTGCGCCACATTGAAAGAAACTCGTTACTGTTGTTTATGGTGCCGGTTGATAGCGCCGATATTGTGGCCGATTACAATGTATTGTTAAATGAGTTGCGAAAATACAGCCCTGAGTTATTGACCAAGGATAAAATACTGGCCATTACCAAGTGCGATATGGCGGATGATGAGTTGCGCAAAATGGTGGAAAAGGATTTGAAGAAAGCGCTTAAAAAAGAAGGTTCAATACCGCTTCATTTCATTTCGGCTATAACCGGTTTTGGTATTGATAAACTGAAAAATGAAATTATGAAGATGCTGGATAAGGCGAATCCGCCCAAGCCGAAGGTAGAAGAGAATTACCCTGATATTGAGTAATACAATTTTAATTTACCGCAAAGGGTAATACAAATAATAAAATATAATAATTTGTTTTTTGACTACGCCCTTAAGCTCTCAGGGAGTTTAGAGGAGACCCAGTCCCATACGTCCCAGCCTTTTTGGCCAAAGCTGTGATAGATGTGAATGAAAGCCGGTGAGTACCTGGTAACAAAGGCATCATCACTTATCTGGCTGTTTTCTTTGTCGAGCATTAATCGGGTACTGGTGATGTCGGCAATAAAGTTGTATTTTTTTGAAAGGAGTGGGGCATTCTGTAAACCAAACTCCCAGGCAGTGGCAATGAGTGTTCCCTGGTCGCGGGTTTTCCAGTTGGGGTCATTAAATATTTCAAGGGTTTTCTGATGCCATGCTTCTAAAAAAGGCTTGCTGGCATCATCAAACAAAAAGACACCGCCGTTCCAGTGTTGCCAGTTTTCATCTTTAACTTCTATACCAAATTTTGAACCTATGTATTCCTTGAGGTGATTGCAGGTTAGCTGATAGATATCTTCGCCGCGCGGGCCAATCCAACGGTAATGTAAATAGCTCCAGCGCAGGTCGCTGTTTTTTTCAATCTGCCTGATAACATTGTTGCCTATGTCGTACAAAATAGGCTTGCCCTGGCCATCAAACCAGTATTTTCCCTTTTTGTGATAGTAGGTATCGTTGTCTAATTTAAAGGTCCCGGGTGATAATATAAACCTAAAGGCAGTAAGCAAATAACCGGCCCGGCTGCGCTTAATAAAAACCAGCTTCTTCTGTAGCTCCTTTTGTTTTCCTATCTGCCCGGGGTCAGTAACCTGGAGGTTGCTGTCAAACTTTTCGCGCAATTCATTTAGCAGGTGAATATGTTTTGTGTTTTGTTCAATGCAATCGCAGTTAACGGCATTAGGGCTAAACAAAGGCATGCGGCAGTGGTCGGGTGCAAAAGTTACCACGGCGTTTTTCTGTGTGAAAATGGTATCCACTTCGCTACTAAAGGCAATCACATCGGTATCGAGATAGCAATACCGGTTTCCCGGTGGCAAAAATTTGTGAAGGCCGGTTTTAAGATAAATGCTTGCCTGGTGATGGCTAAAATGGGTGGGTGTTTGAATGTCTATGATATGGTCGTGAACCACTGCGGTTTCATTTCGCAACTGGTCGGTAACTACTACAATACCGGCCTTTGAAAAATGCCTGAGCGCGGCTAAAGAAAAGTGCAGGGTTTCAACATGTTCTTTACCACCACAAACAACAAAAACAAAGGTGTTTTTTTCTATCCTCATTTACAGGTTTCCGGGTTGTTGATGCCTCAGCTTTTGCCTGGCAACTTATTTTCAATCCAATCCCAAACATCCCATTCCCGCACTCCAAAATGGTCAAACACATGGATAAAAGCAGGTTTATACTGCGTTACTAGGGCGTTATCCGAAATGGCGCTTTTATCAGGGTTAAGCATCAGGGCCGGGTTATAAAAATAAGCAATGAAGTTGAACTTTTTAGATAATAGCGGTGCCTGCTGCAAACCTAACTTCCATACAGTAGCTATCAGCGTGCCCTGGTCGCGCGTTTTCCAATAGGGGTCGTCAAAAATTGCACGGGTGTTTTGATGCCATGTCTCCATAAATTCGTGGCTGTAATCATCAAACAAAAATACGCCTCCGTTCCAATGTTGCCATTGCCCATTAAAGTCAATTTTAAACTTGTCGTAAATGGCATCTCTTAAATGTTCACAGGCCAGCCATTCAATATCATTTCCTTGTGGACTAATCCATCTGCGGCTTCTTCGGTTCCAATGCCATGCGCTGTTTTTTTCAATTTGCTTAATTACCGTAGCCGACACTTCGTAAAGAATAGGATTGCCTTCGGCATCAGACCAATAGCTTTTTGATTTATGATAGCAATAATCATCATCAAGCTTAAAAACGCTTAGAGAAAACAGGTACTTCAAGGCGGAGATTAGCAGCTTGCCCTTGTTGTGTTTTATCACCTCAAGCCTTTGTTTTAATAGCCCTTGTTTTGGTAGTAGCGCAGGGCCGTTTACGTATGTATAGCCATATTTTTCAAGCAGGCCTTGTATTTCTAATCGGTCTTTTTTATTTCTTTCTTCGCACCCACAGTTTACAGCGTGGGGACTAAACTGAGACAGGCTGCAATGGTCAGCAGCAAAAGCAATTATCTCTTTCTTTTGGTTAAAAATATCATCTGCCTCTTTGCTTAAAGCAATAACATCTGTATCAAGGTAGCAATAGGTAAATCCGGTGGGTAAAAATTTATGCAGCCCGGTTTTTAAGTAAATAGCTGATTGATGATTATCGAAATGTGCAGGCGTAGATATGTTGAGTACTTGTTCATGCTGCACCGGGATTTCATTTTTGGATGCATCGGTTACAATTAATATTTCTAACGACGTGAATTGTTTTAAAGCAGCCAACGAGAAGTGAAGCGTGTCGATATGTTCACGTACACCGCATACTACAAAAACAAACCTGTTTTTTACCCCACTCATGTATTGTTAGCTCTTATTGCTCAAATATATGGAGTCGCCATTAACAATGCGCTGCGAAAGCAGAAGTAAGAAATATTATTTAACTATGCGTAAAGCTCCACCTCCCAATCGTATCATGCGAAAATATTTGCTGCTCATATTTTACGTTGTTGCAAGTACCCTTATAGGTAAGGAGTTCCATCCCTTCTCTCAGTTTCCAATGTATAACTCGTTTCCCAATTATAGCTATGTTCTTTTTCTGAAGAATGAAAAAGGCGATATAATACCATTCGGCAAATATTTTCCAAGACAAAAGTATGCCGGCCAAGTTGCCCATGTTTTTTACTCCTACTTTACCTACCACGGATACTCGTGCGGTTATGGAAAAGAGGACCCTGTTCATTTACATCAGGCAGGAAAAGAAATAACGGAGATGCTGCTTAAAGACGAAGACCCCCGTAAATTTGATTTTGATACCCTGAACTTATACCGGCGATTTTATTATTTGGCCGATGACAGAATAAACTACAGAGACGATTTAATATATGAACAAGGTATTAAGCGGTAAATACTGGACCAGCTATACTTCCCCTGAATGGATGGCAATCAAAATATCTACGGCGGTTTTTTGGTTAATGATACTTCATTCTTCCAACATAAACATGGAGGCCATACCGTATCCATGCGGTATATTTTCTGTTGTCAATGCCTCTTTTTTAGCGTCTAAATACACTTTGCCAGTTTCATCCGCTTTTGCGCTGCTGCTTGCTGTATTATATATAGCTGAAAAACGAATGGCAATAACAACGTTTTTGATGTTCTTGTTAAGCCTCGTTTTATTTACCCTGGAAGAGTCAAATGGTATTTTAAACCGCAATAGTTTGTATACCATGATATTTTTGGCCCAGGCAATTGCCTATTACCGAAATGGCACCCGCTTAAATGAAGAACGGATTCAATTCCCCATTCAATTTATTGCAGGTGGTTACATATTAGCCGGTCTGTCTAAATTAAAGGTATCGGGGTTGGGCTGGGTTAGCGATGCGCCATTGGTTTCAATCCAAATTTTAAAGGGGTATTGTTATAATTATTTTACTACCGGCGATATAAAACAACTTCAGCGGGGAATGATGCAAGCGGGTTTTGTTTTAAACCATAAGCTTATTATTGAATGCATGTGCGGAGGTTCATTGTTTTTAGAGTTGTTTGCATGGATTGCTGTAAAAAATAAGCTCACCGCTTTTGTTTATGGTGTTTTGCTCACATGCATGCACATAGGCATAAATTTTGCAATGAACATACTTATAGGAGCCGTGTTTTTCCCTATGCTTTTTTTTATGATAAACCCACTCTATTTAATTTATCTTCTTTTAAGTCGGCTATACGCCAGCCTCAGGCCTCCGTCCGCTGCTAATACAGATACGGCATGATTATAGACACCTATTTTTTAGCATCTCCAACCACCTCAGGGCGGTTTAAAAAGTAAAGATGTTTTTGTTGGCTGGTATCGAACGGGGGTTTCATCGCCTTTATTTCATAAAAATCAACAGGAAAAACGTAGTCCTCCCAGCTAATAATTTTTGCAATATCAAACAGCTCCTGAAAATTATTTGATATGGTAAGGTGCTCAAACTCGCCCACTTTCACATCAGGTGTTTTTACAAAAAGCACAATAAAGTTAAGCCTGCGCAATGTAGCCAAAACCTCATGTAAATCTGCCACATGGTAGCAATATGCCTTGTTTATCTCTTCAACAATTCGGTCAATCCGTTTGCCATCCTCAGTGTTTGGATGCTCCCGCCTGAAGAGGTCCTTAATGTATAACACTCCCCCAGGCCTTATTACTTTAAGTGCCTTTTCTATTAGCAGCGGTTTATTATTTGAATGCCCAAACGATTCTAAAAAAATAACCCTGTCAAATACATTGTGGCCATATATTTCATCCATCAAATGATAATCGCCTAGTGTAAAATTAGTTTTGCCTACCAGGCTTTTCGAAATTTGGGTGGCATTTGCTTTATTATACTGCAATTCAGAAATTGTAAGGCCTTCAACCTCCACATTCAATTTAGAGGCAAAATATAGGGCCGGCCCTCCTACGCCACATCCTGCATCCAAAATCTTTTGCCCATCCTTTAACTCTGCATTTTGAATAGTGTAATCCAGGTAGTCGTAAACATTGCTTGTTCTGAAGGCTTGTATAACATCGCCATAAACTTCCAGAAACTTATCTGTGTTGTTGTTATAAAATGCAGCCACTTCGCCCGAGTTGAGCGCATCGGTTTTTTTGGCTTCTTGTGAAGTTTTAGTTTTAAATAGGTCAAAAAATTTCTTCAGCATGGCTTAAACTGTTTTAAAAAACAAAGCAATAATAGTAAGAAGCCTAAATCATCTGCAATATATTGTGAGCCGCGAGCCAATTAGAATTTTGTTATTTTGTGTGAGCAGGCGTTTAACGGTAGTAATTAATGGTTTATAAAATTATGCATTAAGTGAAATTAGCTGAATTAAAAGACACTGTAGCAGAGCATACACTTAATAAGAATGGCTTTATCCTTTTTCGGAATTTTTTGACTGCGGAAGAGGTGGCCACGCTTTATGCGCTATACAAAAACTACCATAAGAAAGCGGACTTAGATAAAGGCATGTGGAACAGCCTGAATGATATTTCGCCGGAGGAGGGGTTGCTGGTAAGTGAAAAAATACTGGAAAAGCTTCGTTCAAAGCTGGATAGGTTATTTGTTTCGTACTATGCGCCTATAGCCACGTTTATGTCCAAAAACTGTAATCCAAACAGCACTTGCGACCTGCACAGGGATTTTAGCATACTCAACGAAAAAGAATTCCAATATCGAAACATTTGGATACCGCTGGTTTCAACCACTAAAAATAATGGCGCATTATACGTATTGCGAGGTAGCAACCATGTATTTGATTATGTGTTACCATTATTCAGCCCATGGCCTTACAAAAATATGCAGGACGAACTGTTTACTATGGTTGAAACCATTGATGCCGAAGCGGGAGATTTGGTAATATACCTCGACAAAACATTACATGGTTCACACATTAACTTCTCCAACGATTCACGGCCGGTAGTTCATTTTGGGGCATTGCATCCCGATGTTGAACTACAGTTTTATTGCCTCGACGAAAAGAAGGAAAACGTAAAGGTTTATGCCGTACCTTTCAGGTTCTACTTTGATAAGGACTTTTCACGGGTGGATAGCAAATATCCTTTTGTGCGCGAGTTTAAATTTGCGCCACCCGCATTAAATACGGAAGATGTTATAGCAAAACTGAAAGCGGTTAGTTAGTTTTTCTGAAGTTCATCATTGTTCATCTTCCACTTCCATTTTCTGTGTATCCAAAATCTTCTTGCTTTGATTGAACAAATATTCAACGGGGTTCTTTTCAAAAGAATCCAGTATAACACTTACGGGCCAGCGGCAGGCATGTCTTAATAATACCTGTTTTGCCTGTTCATCTTGCTGTAAATTTATAACCGCACCAAGCTTTCTTATTATGATATTATAAAGAGCTTCCTTTTCAGTTTCGGTATATGCTAACCCGTTAATGTGCGATTTCAATTTGTTTTGAAAATAGGTATATAACTCTGTTTCGGGCAAACGGTTAACGCGGTCCTCTTCTTCCTTCTGCTTTATTTCTGCGGTTCTGTCAGCATTTGCCCATTGTTTTACTACGGCCATGAAATATTCGTAGTGCGCAACATTAACTTTTTGGATTGTTGTTTGTGCATTAAACTTATGGCTTTCGAGGTATTTATAAATACCTTTTATCTCATCAGCGGGCAAGTTATCAAGTGCGTACTTTTGGGGATACCACACCTTATGAAAAGTAGCTACCGCGCCTATATTGTTACAAAAATTTATAAAGTCGGGCAGCTCTTTCCAGTTTTGACGCATTACGCAGGTAGCTATGCTAAACTTCATTTTCTTATTTCTACTATACCCGCTGAAATACTGAATGTTTTCCATTACCCGGTCAAAATTTGCATTTAACCTTATCGCCTCGTAAGTTTCCTTTTTTAAGGAATCGAGCGACACCCCGATTTGAAAATTACCCCGGCTCAAAAAATCTTTAATGCGGGCATTCAAATAGCTGCCATTTGTTTGAACCATGATAACGCATTTGGGATTTTTTTCAATTATCATTTCCCAAATTTCGTAGTTCATATCAATAGCAAAGGCCTCGCCTGAACCACTAAACCTTGTTTCATGTAAATGAGGTATAAACTCTTCCAATTGCTTTAAAAATGTTTTATCATAAGGGCTTGCAAGGGGTGGTAGTTTCTCACGGTTTTTTCTGATTAAAGATGAAAACTCACCCTTGCACATAACACATTCCAGATTGCATGTGTTGGTAAGCAAAAACTCCATCATGCCGGGATAATTACCTTGTTGGGGCAGGCTATCAAAATGCCGTGCCCGCACCTCCTCGTAACTTCCCATCCGTAAATCAGCATCACAAATCTGGCAACCGTGGCTAAGGTTCCAGTCCTTCATGTTTTGCCTTAGCTCATCGGCCTTTGCGCTTTTCCATATTTCCGAAATGCTTTGTTCAGGATATTTGCCTATTGGAAACTCATGGTTATGACAGCAGGCTGTTACATTGCCATTTTGCGAAAAAAGCATGTTGACAGAAGGCGCATAACAAAAGCTCTTACGGTCAACATTGGTTAACCGGCTTTTATTATAGCCCCGGATTTTAGCACGATCAATTTTGCCCGGATTTAAGGGCAACGGCTCGCCAGGTACCAGCATCTGCTTAATCTTGTCTAGAATATTAACACTCATATATTTCGAGAATTGCTTTGCAACACTCTAAATTAGGTGATTTAATGCAATTGGCGTCTGCAACTTAATGCGTTCTACTATGAAGCCGGCTATAAACAAACATCATCTTTTTGACCAATTACAGCTATATTTGACAGGCATGGCAGGAAATTTTTTGCGTACCCTTTTTGGTGAATCTGATAAGAAAAACAAAACCTGGCAACCGGCCAGGCAGGTGGTTCTTAAAAATCAGGCACTTGCCGATTCCTTACAAGAAGTTGGCTATGCCATGGCCGGAAAACTGGATAGCAGAGCCCTTCATAAACTGCAAGAACTTTACCAATCGCTACATAATTTTCAATCTCCACAAGGAGGCATGTTTTACAGCGTTTATTCGCACGACTTAATCTATCGCAAAAAGGTTCATGAGGGTATAGCACAAATTCTTTATCCGGTTTATGAAAGCCTGTTTACCAACTACAAATCGGTTTTGAATTCGTACATTGTTAAGGTAAGTGGCCCCGAAAGCGAGTTTTCGCTACACCAGGACTCAACCAGCCTGGATGAAATGAAATACTCGTGTTTAAGTGTTTGGATACCATTGCAGGATACCGGCATCAGTAACGGATGTATGTGTGTGGTGCCGCATAGCCATAAAATGTTTTATCCGTACCGCGACATTTCGTTTCCGCAGCCGTTTGATGCGATCAGCGACACTGTTAGAAAGTATTTGCAACCTATTGAAATGAAAGCGGGTGAAATATTGTTGTTCGACAACCGGTTGGTGCATAATTCAGTGGTGAATTCATCCGGCCAGGATAGAGTGGTGGTTATGTCTGGCATTTTTCCCGCCGAGGCTAAAATTATACGGTGCTATAAGGATGTATCAAAAAAAGATAACGCGATTGAAATTATTGAGCAGACAGATGATTTTCTGCTAACCTTCGAAAACTTTTTTCACGACTGTACATGTCGCCCAGAGACCGGCCAAAGTGCCGGGTTTGTTGAGTGGGATATTTCGCAAATGACCAAAGAAAAATTTTTGAGTCTGTGTTCAAAATATAGGTTAAAAGAATCGGATTACACCTCGGTTATTCACCACAATACTCAGCAGGCCATTATAGGTGAGCCGATAGCTTAATAAGCGTATCTATTTATCTGCCTTAGGTACCAATTACTTTACGCCTAATCGCTTTTTAAAATATTCAAGGGCTGTAATGTTTTCTTTTTTCAGGTCTACCCCAAAAATTCTAAGCAGGTAATAAATAAAATAGTTGGCAGGGTACGATAGAATAATGCGCACGGTAATGAGATTGCCTTTAAACGAAATTGACCTCCATCTACCATAAAGCCTGTCAGCACCCTGGATATAAAAGTCAAAATTAAATATTGTAAGGTGCACAGCAAGGAGGATTACAAACCTTATATCGCTAGCAGATAGTATTACGAGATAAGTTAGTGGCAGCCATTTTTCATAAATGCTGTTTGGGAAAAAGCTCCAGGTGCTATCTA
>Ga0206867_1108_pt1 | contig 18471 bp, 16 predicted proteins | sample Alteio_BWOrgCont_37_FD_152905 | JGI IMG/M metagenome (GOLD analysis project Ga0206867, IMG submission 152905) | Enriched cells from forest soil in Barre Woods Harvard Forest LTER site, Petersham, Massachusetts, United States -... | ecosystem: Environmental > Terrestrial > Soil > Temperate forest >...
TTTCATCCCTCCCGAAAAACGCGGCTTTTTGCAGCATAAACCTGTCACCACGACTTTTATCCAAAAATTACCCTGGGCAAGAACGCGTTACCGCAGCTATCTTCCCCTGATGCCCTTCGCCATTGAGCGGCTTGACCTCTCAGCTTACGACCTCATCCTATCTAGCTCACACGCCGTGGCTAAAGGCGTCATCACCAACCCCAAGCAAACACACATCAGCTACGTACACACCCCCATGCGTTACGCCTGGGACTTGCAAGACCAATACTTGCGTGAATCCAATCTTAACCAAGGTTTACGCGGCTGGATCGCACGCTATCTCTTGCAGCGTCTGCGCAACTGGGACCAACGCGTCGCTAGCCGAGTGGACCATTTCATCGCCAACTCAAACTATATCGCCAAACGCATTGCCAGAGCCTACCGTCGTCCATCCGAAGTCATTTACCCGCCGGTGAATACCACCCTCTTTGCCCCCCACCTTCCCAAGGAAGACTTCTATCTCACCATCTCCCGCATGGTGCCCTACAAAAAGTTAGATCTCATCGTCGAAAGCTTTGCCAACATGCCAGACAAGAAATTAGTCGTCATTGGCGACGGCCCTGATTTCGTCAAAATTCAGAAAAAAGCAGCCCCCAATATCGAACTGCTAGGCTACCAGCACGATGATGTACTAGTGGCCTATATGCAAAGGGCAAAGGCTTTTATCTTCGCCGCGGAAGAAGACTTTGGGATTGTCTTGCTAGAAGCTCAGGCCTGCGCCACCCCAGTGATTGCTTTCGGCAAAGGGGGAGCGCTTGAAACCGTGCGTGGCTTGGATCAAGAGGAACCAACGGGTGTCTTTTTTCATGAACAAACGGTGGCCAGTCTCTGCCAGGCCGTCGAGACCTTTGAACAGCAGGCTGGACAGATCAACCCCTCCCACTGCATAGAACAAGCTCGACGCTTTAGTCCAGAGCATTTTAGACAGGCATTTAAGCAAGCTGTATTTGAGGCACAACAATAGAAGGTTTAGCCAAGCATGCGTATCGGATTAAGTTGCAACACCATTGAACCTCTCATTTGCGGAGGAAAGCTGGATGGGATTGGGGTCTATACCCAAAAGTTAGCGCAGGAATTAGAAAAGGCTGGAGAAACCGTGGTGCCTGTGATTTTTCCACCGCTGAAAAACCGGAATCTAGTCCCGCAACTGGATCAGGCCTTGATGATGTCGCAGCCTTACACCCTGGGCGCGGGGCTTTCCGCTTTGACCGGCATGGATACGCCAGGCGCTAAAAAACTGCAAGCTAAAGTCGACCTCTATCACTGCACGGACTACATGGTGCCACGTCTGAGCAAAGTACCTGTCTTGGCTATGTTGCACGATGCCGTGAAGGTGCAGCATCCTGACTGGAACCATGCCCGCTTTCGTCGACTCAAAAATCTGGGGCTAAAGAAGGCTGTCCAATGGGCTGATCACTATGTCACTCCCTCTCGGGCTGTCATTCCAGAATTGGTTGAGCATTTTGGGATTGATGAAAAAAATATTTCTGTCGTGCACTTGGCTATCTCGGAGTTTTGGTATCAGTCTTGTTCAGAAGCGGAAAAAGCCGCTGTTATCCAAAAGCATCGCTTGCGCCCTAGATTTTTTCTCTTCACTGGCACGCTGCAGCCAAGGAAAAATATCGAGGGCATGATTAAAACCATGAAAAGCCTGCCTAAGCCGCTCCAGGCTGAACATCAGCTGGTGCTAGTAGGGCAACGCGGGTGGATCCATGAGGAAGTATTAGCAGAGCTTGAACAACTCGCTAAAACGGGCTTAGTGCGCTGGCTCGATTATGTGAGCAACGAGGATTTACGCTGCCTCTACCAAGCTGCCCAGCTAGTGTTATTGCCTTCCCTGCATGAAGGTTTTGGCTTCCCCATTCTCGAAGGTTTCGCCGCCGGAACGCCGGTGATTACCTCCAAACTCTTCGCCATGTCTGAAATAGCCGGCCAAGCCGCCTATCTAGTCAACCCCCACGAAACCGAGGAAATCCGCGACGCCATCATCCATTTGCTTGAAAACCCCAGCGCCGCTAAGCATTTGGTCAATCAAGGCAAAGAACGCCTCAAGGACTTTAGCTGGGGAAAAACGCTGCAAGGATTACTTAAGGTTTATCGGTCAATGCGTTAAGGTCTTCAAACAATTGCCTCCATTGACCCGCCAGGGTGGCTTCGGTATAGCGATTCACGCGTTCCAATCCCTTTTGAGATAAATTTTTACCTAACTGTTCCGCATCGGGGAGGATGCACAGTTTAAGCATGGCCGCGAGAATGGAATCGGGGTTATAGGGATCGCAATAAAGGCCCGCCTCCCCGATGACCCAACGGTGGGCTGGAATATCCGAGACAATCACGGGACAGCCGCATTGCATGGCCTCCAAGGGCGGCAAACCAAAACCTTCTATGAACGAAGGAAAGACGAAGGCCTGGGCGTGTGAGAAGAGATAAGGCAATTCTTCGACGGTGAGCTTATCAACATGGATAATGTTGCCTAATTCAACATGCGGACGCATGAGGTCTTCAATTTCTTGCGAAAACCAGCCGCTATTCGCCGCGATAATCAACTTGAGTTGACCTGGGTTCTGATAATTTAATTTTTCCCAGGCTTTGATCAGATTGAGATGATTTTTCTTGGGATCCAGCGTCGCCAGATTGAAAATATATTTAAACTGACCCAACCCCTGAACCTTGGCGCGCAATTCCTTGAGTGCTTCCGGCTTGACCACTTGGCTGGACATTCGGGTGATTAAAATTTCCTTTAAAATGGCTTGGTCCAGCGTTTTGCTATAGTTGCTGGAAATGGACGAAGGGATCATTCTCACACGCGCTTCCAATTCAGGATGCAGATTTAAAAGTACCTGGCGGGTCGGTTCGGAATTACAGACGAAATAGGAATCCTTGACACAGTGCTTTAGCGTATTCATCGTTCCATAAGAATATCTAGCACCGGCAAAATCGGGCTCTGTAATCGGAATCGCATCGTGATAACGCACAATCTTGGTCGTGCCTGGCGAGACCGAGATGGGCACCGGCTCCAGGAAGACCGCAAAATCATAGCCCGCGGTATTCAATTTCGCCTTCCTTTTAAAGTAAGAATTCAAACCCAGATGCAGAGAGCTCAGGTCAGTAAAGAGGAATTTATTTCGCAAAATCAACTCACGATCTTCCGGGCTGAGCGATTTATCAAAGACCGTTCGCCAGATGACATCGTTAAAAATGCTATCAATGGAAAAAAGATCAAACTTTGTTTTCTTAAAAGCATAAGGCAAAGTTAATTTTAAACGCCTAAGCACCCGATTTTTTAGCGTTAACTCATGGCCCAGGGCGTCATGGAAAAAATGATTAGCTTGTTCAATTTCCTCTGTTCGTTCGGCATGCTTTCGATAGTGTGCAAAAACCGTGCTAGAACTGGAGGAAACCAAGATACCGCTCAGCGCCGTCGACTCGGCTTGGGCCAGCATTTTAAAGACCAGGCGGTTTTCTTTGGCTATGCCGCAATAGCCATTGTTCATAGCGACTTTCAAATCGACCAGGATCTTCTGTTGCTTGAGGGGGGTTGTCATAGCTTATCGGAGCCCTTACTGTAAATGACCTTGCTTCCATGGTCCTCAAACTTCAAGTCCAAACATTTGTAACCCTCAAAAGCCTGCTGCACGGCTAAGCGCTTTTCTTTAGGCACCACCAACAACAAAAATCCGCCGCCACCCGCGCCACAAAGTTTGCCCCCCAAAGCGCCGGCCTGAAGTGCTCGTTCATAGAGCTGATCTATGGTTTGACTGCTGATATTTTTGGATAATTGCCGTTTGGCTAGCCAAGCACGATGGAGCAAGGCGCCAAACTCCTTAATAAGCTTGTCAGCGCTCAGATCGCTGGTCAACATTTCAAAAGCTTCCTGCGCATAGGCTTGTATTTGCTGTAAATAGCCTATTTTCATCGGGTCATTCAAGTCCATCGCCTTCTCTTGAATCTGGGCGGAAGAGCGCACGCCGCCGATGAATACCATGATCAGGGAATCCTGCAAGGCTTGTTTTTTATCCAGGGGAATACAGATCGGCTCGACACGAAAACTATCGTTGGAAAAATGCACGCGGGTCAGGCCGCCGTAAGCCGCTAAAATTTGATCTTGCCATCCGCCTGCTTCCTTTAGTTTTTCGCGCTCAACCCAGATGGCTTCCTTGGCGATGGATTCGGGTGTTTTATAAATGCCTCGTAATAGATAAAGCGCATTCAACATGCCAACGGAGAAAGACGAGGAGGAACCGATGCCACTGGCGGCGGGTAAATCGGCAAAGGTGTGGATGTCGAGAAAATCGCGTTCATCAAAATGGGTATGCGTTTGTAGGATGCAGCGCACGACGGGGTGTTCTAGCTCTTCCGGGCGATCGACAAACTCATGCTTTGAATAAGAAAGACGAATACGTTTTTCAAAGAAGCGCTCAAGGGAGTTGATGGTAACGTAAACGTATTTATCGATGGCGGCGCCAATCACCGTGCCCCCGAATTGGTTGAAATAGTCGGGGAAATCCGTCCCACCTCCAAAAAAGCTGATACGCGAGGGGGTTTGGGTAATGATGATTCCTTGACGGCTGAGAGTCATGATTCCATCCGTTCGGCATTAAAGGCTTGGTAACTTTCCGGTGTGCCGATATCGTGCAAAAAACCCTCGAGTTGATAGGCTTCCAAACTGCCCCGCTCCTCGATGAGCTTGGGAAAAATATCGCACTCCAGCGAAGAGGGAACCCCTGTGGGGATGCGCTTAAAAATCTTGCTGGATAACTTATAGATGCCGGCATTAATGAGACCCGCGGACTGCCTGTCCTTCTCCCGAAAAGCTTCAATCTCCCCTTGGGTGTTGACCTGCACCGAACCGAAGCGGGAAGCATCATCCGTCTTTATTACCGCTAGGCGGCCATAGGGCTTGGTGCCCAGTTTGCAGTCCAGAAAACCCGACAAAGGGGCGTCTAAATAGGTGTCGCCGTTTAGCAAAATGAACTCGGATTCTTGGGCTAGATAGGCAGCGGCATTGGCTAGCGCGCCCGCCGTGCCCAGGGGTTGCTGTTCGTGGGAATAATGCAGTTCCAAGTTAAAAGCACTGCCATCACCACAAGCCGCCTGCACCTTGTCATGCATATAACCAGTCAGGAGAATGACCTTTTTGATCCCATAAAAAGATAACTTGCGCAGCAGCAAAAATAAGAAGGGTTCACCGCCAATAGAAGCCAGGGATTTAGGCAGGTCCGAGACCAAGGGTCGTAAACGCTTGCCCAAGCCACCCGCCAGGATGGCGACTACTAGAGGATGCGTTTGAGGGCTGGAAGATGGCATAGCTTGACCTTGAGGATATGAACTACTCCCGTCAACCTACGGTATGGCGTGAGCTCCGTGTTTCAACGCTGTAAAACCTCTACAGCTCCGCACTTTGGCCAGTTCCTGGCCCGAAAATGGTTAAATATAATGGCTCGTATGAGCATTTTCAGCCTGAGTCTCTTCCACTACTGGCGATTGAATAATAAGGAAATAATAAGATGATTACAAGCTATTTCGCGCCGCTTCACCTCCCCTATTTTCCTCTATGAGGAAGAAAAAACTTAGAAGTAGCATATAATTATTAATGAGTTCTAATTTTTTATTTTAGTCCAAATACCCTCCTATCTAACTGAAGAGGTGATTTATGAATATTTTTAATGACTTACTTAAAAAGCCCGTGGCTATGATTGCTGTTATTGGTGTTATTACATTTTTTGTTATGAGTAATATTGCAGTGGCTGCTAGTAGTTGTCCTAAAAACGCTCCAAGCTGTTCTACTCAGAAGAATGCTACATCTAAAAATTAAAGGGTAGCGGATAGCAGAAAATCAGCGATTCCTGGCCAGGATATTCTGTAGTGAACTAGGACTCTTGTTTGCCTTGCCAAATCCCCGATTAGCAAGCCACAGAAATCGATCCTAATGAATCACCGTCGCACTCGTCAGCGCATTCAGCTGTGAAGCCGGGTTCGCGCTCACCCAAGCGGTATAGACTCCACTGGCGAGACTGGCTGGCGCTGTTACCTCTAAGCTAGACGTCAGGGATTGGCCAGGCGATAAGAGCGGATCGGATGGCGATAGTGTACTAACAAACCCTACCTGCTTTCCTGCACTACTAATGGTATTGACATAAAGCGGGAAGTTGCTAGCTGGACAGGAAGCAGAATCAGTATTTTGTAAAGTAACAGTGAAATTGATGCTTCCCGAAGCAGCGATAGTTTGGCCGCTTGGGCTGATCGAGAGCGTCGGTATCCCTCTGACACAAGCCGGACCAGAAGAAGCATTTGTGAGTGTCGCGTTCGCCGCAGCACCCCGCTGTGAAACAGCATTTGTCGCGCTCACTCGAACGGTATAGGTTCCCGTGGGAAGATTCGCTGGCGCACTTGCCCACAAGGTAGACGTCACCGACTGGCCAGGCGATATAACTGGAGTGGAAGGCGTGATGCTATTGTTAAACCCTACCTGAGCCCCCGCGGCATTGACGATAGTGGCATTAAGCGGGAAGGAGGCTGCGGGACAGGAACTAGAATCGGTATTTTTTAGTGAAAGGGTAAAATTAACAGATCCGGCAGGAGAGATATTTTGGCTGCTTGGGCTTATCGTGAGAGTAGGATTCCCCGCAACACAAAGGTTGCCAATAAAATGAGGAAGCAAATTAGCCGCCTGTGGTGAACCCAATCCCGTTACATAGTCATATCCCACTTGCGCATCGCAATAGTATCCGCAAGTTCCGTTATTACCTGAGGTAATATCGTGAAATAGCGTCGCATAGGATGAGGACCCAGCGCTGTAAATGGCAGAGTTAAAGTTAGTTAAATTGCTTGCCCTCGCCGAGTTAGCGACGGCAATCAAAGCCGCCCATTGCGGCGCGCTTGCGCTAGTACCGCCTACCTTAACCCAGCCGCTATATCCGTAGCTATCATAGATGGGGTAACCCGTTTCTGGATCGGCATTGTAGGCCACATCCGGAACGCCACGCCCTCTGCCATTTTGGGGAATAGGGAAACCCGTTTGATAGGCAGGCTCTTTTTCATAAACGCTAATACCCCCACCGGAACCAGACCAAGCCGTCTCGCTTAGATAGTTTCCATTGGAATCCACGTTTAATGTCGTACCACCCGCGCTGAGTACATAAGGCGAAGCAGCCGGATAGAGGATACCATCCCCCGCATCGCCGGAGGCAGCCACGATAGGCACGGGGCTATTTTGAAAAATATAATCAAATCCGGTTTCTGTAGACCACTCTGAGCTGCCCCAACTCAAGGAAATCACGGTGGCCTTATTTTGAATGGCTACCTGGATTGCTTCGTACAAACCATTGCCATCGTCAGATCCTTCAACCAACAGAATCTTCGCCTGTGGCGCAATAGCATGCGCCCACTCAACATCCAAGGACATCTCCAGCGCCCAGCTTGTACTACCCGCGGGTTGAGTGCCACCGGCATAAATTTTAGTGAAACAACCATTAGCCGTTGTACAAGCGGGCAAACCAAACTGAGCTGAGAAAACGCCCAAATCTGCCTCGATATTAGGATCATCATAAGGATCCACAATGGCGATGACCTGTCCGGCGCCTTGATAGGTATTAGGAATGCCATAGGCTTGTTTGATTTGCGCGGGGGAAAAACCCTGTGGCCCTGTTATTTCAGGGTTCAGACCTGTTTTGATATGGATGGGTGATTTTGCCGACCATCCCTTGGGCAGAGTTCCAGCAGCATAAGCGGGCAAACCCAATACCGTTAGAATTAGAGCGGCCAAAACCCATTTCCCTTTTTGAGCGGTCGATGTTGTTTTCATATCATTTAGTCCTTAGGTCAGTGTTGCATTTGCCAGTGAAGCCAATTTTGAAGTCTACTTTTTCATGCTTACCTTAAGAGGGGCTTTTCCAACCGGTAGAGAGGTGGCCACTTTCGTCTTATTGACCAAATGGGGAATCAAATTGGCCGCCTGTAAAGAACCCAATCCTGTTACATAGTCATAACCACGTTGCGCATCGCAGTAATATCCACAAGGCCCATTTTGACCTAAGGTAATATCATGATATAGCGACTTGTAGGAGGAGGCATTCGCCGCATTGTATAGGATAGAGTGAACATCCGTTAGATTGCTACCTCTCTCCGAATTAGCCACTGCAATCAAAGCCGCCCATTGCGGCGCGCTGGCGCTGGTACCACCGACCACAGCCCAACCGCCATTGCTGCTGTCATAGATGGAGTAGCCCGTTTCAGGATCTGCATTGAGCGCCACATCCGGCACGCCGCGTCCTTTGCCATTTTGGGGAAGCGGCAAACCTCTTTGATAGCTGGGTTCACTTTCATATTGGCTAATGCCCCCACCTGAACCAGACCAGGCCGTTTCAAAGATGTAGTTTCCTTTAAGATCGGTATTGAGTGTTGTACCACCCACGCTCAGCACATAAGGTGAAGCAGCAGGATAGATCACGCCGTCACCCGCATCGCCAGATGAAGCGACGATAGGCACGGGGCTATTTTTAAAGATGGAATCAAAAGTGGTTTCAGAATCAAACTCGGCTCCGCCCCAGCTGAGGGAAATCACGCTGGGGTGCTTTTTAATGGCCACCTCAATAGCGTCATACAACCTGCTATCATCCGAGGCCGCTTCCACTAACATAATCTTGGCCCGCGGCGCAATGGCATGCGCCCACTCCACATCCAAAGTTATTTCCTGCGCCCAACCGGCATTCGCCTTGGGCTTAATGCCACTGGCATAAACTTTGGAAAAACAACCATTCGCCGTTGTACAAGCTGGCAAACCGAACTGCTTTGAGAAAACGTTTAGATCCGCTTCTATATTAGGATCATCGAAAGCATCCACGATGGCTATGACTTGCCCGGCGCCTTGAAAGGCACTAGAGATGCCATAAGCCTGTCTAATTTGCGCGGGAGAAAAACCCTGCGGTCCCTCTACTTCGGGGCCTATGCCTGTTTTAACATGGACGGGAGGTTTCGCCTTCCAACCACCTGGCGCGGTGCCGTTGTGAGCATGGGCAGGCAAAGTTGAGAGACTTAAGAGGAGTGAGATAAAAACCCATTTCTGCTTCTGGGCCAGCAAGCTTATGTTCATATATCGAACCTCCCTGTGAATTTTGATGATGCAACAACCTTGTCACCCTAACCGAACCCTTATCACCCTGTAGGGGCGACCGGCGGTCACCCTAACCGAACCCTTATCACCCTGTAGGGGCGACCGGCGGTCGCCCTGACCGAACCCTTGTCATCCTGAGCGAAGCGAAGGATCTCGAGCCAAACCTCAAGGTAACAGACCCATATACAAATCATAATTTTATGATAGTTTGGCAGAGATCCCCTTTACAGTCCACAACCCCATTAAGAGCCTATATGAAAATCGCCTACGTAACCACCTACGACGCCCAGGACATCAACCAATGGTCCGGCACCCCCTACCACATGACCCAAGCCCTCGAAGCAGAAGCCATCCAAGTCAGTTATCTTGGATCCTTAACAACAGTTCCCCCCCCCTCCTCCAGAATGAAACAATTATGGACAAGGATAACCCAAGGCCAGCGAGAGTCCCTGCGCTTTTCCAAAGCAGTCACCCAAGATTACGCCGCCCAAGTCGCCAAAAAATTAGCTCAACTCGAGGTAGATGCCATCATCGCCCCGCAAATCAACCCCATCGCCTACTTAGATTGCAAACAACCCATCATCCTATGGACAGATGCCCTCTACGCCGCCCTCCTCGGCTTCTACCCTCCCTCCTCCCATCTTTCCGCCCTCGCCGTGAAACAAGCCAATCAACTCACCGCAGAAGCCCTCTCACGCTGCAGCCTGGCGATCTTCCCCTCCGACTGGGCGGCACGCAGCGCTTGGGAATTATATGGCATCCGCAAAGAGAAAGTGAAAGTCGTCCCCTTCGGCGCCAATATCGATTGTCAGCACAGCCTAAGCGATATTAAGGAATTACTAAAAACCCGCCAACCCGAAAAACTAAAATTCCTTTTCATCGGAAGAGAATGGGAAATCAAAGGCGGCGACACCGTCCTGCGCGTAGCCCAAGCCTTGCACGCCAGAGGACAAGCCGTCGAAGTAGATATTGTCGGCTGCTACCCACCAAGCCAAAATCTACCCTCCTATATCAACTGCCACGGATTTATTTCAAAACGCAGCCCCGAAGGCCGAACGAAGTTAAAAACTTTATTAGCCAAAGCCCATTTTCTTTTCGTCCCTTCGCGAGCCGAATGCTTCGGCCTAGTTTTCGCCGAAGCTAATGCCTTTGGGCTGCCTTGCTTGACGACCTATGTTGGCGGGATATCAACGGTCGTGAAAGACAACATCAATGGCATGACCTTCTCACAGCAAGCACCCGTAGAAGACTATTGCGACTACCTAATCCATTTAATGCAAAATTATTCCCAGTATGAGGCGCTTGCTTTGTCTTCCTTTCACGAATATGAAACACGCTTAAATTGGAATGTGGCAACTCGGCAGGTTAAGCGACTTATCCAGGAAGTGATCTGAGTCTAAGAGAACCAGGAAAAAAGATTGCTGTTCAATAGAGTTTTCTAGCCTTGAAGATATACAAGATCGTTTTGAGAAAGAATGGGAGGACTTACATGAAAAAGTCAAAAAGAAAAAAGGCCGTTAAAGAATCAATCAAGATACTGAAAGTAAAAACCGGCTCTGTTAAAGATTTTTTTGCTGGCGCAAGAGATGTCATGCGCGCTTCTGATAAAGGCGAACCCATTAAAAAGCGATGTGCCACATTAACGTTTGTTGACCCCTCTGAAATGCTTCGTTTTTTGAGTGTGGCAAAAATAAAGTTGATTGCCAGTATTAGAAAGCATCCAGATTCAATCACGAATATAGCAAAAGCGATACACAGACCCCGTTCAGCTGTGAGAAGAGATATTAATGAAATGGAAAGTGTAGGAATAGTTAAAACGCATGAGGAAGCAAATCCTCATGGGCATGGTAGACATAAGATTGTTGAACTTTCTGCTTCTGCATTAAAACTAGAAGCCTATATTTGAAACTACGAGCCTATTCTTCTTTAAACAAATCATCCAATGTAACAATACCATCAACCATTTCTTCTGAATACATCGTTTTCTTAATTCCATTAGCAGAAATCATCGCTAAAAAAATTTGTTTTTTGGTGCCCGTTATTTTTTTAAAAACGTCAATTTTTTGTTTTAACTTCTCAGCATATTGTTTATCGATAGCGAAGGGCTTATCAGTGTATTTAATTTCACAAATAGTAATTGAATCATCATCTCTGTCGAATAATAAATCTATTTGGGCTCCCTGATCATTAGAACCTTTTGCTGACACATGCCGCCAGGTATAAGGCACCGCTGTTGGACTAATATTAAGCGCTTTACTAACTTGCTGTATATGCTTATAACAAATTGCTTCAAATGCATAGCCAGCCCAGCTATGCCAAGCAGATGAATTCTGGATACTCTCCCAATAACCTTTTCTCATTCCTCTTTCTAATAAAGATTCTTTAATTGTCTCAATCCAATAAAAATAAAATAAACTATATTCATCAATGATTTTATAATAAACCCCTTTCTTGCTACGAGAAAATGGTTTAAATCGAATGATAAATCCAGTCTGCTCTAAATCTTCCAACCATCCAACAGAACGTCCTCCACTTGGAAAATCTTTAACTTTACTGGACAGCTCTTCTTGTCCAATTCCATAACGATGACTTGAAATGACTTTTGCAAGCTCAACATGTTTTCCTGCTGTACCAAATAATGTGGCGTAAAGATTTTTAAATTCTTTCAATAAAAAACTATCTTTATTAAAGGCTAGTTTCTCGATCACTTGATTAGCTGACAAACCCGGTTCAATTTGCGATAGATAATAGGGTATTCCACCGAGAATCATATACAAATGCACAACTTGTTTATGATTCAATTTTATTTTTGCATGATCTAAATATTGCTTTGTCTTTCTTAAACAATAAGGCTCTAAATGAATCGTTCTAGTTACCCTATTATATAAACCGCCTTTATTATTTATAATTTTTTTTAATATCCAGCCTGCGGATGAGCCACATATTATTAACTTTATCCTTGCATCTCTAGACCAATGATGATTCCAATAATACTCTAAAGTCTGAAGCAATCTGGAATTTTTGGTTACCATCCAAGGAAACTCGTCAAAAAATAAAACTATTTTTTTATTTTTTGGGGCTGCCCTTATATTGTCTGTGAGCGTTTTAAATGTATCTCGCCAATTTTTTCTAATCTCTAATCGCGCCCCTTGATAAAGAAATGTTTCACCCATTTCCTCCATAAAATTGGTTATTTGCTCGGTTAATGAGCCCTCTTTCATCCCAGTTACATAAAAAAAGATTAGATCTTTTTTATGATTAAAATAATTACGAACAAGATAAGTCTTCCCCACCCTTCTTCTACCATAAAGAGCAATAAACTCAGGATTAGCTGATAAATAAGCTAATTCTAAAATTTTCTGTTCTGGCTCTCGACCTACAATATTAGCCATACAAAGCCTCTTTATTTATCCCGCCTCCATGAAATATAGTCGACGAGGCGGGATAAATCAATATTTAACAATATCCCGCCTCCTGGAACAACCTTCATGGAGGCGGGATCATGGATGTTGTCGGCTGCTACCCACCACAGCAAAAACTATCCTCCTACGTCAAGGGAAACAGCTAGCTTATACCTCATTGATTGCTAACAATTTTAAGCGCATTTATCCTACATTTGAACACCCCTATCAAAAATTTCGTTGACTCGCCCTCTACCCACTGCTACTCCCGCCTTTATTTTTTGGAAATAACTCAGCCAAATCAAAGTTATTTGCCCATATAAAAATATTAGCCACGCGATGCCAAAAAAATCGGTAAAAAAGATTGCTGTTCAATAACCTTATCGATAGAATCTCCTACTCTATTACCGCTCATTCTCCACATCTAATTCGTATTCTGCTTTTTCCTAAATTCAACCAAAAAAAACTCACCATTATAATAAAAATAAGGATTCCTCCATGCCAGCTCAACGCACTGATTTTGATACCCCATGGAAAAATATTTTTGACTCTCACTTTCAAGACTTCATGGAAATCTGTCACCCCACAGTCGCCCGTGAAATTGATTGGTCAAAAGGCTATGAATTATTGGACAAGGAACTCTCCGCCATCACTAAAGACGCTGAATCCGGCAACCGCAGAGTCGACAAGCTCATCAAAGTCTGGCGAAAAGACAGTCAAGAAGCCTTAGTATACTTTCACGTTGAAATCCAAGGCCAGCGACAAAAAATGGCTGTTTTCCAAAAACGAATGTTTGTTTACCATTATCGTTTATTTGACCGCTATCAAATGCCCGTAGTAAGTTTGGCTCTGCTAATCGATGACCAGCCGAAATGGCGCCCTAGCGCTTATGAATACGCTCTATGGGGCTGCAAACTACAGTTTAATTTTGTGATGGTTAAATTACTTGATTACAAAGACAAAGAAGGAGAGCTATTCGCTAGCACTAATCCCTTTGCTTTGGTCATTTTGGCCCATTTAGCCTATTTAAAAACAAAAAAGGATGCACAGGAAAGACTATTCTCTAAGTTTTTTTTAACCCGCCGGCTCTATGATAAGGGCTGGGATAAAACAGCCATTATCAAACTGTATGATTTTATTGACTGGATTCTGGAACTGCCAGAAGCGCTTGAGGTAGAATATAATAATCAAGTTAACGACTTTGAACAGGAGAAAAAGATGAAATATATTAGCTCATATGTACGCATTTGCATTAAGGATGATAGAAGATCTCTCCTTCAACATCAGCTACAACGCAAATTTGGTGCCATACCTACCAACTATCAAAAACGTATTGCACGAGCCGATGCAGAAGAATTATTCACCTTATTAGAAAATGTTATTTTTGCTAGCAATATAAAAGAAGTGTTTGTAAAACAATCCGTCACCACACAATCCTGCGAGCATGTTTATGAGTAATCAATTTAATTATCCCGCCACCCTTTAGCACATGAGGAAACCAATCCTCATGGGCATGATAGACATAAGATTGTTGAACTTTCTGCTTCTGCATTAAAACTAGAAGCCTATATTTGAAACTACCCCTTAATCCGCTTGATTGCGCAGCTGCAACTGATGCTGCCAAATTAGGGGTTTACCATTAGGGATTGCGCTTAGGCTGACTGAGCGAAATTACTTCGGCCTGCGCTGCCTGGTGTTGAGCAAATAAAGTTTTAATTTGCTCAATGTTTCGCGAACGTTCCTCTTTTGAGTAACCGATTTACTTGGAAATATTCAGGTGGCGATGGGTTGCTATGACTACTACTCATCAATATAACCTCTCATTTTTTCGATTAAATTTGTAAGAAAACAAATTAGATAGTGATTTGATTTCGCCCCAAAAAAACGGACACTCAACTAAGCTACCATTTTTTCCTCAAAATAAATAAGCTAATTCTAAAATTTTCTGTTCTGGCTCTCGACCTACAATATTAGCCATGCTAAGCCAAAAAAACCGGTAAAAAAGGTTGCTATTCAATAACCTTATCGATAAAATCACCTACTCTATTACCGCTCCTTCTCCACATCTAATTCATATTCTGCTTTTTCCTAAATTCAAGCAAAAAAACTCGCCATTATAATAAAAATAAGGATTCCTCCATGCCAGCCCAACGCGCTGATTTTGATACCCCATGGAAAAATATTTTTGACTCTCACTTTCAAGACTTCATGGAAATCTGTCACCCCACAGTCGCCCGTGAAATTGATTGGTCAAAAGGCTATGAATTATTGGACAAGGAACTCTCCGCCATCACTAAAGACGCTGAATCCGGCAACCGCAGAGTCGACAAGCTCATCAAAGTCTGGCGAAAAGACAGTCAAGAAGCCTTAGTATACTTTCACGTTGAAATCCAAGGCCAGCGACAAAAAATGGCTGTTTTCCAAAAACGAATGTTTGTTTACCATTATCGTTTATTTGACCGCTATCAAATGCCCATAGTAAGTTTGGCTTTGTTGATCGATGACAAACCGAGATGGCGGCCTAGCGCTTATGAATACGCTCTATGGGGCTGTAAGCTACAGTTTAATTTTGTGACGATTAAATTGCTTGATTACAAAGACAAAGAAGAAGAGCTACTTGCTAGCACTAATCCCTTTGCTTTGGTCATTTTGCACATTTAGCTTATTTAAAAACCAAAAAGGATGCACAGGAAAGACTATTCTCTAAATTTTTTTTAACCCGCAGACTCTATGATAAGGGCTGGGATAAAGCAGCCATTATCAAACTGTATGGATTTATTGACTGGGTCCTGGAACTGCCGGAACCGCTTGAGGTACAATACAAGAAACAAATCAACGACTTTGAACAGGAGAAGCAGATGAGATATTTTACCTCATATGAACGCATTTGCATTAAGGATGATAGAAGATCTGTCCTTCAACATCTGCTACAACGTAAATTTGGTGTTATACCTGCCAACTATCAAAAATGTATTGCACAAGGCGATGATAAAGAATTATTCACCTGGCTAGAAAATGTTATTTTTGCTGGCAATATAAAAGAAGTCTTTGAAGAACAACCGGTTACCACAAAATCCTGCAGGCAGGGTTAGAACTCGAGGTGAAACTTGAGCAGCCAATTCAATTATCCCGCCACCCTAAGCAAACAAAAGGAAGGCGGCTACGTAGTCCAATTCCCAGATTTCCCCGAAGCAATCACCCAGGGGGACAGTTTAGAGGAAGCTTTAAGCGAAGCCGTTGATTGCTTAGAAGAAGCGATCGCAAACCGGATTGAAATGAAATTAAATATTCCCGCGCCAAGTCAGCTTAAGAGAAGACAGTACAATATCTCATTACACACCACTTTCGCTGCAAAGACCGCTTTGTATACCACTATAAACCGCCAGTATATCGACTAATTTCCGACATACTGGCGTATTTTTCAAACTATTTCTGATGCCTTTCCTGGCTTGATGAAGTAAGCTTCTTTCCTAGCTGTTCCGGGGAGATCTGGCAGGCGAAGGTATACAACTGCCAAACATGGCCCTAACACCAGCTGTGAAACTACCCCATAATCCACTTGATTGTGCAGCTGAAACAGATGCTGCCAAATTAGCATTGGAAGGCTGGCCTACTACTGCATCACTTGCCGGAACTGCAACTTGCTGTTGCTGCTGTTGTGGCTGTGGTTCTGGTTGCTGCTGTCCCTGTTGTTGTAGCCCCTGTTCTATGGCAGCCTGATCTAACCCTTGTCTAAGTCTTGCTTCTTCTCTTTTCAATTCCAAACCTTCAAGAATAGTAAAGATTCCATCTACAAGAGTATAGGCTGTAATTAGACTGCAAATTAAAGCCCCCCCCAATGCTAGCACTGGCAAACTGGGGCCTACTATACTTGCACTAGCTGCACCAGCTGCTGCTACAACAGCTCCTTTAGCTACAGCTGCTTTAGCTACATGAGAGCAAAATGCCATAGCACCCATACCCATAAGACTTACACCCAAAGTACAGACACCATCTACAATTACTCTACTCCCGCTCATGACACACCTCGTATAGTGAATATCTCGCATAAACTATAGCGTATAAAATCGAAGTTGCCTTAAAATAGTCTTAAAATCAGATCGTAAAAAAAGCGAAATTTTCTTAAAATAGTATTAACTGATTCAACTGCAAAACCAAATGGCTCAATGAACCAGGAAAAAAGATTGCTGTTCAGTAACCTTATCGATAGAATCTCCTACTCTATTACCGCTCCTTCTCCACATCTAATTCGTATTCTGCTTTTTCCTAAATTCAAGCAAAAAAACTCGCCATTATAATAAAAATAAGGATTCCTCCATGCCAGCTCAACGCGCTGATTTTGATACCCCATGGAAAAATATTTTTGACTCTCACTTTCAAGACTTCATGGAAATCTGTCACCCCACAGTCGCCCGTGAAATTGATTGGTCAAAAGGCTATGAATTATTGGACAAGGAACTTTCCGCCATCACTAAAGACGCTGAATCCGGCAACAGCAGAGTTGATAAGCTCATCAAAGTCTCGCGAAGAGATAGTCAAGAAGCTTTAGTATACTTTCACGTTGAAATCCAAGCCCAGAAACAAACAAAAGCTGTCTTCCAAAAACGAATGTTTGTCTACCATTATCGTTTATTTGACCGCTATCAAATGCCCATAGTAAGCTTGGCTCTGTTAATCGATGACCAGCCGAAATGGCGCCCTAGCGCTTATGAATACGCTCTATGGGGCTGCAAACTACAGTTTAATTTTGTGACGGTTAAATTACTTGATTACAAAGACAAAGAAGAAGAACTATTCGCTAGCACTAACCCCTTTGCTTTGGTCCTTTTGGCCCATTTAGCCTATTTGAAAACAAAAAAGGATGCACAGGAAAGACTATTCTCCAAGTTTTTTTTAACCCGCAGGCTCTATGATAAGGGGTGGGATAAAGCGGACATTATCAAACTATATAGATTTATTGACTGGATCCTAGAACTGCCAGAACCGCTTGAGGTAGAATATAATAAACAAGTTAACGACTTTGAACAGGAGAAAAAAATGGAATACATTAGCTCATACGAACGAATGTGCATGAAGGAAGGCAGAATATCTGCTCTTCAACATCAGCTACAACGCAAATTTGGTGCTATACCTGCCAACTATCAAAAATGTATTGCACAAGGCAATGATGAAGAATTATTCACCTGGCTAGAAAATGTCATTTTTGCCGGCAATATAAAAGAAGTGTTTGAAGAACAACCCAGCACCATAAAATCCTGTGAGCAGGGTTAGGAAGGATACGAACTTGACATCAGCTGTCTATCCCGAGACAGCTGAAAACTCCCGCGCGCGCTCCACATACCAATCATAAGTAGCTTGCAATCCCGCCTTAAGATCGATTTTCGCCGTCCACCCCAATTCGCTCAACTTGGTCGTATCCACCAACTTCCGAGGCGTCCCATCCGGTTTAGACGCGTCAAAGACAATTTCCCCCTCAAAACCCACCACCTCGCAAACCAGTTCAGCCAATCCCTTGATGCTGATTTCCTGGCCCGAGCCGATGTTGAGGACTTCGTTATGACCGACTTGTCGCATAACGAAGAGACAGGCGGAGGCCATGTCATCCACGTGGAGGAATTCTCGCAAAGGGGAGCCACTACCCCAGATGGTGACGGATTTGGCTTTGTTGAGCTTGGCTTCGTGCGTCTTGCGGATTAGGGCTGGGAGGACGTGTGAGTTGGCTAGGTCGAAGTTATCGTTGGGGCCGTATAAGTTGGTTGGCATGACGGAGGCGAAATCAGTGCCGTACTGGTAGTTGTAGGCTTGGCAGAGTTTGATGCCGGCGATTTTGGCGATGGCGTAGGGTTCGTTGGTCTGCTCCAGGGGGCCTTGTAGGAGGTATTCCTCGCGCATGGGTTGGGGGCAATCACGGGGGTAGAT
>Ga0206867_1110_pt1 | contig 18395 bp, 21 predicted proteins | sample Alteio_BWOrgCont_37_FD_152905 | JGI IMG/M metagenome (GOLD analysis project Ga0206867, IMG submission 152905) | Enriched cells from forest soil in Barre Woods Harvard Forest LTER site, Petersham, Massachusetts, United States -... | ecosystem: Environmental > Terrestrial > Soil > Temperate forest >...
GCTCCATGGAAAACAGTGCATCAATTGCTGATAGACGCGGCCCGTGCAACGGAACACGTCTTGCACACCCCGGCGCCATTTGTGTTGCAGACGGCCCTCAATGATTTTTACGTGTCCTATGAACTGAACGCCTACACCGATGTCCCGATCGAAATGCAGTTTATCTATTCAGAACTCCATGAGAACATCCAGGACCGGTTCAACGAGGCAGGCGTGGAGATCTGTTCGCCCCACTTCTCCTCCTTGCGGGATGGCAACACCATTGCGATTCCGGCGCAAAACCGGCCTCGCGGTTACACCGCGCCCGCATTTCGGGTGAGCGATTCGCGAATGGATGAACAACAAACTCCGGACAGGTCTCGATAATCGACCCGGACTATACTCCGGTCACATCCGCGGCAGTCCAAGCAGACGCCAGATCGGAACGATCAGCATCAGCAGTGCGATTGTCACGAGGGCCAAGCGAATCCGATGCGAACGGAATCGCTGACCAATGGCGATCAGCAGCAACAGATGCCCGTGCTCGTCCGGCTCGTTCAGATGATGAGCGATTTCAATATTGGCTCCGCCGGTTTCAGGCATACTCGTCCCTCGTGCCCTTCAGTTTTCCGCCGTCTCGCAGGTCGAACCGCTGTGAAGAAGTCGTAAACAACTCCACAGGAGCCTGTGAATCACTTCAAGTTGAATGTCGCTCCGATGACCAGTCCGCTGGTGGCGGTGTCATACACGAAGGTTGACTTTGGCTCGTAATCCACATCTAGATAGCGCCAGCCGGCCAACAGAATGATGCTGGGCTTGAGCTTGTATCCCAATGCGCCGCCCACCTGGTAATCCAAGTTCGCCCCGCCCGCGCCCGCGTCGCCGAACATGCTCACTTGGATCTTGGGCGAGACTCCTGCCGTAATCCTTGCGCCAGCGATACAATCGACCCAATTTGCCGATTGGTAGAAGCTCGGCTGGGGGCCCGTACCCGTAAAGTCAAGCGTTGTGCCGAGATGAAAATAGCGTATTCCGAAATTGCCGTCCACCTTGACCATCTCGCCATCGACTAGCCGATAGGAGACCTTCGGGGCGAGCATCGTCTGGTTGACTGTTGTCTTGATGGAACTCGGGCCCCGCTCGAACGGCAAAGATTTATTGTCGGAGAGCTTCATCCACAGAAAATCGACCGGCGCTCCGAATTTCTTGTAGCGGGCCTCTGCGGCGGCCATCAATCCAATGTTAAGGTAGTCAAATATGTCCCCGAAGCTGGCATGCACGCTCGCTTCGTGACCCCGGGCTCCGACGGTGCCGTGCATTCCCGCAAACCACAGATAAGGCGTAAGCGAGAAGTGCCAGCTGTCGTCGGGGGAGGCCGCGGTTTTTTGCGGTGTTGGAGAAGGAGGGGTTTGTTCGGGCGCACCGTCGTTGGTAGCGAGGATTGCTGCAGGTGGCGGATTCGCGTTGCCGTCAGAGTCGCTCTTCTGAGCAACGTCTTGACCTGCAAACGCAATGCTCGTGCACGATCCAATCAAGGTTACGATTGCGAAATTGCGTATGATCTTCATCATCTCGATCTCCATTGTGCGCAGTCAACTCCGCTGCCGGGCACAGGCCGGTCCCGAGGCCGCGAACGGGTACTAGTCCTTTGATTGAACGATGTCATCGCGATGCGGGCCACTGGCAGAAATGTCAGTTTCGACGTTTCTTGTTATGTGCGAATTCGTTTCACCCGGCGAATAGCGCGTCCTGGGGCAGGTTCCTTATTGCTTTGCGGGGTTCCTGAACCCGCCCGCGAGGAAGTAAACAATCGTGTACAGAACAACCGTTGCATCCATCGCGGCTCCTGCCCAAAGGCCTCGCGCATATGGTTGGCTAAAGTTGGTTCCAACAAGGTAAACGATGAAGCCCTTCTCACACGCACTGAAGATGAGAATCGGGTTGCGCCAGGCCCTGGAAAATGCGGCGACGATCATGAAGACGCCCAGCACCCCGAGCATGAACCCCCAGTGCTGCAGAATGATCGTGTAGTCCTGGTTGAATGGGATCAGGTCAACCTTCTCGGCGGTCCACCTGGGCCAAAAGGCATTGAGAGCGCCCAAAGCCGTCACTATCCCGGTGATAACAAAGAACGGCCGGAAGGTCACATCGAAGAAGCGCTTCATGAGTGAAGCTCCCAAATGAACTCTCAGTCGCCGGATCGGTTCCACTCCCAGCGCGATCGAGCCGCGGCCCGCGATACCTGCGGGCGCGGCTCGACATTGCACCACCGCAAAGTCGGTAATGGGCGGCTCTCGCGAGCCGCACCCGCGAAGGTCGTTCCGGTTAGTTGCTGGGGCCTTTGGACGCCGCCTCCGCCTCGGCCATCCTTTTCCCCATCTCCGCTTTGACGGCATCGAGGTTGAAGCTCGCGCCCCGCTGCATCGGCGGGTAATCGAGGAAGGTCTGCAATTCCTTGCCTACCACCTGCTGGACAAACACGAAGCGCCAGAATTGGTACTTGAACCACTCGAAGTATGACTGTGCTCCATCTTTCGTTCCGTTGCCGGGCCAGCCCGTACGTTCGAAGGGATCGAGACGCAGGTTGGTGATGTAAGGCACGTCCGGATGGGTCTTTTCGCCCACCCAGCCTGCAGGCTGGTCGATGAAGCGGAACTTGTAATCGTCAATGCGCACCGCGCCGACCGTGCTTTCGCCGAGGTAGAAGATTTCATGACGCGCGGACGGGCCTTTGCCGCTGATGGCGTCCAACTGGTTGTACCCATCCAAATGGTTCTTGTAAGTCCGATCACCAATCGTTTTGCCCTTCAGCAACTCATCGGTAATGTTCGGATTACCGGCTGCCGCGACAAAGGTGGGAAGCCAGTCCATGCCGGAGAAGATGCCGTTCTGCACCGAGTCCGCCGGTACATGACCGGGCCAGCGAAGAATCGCGGGTACGCGGAAGCCGCCCTCGTAAACGGTGCCCTTGGATTGGGCGAACGGCGTCTGACCGCCATCTGGCCAGGTGAAAACCTCGGTACCGTTGTCCGTGGTGAACAGCACAATCGTGTTCTCGTCCTCACCCATGGCCTTCAGTTTGTCCATCACGATGCCGATGTCGTCGTCCAACTGCGCCATGCCGGCTTCTTCTTCCGACCAGCCATTCTCGGAGTTGCGCATGGCCTCATACTTCGGGGAAAGGTGCGTAACGATGTGCATGCGCGTCGGATTGATCCAGACGAAGAATGGCTTGTTATCGCTCTTGGCCTTTTCGATGAACTTGATGGAGAGGTTCCGAATCTCGTCATCCACGGTTTCCATGCGCTTGGGATAGAGAGGGCCGGCGTCCTCGATCTTCTGTTTGCCAACCGCGCCCCATCGTGGATCTTCGTTGGTATCGTCTTTGTTGGTGGCCCAGCAATGCACCATGTTGCGCGGGCCGACCTCATTCAACAGATTCTGGGGATAGTTGGGATGCGCGGGGTCTTCCATCGCATCAAGGTGATAGAGGTAGCCAAAGAATTCGTCGAAGCCGTGAACGCAAGGCAAGTACTCATTCCGGTCGCCGAGATGATTTTTGCCAAACTGGCCAGTGGCGTAGCCCATCGACTTCAGTACCGTGGCAATGGTCACCGCCTCGGCGGGAATCCCAGTCTTAGCGCCGGCCTGGCCGACGGTTGTCATGCCGGTACGAATTGGAAGCTCACCGGTGATGAAGTTGGCCCGGCCCGCCGTGCAGCTTGCCTCAGCGTAATAGTCGGTGAACAACATGCCTTCCTTGGCGAGCTTGTCCAGGTTCGGCGTCTTGCCGGCCATTAGCCCGCGATGATAAGCGCCAATGTTCCACATTCCAATGTCATCGCCCATGATCACGACGATATTGGGTTTTTTCGCTTGTGCATGGGTAGTGACAATCGTTCCCCCGAACAGAGTCGTGAGACTTAACGCTCCCATTGCGATTCTTGTGAGGCTTGTTCCAAATTCCATATGTCGTCTCCTTGCGGTGTCTCAGGAGCTTCCTGATCTCCCGATTGAATGAGAGGTAAGTACCCTCGATTCACTCGTCGAGGGCGCGCGTCCGTATCCGATTTGCGCCTCATACTTGCCATGGGCGAGTTGCTTCTGACCTGAGCAGACTTGTCGTCAGCCAAGGCTGAAAGCAGTGCTATCAATCTCGGTAAAGCGGCTTGCCCTCAGCCAGGCGAAGGCAGATGTTTCTTACGTCGTTGTCAATGTGGCCCCAGAAGTTCTGCAGCCCACTGCACAGGTAGTTGAGTCCGGGCTCACCGTCGTGAGTGCGAATAAGGCGGTTCTTGGGGCATTCGCCGTTGCAGGCGAACAGAAACTGGCATTCACGACACTGCCGTGGCAGCGAGCGGGACTTGTCAAACCCGAACTTGCGCTGCTGTTCAGAGAACACCATGCGCGAACTCGAGACCTCAAGAATGTTTCCCAGCTTGTACTCGGGATACACGTCGTGGTCGCAGACGTAGAGATTTCCGTCGTGCTCCAGCGCCACTCCCTTGCCGCAGAACTGGTGATAGACACACATCTTCGCGCCTTTTCCCATCCACATCGAAACCGCGTTTTCAAAGTTGTTGACGAAAACCTTTCCGATGTCGCGCTGGTACCAGTGGTCCCAACCCTTGGAAAGAAAATCTCCCCAATTCTCCGGATCGACCGACCAGTCCGTGACCACCGAGTCCGGAGTACCAGGCCGGGCGGCCGACGAGTCCTGCAGCGGCAAACTGTCGGGATCCCACTTCTGAGGTGCCGTATCCCGGAATACTTTCGGCTCTACGCACGGAATGAACTGCATTTGCCGCGGCCGAACTTCGTTGCGCAGGAACTTGTACACCTCGCACGGCAGTTTGGCGTTTTCTCGATTGACGACGGTCCAACGAGTTGAATGGGACATCGTGGCGATGCAGCATTTCGGCAGCGGCGAAGACCTTGGTAAGGGTTGGCGCGCCATCTTTCGCCACACAATACCGATCGTGCAGTTCTTTAGGACCGTCAATGCTCAGGCCAACCAGGAAGTTGTGCTTCTTGAGAAAGGCTCCGCAATCGTCGTTGAGTAAGGTCCCGTTTGTCTGGAGATCGTTTTCGATCAGCTGGCCCGGCTTTTTGTATTTCTGTTCGAGCGCGATCACCTTCTGAAAGAACTCGATCCCAAGTAATGTGGGCTCACCACCCTGGCAGGAGAAGACCACCTCGCTGCGGTCCTGCCCTTCGATATATTGGCGGATGTGGGTTTCAAGAATTTCATCGGAGATGCGGAACTTGTTGGTGCTGCCGAGAAGTTCTTTCTTGTGAAGGTAGTAGCAGTATGTGCAGTCGAGGTTGCAAATGGATCCGGTCGGCTTGACCATGGCGTGATAACTGCGCGTGGACCCGCGGGGAGCGGGCCATGGCGACAATGGCGAACGGGCATCCGGAACGGGGATCTCACTGGACCCACCGCGGCCGGCCTGGAGACACACAGGCCGACCCTGACTTTCAGGGTTGGTCATTGTCTCACCATTAAAATGACGGCCTCGATGCGCTGCCTACTGGTAGAAGTGTCAGTTGGCCGACATTTCTTCGTGTGTAAGGCTGTTATTGGTGAGGCTGTCAGAGTTGACGGTGTAGGCTGGTTCCCTATTTCGTTAGGATTCAGTGTGCTTGCCTGTTTTGGACGGACTAATGCGGCGGATAAGGTGCGCACGATGCGAAGTGAACAAGGCGCGTTAACCCCGAAGGTGGCGCACGGCTACCTGAGACGTTCCTTTTGGACGGTTATCGCGTTGGGAACTGTAAGTGCTTTAGCCGCGTTCGCTGTGCTCGGCTCGTCGCTTCTTTCCCATCCAGGGAATGTGGAAGCAAGCTCCGGAGCGGCTGATGCTTCAGGGTTGGGGACCTTTGCGCCAACCATTCCCAACAAGGTTACAGCTCCCACTCCATCACCAAACGGCATGGTATGGGTTTCCGGCGGTGAATTTTCGATGGGAGCCATGGATCCACCGGCGGTCAGCGAAGTGGGCATGCACGCTGCGGTTGATGCCCGCCCGGTCCACCGCGTCTATGTCGATGCTTTCTGGATGGATAAGACCGACGTCACCAATGAAGAATTTGCCCGGTTCGTGAAAGCTACAAACTACGTGACTATTGCGGAGCGCAAGCCGACCGCCGAAGAATTTCCGGGTGCGCCCCCCGAGAACCTGGTCGCTGGTTCCGTCGTCTTTTCCCCCCCCGATCATCCGGTGCCCCTGAACAACCAATTCCAGTGGTGGTCGTACGTCAAAGGAGCGAACTGGCGCCATCCTGAAGGCCCCAACAGCGACCTCAAGGGGCGGGACAAATTTCCAGTTGTTCAGGTGTCCTACCCGGACGCCCGGGCGTACGCGAAGTGGGCCGGCAAGCGTCTGCCCACCGAAGCGGAATGGGAGTTTGCGGCGCGTGGGGGTCTGGCTGGGAAACTCTACCCCTGGGGCGATGAGTTCCGTCCGGACGGCAAATGGATGGCCAACACCTTTCAGGGACATTTCCCAGTGAGTAACACCGGTGCCGATGGATACGCGGGAATCGCTCCGGTGGCGCAGTATCCTCCCAATAAATACGGCCTGTACGACATGGCGGGCAACGTATGGCAGTGGACTACTGACTGGTATCGGCCCGACTACTACCAGCAGTTGGCGGCGACTGGCGGCGTGGCGCGGAATCCACGGGGCCCGGACACACCCTTCGATCCCACCGAACCGACCGAAAAGAAGAAGGTGCACCGCGGCGGCTCATTTCTGTGCACCGACCAGTATTGCTCTCGCTACGTAGTGGGTACGCGCGGCAAAGGCGAGGTTACCACGGGAACGAATCATCTCGGGTTTCGCTGTGTGAAGCCAGCAAACGAAAACAGCAAAGCCGTCGCTCAGAAGAGCGCGGCCCATACGTAATAAGCGGCCAGGTTCGTTTCGGAATTGGCGCAGGCGCGCGAACGGCGTGTAAGCCGAATCGTCAGTAACCGTGGCTCCGCGAATACTGGCAGTTTTTGCAGGCAAATTCCAAAGGCATCTGAGCACCCGAACGGTACCGACGAGCAATGGAGAACTGCGATTGCGTCGGCTGCAAACAGTCCCGCTCCAAGCGCATTGTCTGGATAGCAACCTCGCTTCGGTGATGAGGACTGCATGCAGGCATCGACGTCTTATTCCGATCCCCCTATAAGATTTGCCAGTATCCCCTATGTTGGCGCCGATGATACTTTCGCCATGCTGCTACTTCCCTATAGAGGAGAGCAATTTAAGATGGGCACCGCAAAAGGCGTCTTTGGCAAGGTACTGATCGCAGCTTTTTCCCTATTCGTTGCCTTACCCGCGCTCCGAGCCCAGGAAAAAAGCGGCGACCTCGATTCGTACACGTGGCGCGTTACGGCTCTGTGGTGGTATTCGCACCCGACCGGCGGGTTTACCGCTTCCTCAGATCAGGTCTCGTTTGACCTGAGCAGAGATTTCAATTTCAGCAGTTATTCGACCTTTACGGGCGGGTTTGACTGGCATTTCAAGAGAAAACACCATTTCCTGTTTACTGCGAGTCCCGTCTACAGTTCGCGGTCAGACACGCTCACGCGCGACATCACCTTCCGCGACGTGACCTACCACCTGGGCGCCGAGGTAGCTGTTCAATTCAACTCGCTAGCGTTCGCTCCCGGGTACCAGTGGGACTTCATCCGCCGACGCCAAGGCTATGTGGCTCTGGCAACCGCGTTCAACCTGCTGGATTCATCGGGATCGATTACCGGAACCGGGTCCCTTAATGGTATTTCCGCAACGCGCAAATCGTCGGGCAGCGTGCTCGCTCCCATACCCGTTCTGGGCAGCACCACACGCTGGTATCTGATCCACGATTCGCCTCGGCTTTCCCTCCAGGGCACCTTTCAAGGCATGTACCTTTTCGGATACGGCAGCTTCTATTCGGCGAATGGAAAGGCACAAGTCAAAGTTCTACAACATCTGAATCTCACTGCCGGCTATCAAATGGGCACCCGGCTTAAAGTGAAAACGGACTCTGGCCGCACGGTCGGCTTGAACTTGACGCAAAAAGGACCGGTGGCGGGGATCGAAGCGTCCTGGTAATCGAAGCCCATGCAAAGGCGCTTCGTCCAGGTTTTGGAATTTCATTGCCAAAGAAAAAGGAGATTGTATGAATCGGAGTATACGGATCGTTCCGACCATGTTCGTGATCGCGTTGCTGACTTGTGCTGTTGCCATGGCACAGGATGTCAAGTACAACTCGATGCCCGGCACGGATTTTACGAAATACCACACCTACAAGTGGGTCGTCATCGAGGGCGCTCAGCAACCTAGCCAGATCCTGGATGCACAGATCAAGCAGGCCATCGATGCGCAGTTGGCAACCAAGGGATTGACCAAGACCGACGATGAAAAAGCCGACCTCTACATCGGTTACCAGGTCGCCATTCAACAGGACAAGCAATGGAATGCCTACGGAACGGGCGGCTACCGATGGGGCGGCGGTATGGCCACGGCGACGCAATCCACGATCACCACTGGAAGCCTTACCCTCGATATGTACGAACCGGGGACAAAGTCGCTTGTCTGGACCGGATCTGCGACCAAGCAGATCGACACCAATGCCAAGCAGGACAAGATTGAGAAAAACCTGAACAAGGGCATGGCGAAGATGCTGAAGAACTACCCGCCGCCGGCTAAATAAGAGCCTAGTTCGAGCTGGGTCGCCTTGCTACGGAAACCTTCCCAGACCCCGGCTCGAACGATACTCAACAACCCATGAGGAGACAGCATGAAACGGAGTCACATCTGGCCGCCCATGAATGGCAGTCGCCTGTCGGCGATTGCCATGGTCGCGGCCGTCGCAGTATCGGTGGTGTCTGCGCAGAACCCGGAATTGCAGCAGAAAGTCGCCGAGGTGAAGGAAGCGATGGTCGCCAACAAGCAGGCCCTCGCGCAATACACGTGGCAGGAGCAGGTGACGGTTAGCCTGAAGGGCGACGTGAAGAAGCAGGAGCACTTCCAGGTCCGCCTCGGACCCGACGGCAAACCGCAAAAACAGTCGCTTGACCCGCCCCAGGAGGCTGCTACCCCCAGTGGTGGCCGTCTCAAGCAACATGTGGTGGAGAAGAAAAAGGATGAGTACAAGGACTACGTCGACCAGATCAAGGACCTGATCCAGCAGTACGTTCCACCTGACAAGGACATGCTCCAACAGGCAGCCCAGCAGGGAAATGTCGCATTGGGACCAGCCGGCGGCGCGCCGGGACAATATCGTCTCGTGCTGTCCAACTACGTCAAACCAGGCGACAAAATGACCCTGGTATTTGACAAGGAGCAGAAGGCCTTGGTCGGTGTGACCATCGCGAGTTATCTCAGTGATCCCAAAGATGCGGTCAACGTTTCGGTGACCTTTGCCGGAATTCCCGGGGGACCGAATCACGTTGCATCACAATCGATCGACGGCGTCAGCAAGCAGTTGACGATTGTGATCGCGAATAGCCTGTATCAGCACCTGTGAAGGGGCCGGTGCAACTCGATCCTCCCCGCCATACCTTTGCGGAACCGAAATCGGGTCTTGCACGAGAAATGGAGAATGTATGAAGCCAGTCCTGGGGTTGTTTGCGGTTGCTTCGCTCTGCTTGCTCTCACCGCTTCCGAAGTCTCTTGCTCAAGCGATCTCGCCTGACAAGGGCATCGACGACGTGGAAGTAGTCACAGTCACTGCCGTAGTGAACAAGATAGACCTTGAAAAGCGCAAAGTCACACTGACACTCGATAACGGGAAGATGAAGACCTATAAGGTCGATAAAGGGGCAGTGAATCTCGACCAGGTACAGATCGGCGATCACGTGAAGATGTCCTACACGGAAGAGTTAATCGTCACCGTGAACAAGTCGGGAGAAACTCCTTCCGCCGCAAGCATCGGCGCAGTTAATTTGGCTCCCAAAGGTTCGAAGCCGGGAGGAGTGATGGTTGAAACAACCGCCATCAGCGGCAAGATCCTGGCCATCGACACTGAAAAGCGGAAGGTGACCTACGAAGATGCTCAGGGAAAGAAAAAGACGGTGAAAGTCAGGAAGAGTGTTGACATCTCTGGCCTGGCTGTCGGCGAGTCGGTCGATGCGGTTTTGACGGAGTCGGTAATTATCAAAGTTACCAAGTCCTAAGTTGCTGGCAGGCTCGTAATCCCGTGCCGGCCGGAGCAAGTTTCTTCGTGGACGTCTCTGGCATTCGTGCGGGGGCATCCTCGATCGGTGTCCCCTCGGCATTTAATTGCAGACCTGATTTGCCACGGCGAAAACGATCGAATCCTTCGCGTAGGCCAGAACAGTAATTCAAACCCGTTCGGATGGAAGCTTGTTGAGTTGCCGGGAAATCCGCTTCCGGAGAAGTCAAGTCATGATCAACAAAGCTTTCGTTCTTAGTGTCTGTAGTGTTGGCTTGTGCACAACAGGATGCCTGCATCCAAAGATCGGCCCGCACTCATTACCCCGCGACAGGGCCGATTACAGCCTCTCTCTTTCCGACTCCTGGAAGGAGCAAACGCTTCTGAACATCGTCAAGTTTCGCTACGTCGATCCACCCGTGTTCGTGGACGTGGGAAGCATCGTTTCCAGCTACAGCCTCTCACAGGGTGCATCGATAGGAGGGAATTTTGTTCCCAGCGGCTCCAACAGCGCCAGCATAGGCGGTTCTGTAGCTTTTTCGACCAGCCCGACGATTACCTACACTCCGCTTACCGGAAATGCATATATCAAGGGCCTGGTTACGCCTCTCCCCCCCTTGCTTGTTTTCGCTGCCATTCAAAATGGTGTTCCTGCCGATTTCATCCTGCTCGCTTCCTTGACGTCGATCAATGGCTTGAGAAACCAGAACGTAAGCATGGAGGGAATCAAGCCGGCCGATCCGGAATTCCACCGAGTGAGGGAATTGCTGCGAGTGATCCAGGAATCGGGCGCTGTTCAGCTTTACGTCAAAGTGGATCCCAGCAAGCAGCAGGCCGACGTTATTTCGCTTCGTTCGAAGGACATCGCGCCGGACATTCTTGCCGATATTGTGGAATTGCGTCGCCTGTTGCACCTGAATCCGGACGCCACGGAGCTGAAGCTTGTCGCCGCACCCCTGCCCTCGAACGACACAGAGATCGCAGTCCAGACTCGGTCCATGGTCCAACTGCTGGCAACGATGGCAGCCCAGGTCGAGGTTCCGTCAGAGGACCTTACTCGTCATCGGGCGTTCCCCGGTTTCGAGACCGGCCACACCATGCCAGGCATTGTCCCGTTGATCCGAATCCAAAGCTCGAAGAAGAAGCCGGACGGCTCATTCGTGAGTATCTATTATCGCAACAACTGGTTCTGGATCGACGACGGCGACCTCTATTCCAAGCGAGCCTTCGCACAGCTGATGCAACTCTTCACCATGACCGATTCCGGGGCTCGAGAGAATCCGCCGGTACTCACGATTCCAACCCGCTGAAGAAGGGTCTTGCGTGGGCGGTCTTTCCCGCCTGCCGTACCCTCGACGCAAGCATTCTGAATGTTATAAGCTGCTCGCCGCAACCCTGTCTTCAACGGGCAGATTGGTGCTCGCGTCGAGCTGTCTGGTTCTCGCAGATGCAGGACCAAAGGATTCAACATGAAAACGTGGCCCAGGCATCCAGTCATTTACGAGATCAACACGTGGGTATGGTTAACCGAGGTGAGCCGGAGATATAAGAAGCCTGTGACCCTCGCCACGGTTCCGAATAAGGAGTGGGACGCCATTGCCTCTTTTGGATTTGATGTCGTTTGGTTCATGGGGGTGTGGGAGCGGAGCCCTGCCGGAATCGAAATCTCGATGCGGAACAAAGGGCTCCTGGATGACTTCCGGCGGGTCCTCCCCGACTTTTCGGCTGAGGACAATGTCGGGTCGCCCTATTGTGTGCGCCGCTATGTCGTCGATGCTCATCTCGGCGGTCCGGCGGGGCTTGCCCACGCCCGGGAGGCCCTCGCCACGCGCGGCATCCGCCTCCTGCTTGATTTTGTGCCGAACCATGTCGCCCCGGATCACCCCTGGGTTTTCGACCATACCCAGTATTTTGTCAAGGGAGACGCCAACGACCTCGAGAGAGAGCCGGCATCGTTCCTCGATATCGGCGGGATCGTATTTGCCTGCGGACGCGATCCATACTTCCCGGCCTGGCCTGATGTGCTTCAACTCAATGCATTCGACCCGGGGCTGCGGCAGGCTGTAATCGAAACCGTCTCGGCCATCGCCGCGCAGTGTGACGGCGTTCGATGCGACATGTCGATGCTTATGCTGAACGAAATCTTCGAGCGCACCTGGGGATCTCGCGCAGGGCGAAAACCGGTCGACGATTACTGGACGACGGTGATACCGGCAATCAAGAGAAAGCACACGCAATTCAAGTTCATTGCTGAAGCCTACTGGGGCCTCGAGTGGGAACTGCAACAACAGGGGTTTGACTACTGCTACGACAAGAAACTCTACGACCGGATGGAGCACGCTGATCCCGAGAATGTGCATCAGCATCTCCACGCGGACCCTTCCTACCAGGAAAGGATGGTCCGTTTCCTCGAGAACCACGACGAGCCCAGGGCGGCTGCGACATTCGGCCGGGAAAAAGGATGCGCCGCTGCGGTGGCTATTCTCACATTGATGGGCGCAACGCTGCTCCACGAAGGACAATTCGAGGGCAGGCAGATCAGGTTGCCGGTATTTCTGGGCCGTCGCCCGGAAGAGGCGATTGATCAAGATCTCGTCGCATTCTATAAACGGCTGCTGACAACAATCAATCGTGACGTTTTTCGGAACGGCGCGTGGCGCCTCTGCGAGCGGGTTGGTTGGCCCGACAACCAGAGCTCCCGGAATCTGCTCGCCTGGTGCTGGGTCAAAGACGCTGAGCGCTACCTCGTTGTCATCAACTTCCGGCACGAAGCTGCGCAGGCACGTGTCCTGGTGCCGTGGGATGAACTGAGGGGCAAGGAATGGCGCTGCCAAGATGTCTTATCAGGAGAATCGTACGACAGGAGCGGAAAGGAGATAAGGGACGGCCTTTACGTGGATTTGGATGGGTGGAAATTTCACTTGTTCCATGTGAGTGAACTGTAAGTAACGCCACGTGCGACCGACATGGGCCAATCACCGCACCATGATTCTGGGTTTCGTGCCTCTTCCTGTCACCATGCTCTCTTCGCACGAGACAAGACTGACGCGCTGGTCATGAGGTATGGCGAATCTATCCCAGCCGGGACGTTGGTTGGATTGATGCCTAAATGGCGGCCATATCGGAGTCGGAGTGAAAAGCGTTTTCGCGATACAATCAGAGAATTGTCGGGGCGTAGCGCAGTCTGGTAGCGCATCTGCTTTGGGAGCAGAGGGTCGGGGGTTCGAATCCCTCCGCCCCGACCAACAAACTAAAGGCCTTAGCTTATAAGTTTCCAATCGATCGACACGGATTGTACCCACTTCTCTACCCATAGTTCCACGGTGGGACGTATTGACCCCCCGTGGACCACCCCCTATTGCATAGCGTTTGGCTTGTTGTTGAAAGCAGCGGCGATGGCCATTCGCGTTGCCTCTGCCCGAACGTGGGAGTATCGATCAATCATCATCCGGGACATCTACCCCGCCATCTGCTGAATGGTCAGATCTGTTGCCCCGCTAGCGGCAACGCGGGACACGAAGGAATGCCGTATATCACGCCAGCGACACTCGACGCCTGCAACTTTCTTGGCGTGCTGCCATGCCGACTTCCACGACCCGACAGGCCATGGGTTTGCCGCCTTCGATCAACTTGTCCCAATAGCTGTCGATCTCTTCCTGGGAGTCGCAGCGGACGAAGAACGAGAAAGCGGGATTGAGCTGATTCGAAGGGCCGCCATTGAGAAAGACCATCTCTTGACCTTCGAGCTCGATCGTGATCGTAGCAATCTTGCCTACGGGCCACTGACCGACCCCTTTGGAACACAGTTCATCGAGCCCGCTCGCGTGCGGGAAGATGCTCAAGTAAAACTCGGCGGCTTCTTCAGCGTTGTCATTGAACCAGAGGAACGGCGCAAGTTTGTTCATCGCTGGCATGGTACCAGCCGGGATGTCTCTTCCGACATTTGAGGATTAATCCGGTAGATGGTCCGTAACACTAGCTAGAATACGGTGTAGTTATCTACGATTCATGCCACCACAGCTTGCGCAGGTCGGCATATTCTGCGGGAGTCAATTATGGAGCCCACCTGGGAAAATGCTGGAACCAATATTATTGAGTGCCCAGCGCGCCTAACCCGCACGAGAGGCATTGGCTAGTTCACAATCGCCCGTCATATACAAATCGACCGTGGGGGCATGTGGAATTTTCCCTGCCTTATCGAAACTCTTGTACTCGTCTATAGAGGACAAGGCCCTAAAGAGCAGGCTCTGTAATAGGGGTCAGCTTAAAGATGCTAGTGGACTGTCCCGGTGGGGTAGGTTCTCCCGATCATTGCGACGCGGATGGTCCAGACTTGTTCGAGCGTTGGCTTCTTGGTAGATCCGCACGTCGGGCAGGTTGGCTTTTCCTTTTCCGTGATGTAATGACAGTTCTGACACGGTTCCTGGGTGAGCTTCATTTCTTCTCCTCAATGACTTTGGCAGTCAGCAACGGGCGGGGCGAGCGTTACGAGGAACCACGTGTCGTCATGAGTGCATAGATAGAACACAAGGACTTCACCGTCCTGGCACTGTATCTCGTCCCCCGGTTTATGGTTTGCGAGGCAAGAGCCGTCGCAGACGGATGGCGTGCTCATAGTTCACCTCCCACGTTGAAGAAACGGAATCGGTGAGATATCAAGAGCCAATAGGGGGAATGGTTCTTCCTTACACATTTCCCCAAAAGCAAACCGTCGGCATTGACGCTCAGCAAATAAGGCGTCAAATGTGGTGAAAAGCCGGTCATCGGACCCTGCCGTAGAACTCGCCAAAGCTCCGGGCGAGCGGCGTCGGCGCATCGAGCTGGCCTTGGATGAGGGCCTGGCAACCTGTCACGTACGGTAAAGTATTGTTGACGGGCACCCAGGGCTCTCTTCCCGCACCCACGAGCCTTAACTGCCTTCCATCCCCGCACGGACCAAAGCGAACGAGGGGCACGATGAACATTCGCTGGATGTCCAGTCTCTGCCTCGTCTCTTTCCTCCTTCTCTTGGGGAGCCTGGGGACGTTGCGCGCTCTGGGGCAATGCGCGGGAATCGCCACCACTCCAACTGTTGCCGCGGACTGTGCCGGCCACGCTGTTCCGCAAAACCGCGTCGCCACTATCGATCCCAGCCACCCGTATACTTTGGCTGAGTTGATCGATATCGCCGAGCGGAACAACCCCCGCGCGCGAATCCAGTGGGAGCGCGCCCGGCAACGCGCTGAGGCGCTGGGAGTGGAGAAGAGCGCCTACTTCCCTGTGCTCGCCGGCCTCGCCGCATTTGGCGATTCACGCAGCATCGCACCCTTCCCGAAGCCTTTCGCGCCGCGTGGATACACCATGGTCGAAATACCGGTGATCGAGCCTGAGATCACGCTGCAATACCTGATCTTCGATTTCGGAAAACGCGAAGGCCGGGTGGATGAAGCCGCCGCGCAAAAGATCGCCGCCGGCGCCAACTTCATTGCCGCAAATCAGCAGGTCGCCTTCCGCGCCGCCGCCGCATACTATGAGCTGCTTACCGCGCAGGAACGGCTGGAGGCGGCCAGGGAGACACTGAAAACCGCACAGACGACGCAGGATGCCGCAGAAGATCGAATGAACAACGGGCGAGCAACAATGCCCGACGTTCTGAACGCACGCGCGGAGACGGCGCAATCTCTCTTCGATCTCGAATCGGCTGATGGCGATGAAAAGATCGCCCCGCGTCAAACTCACCGAGGCCATCGGCGCAGATCTTTCGCCTGATATCACGATAGACGGGCAAAAAGATACTCCGTTGCCCCAAACGCTGACTCTCTCAATCGATTCCCTCATCGACAGGGCCATGGCCAACCGGCCGGACCTGCAGGCACAGGCCGCAGAGATCCGTGCGGCCGACAATGCCATCCGGCAAGCCAAGGCCGCGTACCGCCCTCAGATCGCCCTCAAGGGATCTGGTGCGCAGACTATCGTTTGGCCCACGGCGGATTTTGGCGAGTTGGGCCCGGCCAGTGAGCCGACCTGGTCCGTCACCCTGGGCATCGAATGGCAGCTTTGGGATGGCGGCGCGAGGAAAAACCAGCTGGCCATCGCCCAATCCAAGCGGCGCGAGGCCCAGGACGAGATGACCGAATTACGGGACCAGGCCACGCGCGAGGTATGGACCGCGTACATTGCTTTTCGCACCGCAGTGAGAAAGGAGCAGGCTGCAGAGGCTCTGCTCGATTCGGCAAGCACTTCGTATTCCGCTTCACTCGAAGCCTATCAGTACGGCGTCAAGAACCTCGTCGATGTGCTTACGGCGGAGAAGCAATTGGCGCAGGCCCGGTTGTCCGGCGTCTCCGCCCGATCGCAGCTATTCCTCTAGGCGGTGAACCTTGAGTTTGCAACCGGCAATCTGCTGCGCAGCCAACCCCCGGCGACAACGCCTCAAAGCGTGGAAGATCACATCCTGGGTTCTTTTTTTCCTGCCTGGATGATCTGCCTGACCGCGGGCGTGGTCCTGGCGTTCGTGGTTCGCTTTATCTTGCTTCGCTATCGCCTGGAGACCGAAGTGGGTCCGCTGGCGTTCTTCTATCCGTGTGTCGTCATTCTCTCGACATGTCTACTTTGGTTGATCTTCTTCCGCTGAGGACGAGCAAAATGGAGCCAACGGCTGAAAATTTCGATCGCAAGCGCTGGGGCCGGACGATTGGAAACGGAGTGATCGCAGCCACCGTTCTTGTCCTGGTGCTGGTGATTCTGGAGACAGATCGCAACCCGCGCACCGATGACGCGAGCGTTCGAACCAACTTTATCGAGATTGCCCCCGAAGTCAGCGGACGGCTGGTGGACTTGCCCGCCAAGGACAACGCGCTGTGAAGAAGGGTGGCGTGCTCTTCGCCATCGACCCCCGCCCCTACGAATACGCTCTTCAACAAGCGCTTTCCGACCAGGCCTCCCTGGAACAACAGATCATCGATGAGAGGCGCAAAATTGCAGCGCACATAACGCTGAAGACGACGCTCGCGCCGGGTTGCACAGTTCCAGGACGGGCATTAAGACCGCTGGCAGCAGCGTCGATCTGGCCAAGGCTACCGTCACGCGCGCTCAAGCCTCCGCCGCGGCCGCCGAGGCCCAACTCAAGTACGCCACCAACGACCTCAACCGTATTGAACCTTTGCTCAAGAAGAAATACGTGACCGTCGATCAGGTCGACCAGGCGAATACCGCGGTGAAGGTGGCGCAGGACAATTTCGACGCCGCCCAGGCCGCGCTGGAACAGGCGCAGGCACAATACACGGAGGCCATCCTGAATCAGGATCAGGCGGACGCGGCTGCGTCTGAATCCGCCGCCAAGCTCGGCCAGGCCGCGCATGCCGTCGACAGGATTGAGACGCTCGTTTCACAGCGTGAGGCCAAAGCCGCCAAAGTTCTCAGCGCCCGGCTCGATCTCGAGCGTTGCAGCGTGGTGGCACCATTCGACGCTTACGTGACCAACATGAATATCTCCGAAGGAGCCTATGCTCGCCCCGGCAGCCCGCTCTTTACCCTGATCGACACGCGTAACTGGTGGGTCATCGCCAACTATCGGGAATCCAAGCTCTAGAACATCCGTCCCGGGATGCATGTCGATGTCTACCTGATGAGTCATCCGGACCACAGGTTCAAAGGTGTCGTGGAGAGCATTGGCTTTGGCGTCTTTCCAGAAGACGGAGCCGTAACGAATGGCCTGCCCAATATCGAACGCACGTTGAATTGGGTGCACCTTTCGGCGAGATTTCCCGTTCGTGTTCGCGTACAGGATCCCGATCCTGCGATCTTCCGGATGGGTGAGACAGCCGTCACCGTGGTGAGATAAACGCGATGGAAAAGCCCTCTTCGTCGGCCCTTGTTTCGTCTCTTCCGCCTTTTGCGGTGCCATCCCGGGCAAACTCCATGACGGCGTGGGCAGGTAGAATCTGGCAAGATCTACAGCCCGGGCCGGGACGTTTAAGCGGGACCTTGCGAATCGTGCTTGCCAGCGTTTTGACGTTACTGGCGCTATTAATCCTGCAGGCGCCGTTCGCCTCGGTCGCTTTGTATTTCGTCTTCATCGTGGGGCGAGATAGCCGTGCGGTCTCACTGCGCTCACTCTTCTCCATGATCCCTCTAGTCGCCGCGGTCGCGACCGAACTTGGAATCGTCTTGACCGACAATGATCCCATGGCCCGTGTCCTTTGTGTTGTTGCGGTGGGCTTCTGCACCGGCATACTCGTTGTTGGAACGACTCAACCGACGCTGGGGTCCACCTGGGGCTT
>Ga0206867_1111_pt1 | contig 18309 bp, 15 predicted proteins | sample Alteio_BWOrgCont_37_FD_152905 | JGI IMG/M metagenome (GOLD analysis project Ga0206867, IMG submission 152905) | Enriched cells from forest soil in Barre Woods Harvard Forest LTER site, Petersham, Massachusetts, United States -... | ecosystem: Environmental > Terrestrial > Soil > Temperate forest >...
CGCAAGACGGCCCTCCTGTGGCGAGTGGTCCTGAATCCAGGAGAAGCTCCAGCACGAAACCGGACGAACAACTTTGGCCGTCGAAGATAAAAGTGGCAAGATTGTTCTTTACTAAGAGGTCGAGATGCGCGCGCTGGCAGTTTTGCTCACTTTGGCTGGGTTCGTGCTGCCGGCATATGGGGCAAAACAGGTCACGGTTGACCGGTTGGAGCAGACGCTGGCCGCGGCACACGGTTTGCCGGATGCGGAAGTTGCCATGCAACTGTCGGATCTGGAATTGACCGAACGGTTGAGCACGGCAAAGCTCGACCGCCTGGAAACGGACCTGCCGGGCGAGAAATCGCGGCAGGCGCTGATGATTCCGGCGGATGCGTCGGCCTTCCTCGATCCTCCTGCAGCGGAGATTCCCAGCCAATCCCCCCCGGACCTTACCACGCAACAGAAGACTCTGGCTCTGACCGTGAATTACGTCACGCAGACACTTCACCAGTTGCCGAATTTCTATGCCACACGGGTTACCCGTAGTTTTGAAGACACGCCGGCAGTGAAACTGGATATCGGCGCTGGCGACATCAACCCAAACGCTGCCTACCAGCCCATTCACCTGGTCGGCGACTCCAAGGTCACCGTGTCTTTCCGTGACGGCCACGAGGTTTTGGAGAAGACCAAATTAGATCCGCTGGTGCGAAACCTGGACACCGCGGGTGTGTTTGGACCGATCCTTGGCACGGTGCTGGTGGATGCTGCGCGCAGCAAGTTGGCGTTCAGCCACTGGGAGCAGGGCCAATCCGGTCTCCAGGCTGTTTTCAGTTATGAGGTACCAAAGGAAAAGTCTCATTACACACTTACCTACGACTCCGTTCCTATCGATCCAGCCCCTTGCAACATCACGAAACAGACCTTCAGCAAGGTGGTCGCCTATCACGGAGAGATGGCCGTCGACCCTGCCAGCGGAACCATCCTTCGACTGATCCTGCTGGCGGACCTGAAACCGGATGAATTCGCCCCCTCCAGATCTGGCATTGAAGTGGAATACGGACAGGTCAGTATCGGCGGCAAACCCTACTTCTTGCCTATCAAGAGTGTCACCTCTTCGCTTGGGCATTATCTCTTTATCCGTGGGGCTGGCGGGGTCGAGAGCTGCTCCTGGCTTGCAGTAACGCGGGCCTTTCAGACATCTCTGAACGATGTGGTTTTCGAGAACTATCACGTCTTCCGCACGGATGCCCGCGTGCTGACCGAGAGCGAAGCGGCGAACTTTGAGCACCAGCCCGCTCCCGCTCCGAACGGGAACGGTTCAAAGCAAACAGAAGAAGCAAGCTCCTCTCCTGTTGCGGCGGCACCCCCCGGGCCGTCCCCCGCGCAAAGCAGTTCACAGGCTGCGTCCTCCACACGCGCCGCTGCGAATTTGGCGAATCTTCCCGCGCCTGAATCCCAGCCAGCCCCACAGCCCGCACAAAGCATTGCCGAATCCGCTCCGCCCCCGGCCGCGGCATCGCTACCGGCGTCTAGTCAGCCGCCGCAGCCCGCGCCCGCGAACTCTGCGAATCCCGACATCCCCGACGTGCCCGTCTTCCGCACCAGCGCGCGCCAGGTTCTGGTCGATGTGGTGGTCAACAAACGAAACGGCGATCCTGTCCCCGGCCTTCCGCAATCCGATTTCTCGATCGCCGAAGACGGCAAGCCTCGCACCATCGACTTTTTCGAGGAACACTCCGCAAGCGCATCCGCGCCCGTCGCGCAGCCCGCGATGCCCCCGATGCCGCCCGGAGCCGTGACCAACGTCTCCACGGCCGCGCCGTCGGCCGCGCTCTACGTCTTCCTTCTCGACTCCCTCAACACCGAGCCCCAGGACCAGGTCTTCGTCCGCGAACAGGTGCTCTCGTACCTGCGCAAGATGGATTCGGGGACCCAGGTTGCCGTCTTTTCGCTCGGCTCCAGTCTGCATCTTCTGCAGGGATTCACCTCCGATGCCGCCGCGCTGCTCGCCGCCGTCAGCCGCAAGGAAGCCAGGCGCGACGCCATGGCCCAGACCCGCAGCGACAACGCCGACGATGCCGACGCAATCGCCACCCTGCAGGCCATGCGCTCCAACGGCGCCGCAGCCCTGCAGGGGGCTCAGACCAACGCCCACGCCTACAGCTTCGGCGCCCGCGCCTCGATGACCTTCGAAGCCCTCAACGCGCTCGCCCGCTATCTCCAGGGCATTCCCGGACGCAAGAATCTGGTCTGGTTTGCCAGCTCGTTTCCCGTCGTATTCTTCCCCACGTCCGCCCAGCTTGACCAGCTCAAGAACAATCCCAATCTCCCCGGCTACATCAACCATGTGGAGCGGACGGCAAACTTGTTCACCCTCTCCAAGGTCGCCGTCTACCCCGTTAGCGGCGCGGGCGTCATGTCTTCGAACGTCGGCCTTGCTGATTCCGGTGGTTCCGGACGCGCGGGAGGCAGCAATGGCACCGGAGCGTTGGCCGCCGAATCGTTGAATTCCGCCTCGGAGCTCACCAGCATGGAGCAGCTCGCGAGCTCCACCGGCGGCCGCGCCTTCACCACCAACGACATCGATGCCGCACTCCGCCGCATCGTCCACGAGAGCGACGTGTACTACACGGTCGGCTACATGCCCACGGATACCGCGACCGACTTCGGCTTCCGCCGCATCGACGTCAAGGTTGCCGGCGGTAAATACAAGCTCGCCTATCGCCAGGGCTATAACGCAGACTCCGCCTCAACCGATGATGCGCCGGCGGAGGATCCCATCGCGCCTCTGCTCCAACTCGGCCTGCCCAACGCCACCGGCATCTTCTACGGCGTGGCGGCCGCACCCAGCGCGGACCACGGCAGCGAACGCGCCGGCCAGAATGCGCAGGTCAAAAGTCCTTTCACGCGGTACACCATCTCCTTCACCATTCGCGCCCAGGATGTTGCATTCGGCCAGGCACCAAACGGCGATCGTATCGCCAAGCTTCTCATCGGAGTCAAGGCCTACGGCGAAGATGGCACCGCCCTCAACTGGCAGGCAAACCGCGAAGCCGCCGAGCTCTCGCCCGCCGAGTACGCTTCCATGGTCAAAACCGGTCTCCCTGTTACGCTCGATCTCGACCTGCCCGCCAATACCTCCGCCCAGATAGTCACCGCCGTCTACGACTGGAATACCAACCGGTCCGGCACCCTGGAAATTCCCCTCCCTCACTGATCTCTGACCTCGAACAGCGCGGGAGTCGTTCTCGGCATGAAAAACCTGCCGTAAATTCCTATGGATTCGGCTCGAAAAACCGTTAATTGCCCCCAATTCGTCCCGATAGATACGTTCTCGATATGGGGATGTGGGCTGGATTGTTCTGGGATCGCGCATAATCGCGAAGGCACTCTTCGAGGCCGGATTTAGAGCATCCAAGGTTCCGCGATTGTATCCAGCACCTGGTCGTAGCTAGTCGGTTTCCCGGCGCTCGCTCCATCCGAATGCATTCTCGAAATGGACAAATTGCTTTTCCTGTCCCGGCACCAGGTAGACGCTGATTACATCGAATCGGACCGGGGGCATTGCGGCCTGGGGAAGCTGCCGCAGGTAGCTGCGCGCCAGCCGGCGCAGTACCATGCGCTTGTGGCGGTCGACGGCTACTTCGGCGGGGGTCATATCCTGCGCAGTGCGGGTCTTGACCTCGACAAAGCACAGAAGGGTTCCCTGCCACGCGATCAGGTCTATATCGCCGGGCCGGTCGCCGCATGACCAGCGCCGCGCAACGACGATGTATCCCTGGCGGCGGAGGTGAAAGAATACGGCGTCTTCCCCCTCGCTCCCGGTGAGCAGATGGGCGGTCAGGCTGGATGGTCCCCGGCGAGCTGCGATTCGCTCCAGGCCGGAGACAGCCCGCTCCATGAATGCAACGCGCATTGTCGCAAATCTTCCCGCCGCAGACCATTCTCGACCGATGGAAGAGAAAGCGCAAATTACCTGGGTCGGCACACCAGCTTCCAGGGCTGGATCAATGCATGCTTGCGCCCCGAAACGGGAAAAGTGGTAAAAAGGTTGGGCTTACCCTGGGGAACAATTCTCACGGCGTGAGCGTACTGAATCCCAAGAGGATGATGGTTATGGACCGCAAATGGGTAGGCATTCCGGCGATCGGACTGTTGCTGGCGGCCGGGATGGTTGGTTGCCGGGTTCACGTTGACAAGGACGCCAACGGCCAGGAGAAAACGGTACAGGTGGATACTCCCTTTGGCGGAGTGCACGTGAATACCGACCAGGTTTCCGCGTCGGACCTCGGGCTGCCGGTGTATCCCGGCGCCGAGCCTGTCCGGGGCGACGACAAGCACAAATCGGCTGACGTTCACCTGGGCTTTGGCGAGTGGACGATGCGGGTGCGCGCAGTTACGTACGCTACACCCGATTCCCCGGAACAGGTTACGGCGTTCTACAAGAAGGCGCTTGCCCGCTACGGCGACGTGATTACCTGCGAGAACAAATCTCCTGTCGGCACTCCGACGATCACCGCGGAAGGACTGAGCTGCGCCGACAATGGAAAAAGCTCCAATGGGAAGATCGACGATTCAGACATCAACAATAACGAAGGGCTGCAATTGAAGGCGGGATCGAAGCGCCATCAGCATATCGTGGGCTTTGAACATCCGAGGGACGGCAAGACACTGTATGCGCTCGTCGCGCTGGATCTGCCGGGCGGCCATAACTCTGACTGAGCCGGGCATTGATTCGGGCGGCCGGATTCTCATTTCGGCGCGCTTGAAACATCGGCATCGAATACGCCGGTTTCCACGGTGTTTCCGTGCTTCATCTGCACGAAGATCCGGTACTGGCCCGGCGATGGAAACCCGTAGGGAAATCCGACGGAATTGGGCAATGCGCGGGAGCTGGAGCCCATTCCGGGCATGTCCTGCATGCTCATTTCGGAGCCGCCAGTTCCCTGCCCGCCGGCCTGCGGATTGGCCATCATGAAGGCCGCCATGGCTACTGTGCCGGTTGGATGAATGTGGGCGAACACCGTGCCGTCGGTTTTGACAAACGCGGCATGGCCGAGCATGCCCATGTAGAGCTTCATGTCTGAGGGCGGAGTTCCGTCGGGCCCGAGCAGATCAAACTGGAAATTCACAGCGGTCTTCGGGACGAGCTGCGCGGGTTTCTTCCACACCATCGTGTAGCCGTCGGGAAGCCGAAAGCGCTGCTCCGATCCGGACTGATCCGCAGGGTCGCCCGCCTGACTGACGTTCAGAGGAGAAGCGTTTGCTTCGGCATCATCGCCCTGCAGCGGCCGGCCCGAAATCTGCGGAAGTGCAATGTTTCCGACGATGGTTTCAGGGAATCCGATGGCGTGCACCACATCGGCATAAAGACGATAGTCCCCTGCCGGCACCGACGGCAGCGCTAGTTGGAACTCGCCTGTTGCCACCGGATCGGGATGGAGGTGAAACACCACGTCCATCTGCGGCCAGCGGATCATATAAAGATGCATGAGGTGGTTGTGATCCGGAATCCAGTCGTCCAGCTTTCGCTGCTGGAGCCATCCCGGATCGCGGAGCTTCAAGTCGAGGACGTTGCCCTGGCCAACCGATGCATCCATCTGCAGGGGCTTATAAACGTATCCCGCGTAGTTCGCGGCTTCCGACTTCCACCACGTATTTCCCAGGACAATCCCGGTCACCAGCACAGCGAAGGTCACCGACATGGCGACATAGGCGCGCCTGCGGCCCTTTTCATCGACGGATCGTCCGGGAGGCAGCTTTGTTTCGCGGGCGGCAGCGCCCACAATGCCCACCATTCCAACCACCAGCAGCAGTCCGAGCGCGGCCAGGAATACTCCCAGCCCGGTCTGCATCTTGCGCGTGGCCATCGCGGTCGCAGGAAACGGAATGGAGAGCACGCCTGCGCCCCGGCTTCCGCTCACCGCAAATCGGATCTGCCAGGAGCCGGAGGCCATGATCCACAGATGCGCGGTGTAGAACTGGCTGTCCTTTAAAGGCTGGTCCATCGCGTCGGGAACGGGCGGAAGTTTCGATGCCTCGCCCGTCAATGGGATGGGCGTTACCGTGATGCGGTCGATGCCCGGAGTCTGGGTGCGGACTTCAATGTCCGCAACGCCGGGGATCACGAGCGGGGGGCGTACTACTATCGATACCTTGTATGGTCCCGCCTGGCCTTCTGCGTATACGTCGGGACTGCCGACGTGGGCGTATGAGGGAGTTGCGAAAGAGAGCATGGCGACGAAGATCGCCGCTAGCGTTCGCCTGCTGAGCGTAACACGTGTCCGACGGCCCGAAACTGCAGTCGAGGATGGAACGGTGTTCCACGCGAAAACCTGAAAAAACAACTGCGGATCCTTCGTCGCTGCGCTCCTCAGGATGACAGCGCTGTGGTGGTAGCGAGGGGCTATTTTTGGGGCGAATCGTGCGATTCGCTCGCCACGGCGGACTCTCTCAGGATGACACACGCTGGTTTGCATTCGTGGGCACGGAGCGATGAACCATGTCGACAGAAACTTCATCGTTGAATCTTCCGCATCCAGTCGCCCAGGAGGAGGCCCAGCCATACGCTAATCGCCGCGCAGAGCATCGCAATACCCAGCCCTGACCAAAGCGCCCACCCGTACTCCGGACGGACGAAATGCCGTGTTACCGAGGCCGCCCACGACGGAGTACCGTAGTCGTGCATCGTCGTCGCAAAGAACCGATTCGCCGCCGCCCTGGTCATCAGGAAGTCCGCGAATGGCCACTCTGCCGCAACCAGCGACAGCACGAACGCCGGCCCGCTCACCGCCGCCACCAGCAGCTTGTTGCGCTCGCCGATCCAAGACCAAAGGAGGTCCACTAAAATGGCCGGCACAATCACCAGCACCGGAAATCTAGGCGGGATAAAGTGCGTCACGTTCTGGTATACCGGTCCCAGCTTCGGCGCCGCCGGGAACAGCGGCAGCACCAGAATTGCCGTGATCACCACTGCCATGTAGATGCCGGCCAGCCAAGTCGCCGCCCAGCGCTGGCGCGATGCCTTCCAGGCCGCGGCGCAGATCAGAGGCGGCCCTATGGCAACTGCAACGTACGCACTCGCCTGGTGCAGGAAGATGTCCAGCGTATGCTCCATGACGAAAAACATCGCCAGTTCGAGCATCAGTCCCGCCACGAAGAGGAACAGCGCCTGCAGCCCGCCATAAGGACGGCCGTGTTGTATCGCGCGGTTCATGGCCGCCCCAATCAGCAGCAGCGCTCCAACCTTCACTGCAAAGATGCCGAGCACCAGCAGCGCGTGCGGAGGGCTGATGATCTTCACGTCCAATCCGTAGGCGTTGTGCCACCAGTTGTCGAAGGGGGCGGACGTAAGCATCGCCACACCGCCCCAGGCGCACAGGAACGCTCCCAGAGGGGCCGTGAATCCCAGCACCTGGACGCTGCTCTCCCGCAAGGGGGATGACTTGCGAAACGTTGTATCGAAAATCAGATATCCTGTCGCGATGCCCGCCAGCACCCCGCATAAATAGATAGCGATGTGAGCTGGCGTCCAGAAAGTGTCGCGCCCGATCGAGCGATGCCACGATACATCCCACTGTCCGCCGACCGTTACCGACGTGGCGGCCAGGGCGCAGCACCACAGGTACCAGGGAATATGGGCAGCGCGTTCAGCTGTTGGGGATAACGGCCGTACCAGTGTGGCCATTTCGACCTCTCCTGCAGCTTAGGATAGAGCATTCGCTGGGAAAGATGTGTGAAGAGAGTTATGAGGCGGCTTATGGCGTTTCCAACGCCGGATTAGTCCCCCGGAAGGATGGTGACCGAATCGAGCTTTCAATCTGGTACCTTGGTGAGGAACATTCGAACCCCGCCTTGAAAGACAGCACAAGCATGACAGCAAGCGATCTCATGGATCGATTGGCAGAACACAAAACACTGGGCTCAGCGCCTCAAGAAGAACTTGCATGGCTGGCTGCGCATGGCTCTCTTCGTCGGCTCTGCGCCGGCGAGGTGCTATCTCACAAAGGTGTACCGGTTGATGGTCTCTACGTGGTGTTGTCCGGGCACGTGATTCTGTACGTTGACCGAGGCGCAGGGCTCCAGAAGATGATTGAATGGCGGACGGGCGATGTGTCTGGAATGTTGCCCCACTCGCGGCTCGTAAGCCCTCCGGGGGATGCGATTGCGCAGGAACCTACCGAGATTCTGTCCCTCGACCGGAAACATCTTCGCGCGCTGACACACGAATGCTTTGAGATCACGTCGATCCTGGTGCGCACAATGCTCGATCGCGCGCGACTGTTCACTTCGAGCGAATTGCACAACGAAAAGATGATCTCGCTGGGCAAGCTATCGGCCGGACTGGCCCACGAGCTGAATAACCCCGCGTCGGCAATTGAACGCAGCGCCTCGCTGCTTGGGGACCGACTGGAAGACACTGAAATGGCAACGCGCGCGCTGGGCGAGGCCAAGCTCAGCGATGCTCAGTTGGCTGCCATCGATGCCATTCGTGCTTCCTGCGTGGCCGCGCAGATAAACACCGTGCGGTCCCCTCTGGAGCAGTCGGACCGCGAAGAGGCAATTGCCGACTGGCTTGCCGCCCATCGCGTGGACATTGCGAACGCGTATATGCTGGCCGATACCGAAGTGACATTCGAGGCACTCGATCAGCTCGCAGCGGCTGTGTCGGGATCTGCATTGAACTCGGTACTGCGGTGGGCAGCCGCTAGCTGTGCGGTGCGCCGATTGGCTTCCGGGATCCAGGATGCGGCGACGCGGATCTCGGGCCTGGTGAAGGCGGTGAAGGGATTCACGAACATGGACCAGGCGATGGTGGCCCAGTCGGTGGATCTGCGGTCCAGCCTGGGCAATACGGTAGCTGTGCTTCGATCGAAGGCACGCGAAAAGTCGGTCGCGGTGTCGGTGGAGCTCGAAGGCAACCTTCCACACGTTCGCGGCTACGCTGGCGAACTGAACCAGATATGGGGAAATCTGATCGACAATGCATTGGATGCAGTGCCCTCGGGTGGCCGCGTCGATGTGCGTGCGAGCCGCAATGGTCAGGGTGTGGTGGTTCGCATTGTCGACGATGGACCAGGCATTCCGGCGCAAGACCTGGCGCGGATCTTCGATCCCTTCTTTACGACCAAGCCGATGGGGCAAGGCATGGGCCTGGGGCTGGATATTGTCCGGCGCCTGGTGCGTCATAACGACGCTGCAATCGAGGTCGAGTCGAATCGAGGCCGCACGGAGTTTCGGGTGACTCTGCCGATCGCCCAGACCGGCACTCCCGGAGTTGCGGAATGACCGAATGGAGCGGCTGGGTAATGGCTGGAATGGGTTGCCGAAAACGAACGGAATCGCCGGTTGATGGCCTACAATTTCACCAGTAGTTCATACGTCCCACCCGGAGCCAATCCTGATGCCAGTCGAGCGCTTTCGCGCCATTCCCATGGTTATGCTCGCCGCCGCGGTCTCTCTCTATGCGGCCGACAAGCCCAAATCCGCCAACGCCGCGCCTGCTACGGTCGATCCTTATTCGGAAACGCAGCCGGCCATGGAGTCGCTTGACCTGAACATGTATCAGCGGATCCGCGAGGAGGGCCTGAACCGCTCGCATGTGATGGAGTTTGCATCGGCGCTGATGGATGGAATTGGCCCCCGTCTTACCGGCTCTCCCAACGGAAAAAAAGCCAATGAGTGGACCCGCGACACGCTGACCAAAATCGGCCTGGAGAATGCCCATCTCGAAGACTGGGGCGAGTTCGGCCTGGGCTGGCAGCAACTCAATACCTGGGCGCGCATGGTGACGCCCGATACTGCGGTGCTGATCGTGCAGGCAACGCCCTGGTCGCCCTCCACTCCCGGGGCGGTGACCGGCGATGTGGTCTTCGTGAGCATTCAAACCGAAAAGGATCTGGAACAGTACAAGGGCAAGCTGGAGGGCAAGATCGTTCTGTTCGGAGCCATGCGCCCTGTACCGCCCGTCGACAAGATTCTATTTGCGCGTTACACAGAGAAGGAACTCGACGATCTCGCCGAATTCAGCGTGAGCGCGAACGCCGGCGGTTTGCCACCGGAGATGGTGGCCCGCATGCGCGAGCGCATGGAGCGCCTGCGGCTGCTGGATAGGATCGCCCAGTTTTTTGCCGATGAGAAGGTGGCTGGGGTGATTGAGCCCAGCCGCGATGGCGGCAACGGAGGCGGTTCGGGCGGAACATTCTTTGACGACAATGGAGCTACCCTCGGACGCACCCCGTACATCGCAGACAAGCGGGTCAAGATTCCGGTGGTGGTGGCGACGATCGAGAGCTATGGGCGCCTCTACCGGCTCACCCAGGCCCACGTGCCCGCGAGCGTCGAACTGAATGTGGAAACGAAGTTCACCGGCGATCACGAACACGCCTTCAACACGGTAGCGGAGATTCCCGGCACGGACCCCAAACTGAAGGACGAGGTCGTCATGGTGGGCGGGCATCTTGATAGCTGGATCGCGGGAACCGGCGCCACGGATAATGGCGCGGGCACAATTGTCGCGATGGAAGCGGTCCGGATACTGAAGGCGCTCGACATCAAGCCGCGCCGCACCATCCGCATCGCATTGTGGACGGGGGAGGAGCAGGGGCTCTTCGGTTCAAAAGGCTATGTGACCGAGCACTTCGGCTCCGCCAAGACTTCGACGGCGCCCGATCAGATGCAGTTGCCCGAGTTCATGCGCCGCGCCGTAGGGCCGCTGGAGATCAAGGCGGACCATAAGCTCATTTCTGCCTACTTCAACGTGGACAACGGCTCGGGCAAGATCCGCGGAGTTTATACGCAGGGCAATGCAGCCGTGGCTCCGATCTTTGCGCAGTGGATCGCACCATTGAAGGACCTCGGCGTTACGACGATCACCATGCGCAACACGGGCGGCACGGACCACCTGAGTTTCGACGCGGTCGGCATTCCCGGTTTTCAGTTTATCCAGGACGATCTGGACTACGAAACCCGCACGCACCATTCAAACCAGGATGTCTTTGAACGGCTACAACCGGCTGATCTGAAACAGATTGCCACCGTTGAAGCCATCTTCGTGTACAACGCCGCGCAACGCGACCAGATGATGCCGCGCAAGCCGCTGCCGGACCCGGACCAGATTGAGAAACTTCGCGCTCCGCTCGAAGGCATCTTCCCAGGAGCAGTGACGCCGGAGGAGAAGAAGTAGAGCGGCCGTGGCTATTTTGGGTGCCGCGATTTGAGTTTTTTGACGCGCCGAGGGTGGTCTCCTGCGGCGGCCCGATTCTGCTACACTCATGAGAGCGCATCCAGCGGATCATTATGCCAGGCCGCACCCGCTGATACGCATGCTGCAGCAAATGTTCGGGGAGTGGCTCAGCCTGGTAGAGCACCTGGTTCGGGACCAGGGGGTCGGAGGTTCGAATCCTCTCTCCCCGACCAATTCCGCCTTTTCGTTTCAAATACTTACGCCAGTTTTGGTCGGTCAATATAACAAAACCTAACATCCGCACTACCGGATTCGCCCGGTAGTTTGGATTTCCGCACCCGGGATACGATCTCTGCGGTGGCTTCGTCCCACAGGTCGGCGGCGGTTACTTCGTCATGCTTCATGACATGCGAGTAGACCTTCAGCGTGATCTGGCTGTTGGCGTGACCGAGCCGCTTGCTGACGACAGGGATGGGAACCTTCTTGCTCAGCATCGTCGATGCGTTGAAGTGCCGCAACGAATGAAGTGAAGCATCGACGCCAGCCTGCTGCATAAACTCGGCAATGCGGTTGGAGATCTGATCCGGCTGGTAGTAGGCGCCATCCGGCGTGCAGAACACGAGATTGTTGTCTTTGTAGTCTTCGCCAAAGAGTTCCTTCTCATGTTCGATCTGCCCCCTGTGCTCGAGCAGAACCTCAATCGTCTCCCGGGAGATCCGGACAAAGCGGGTCTTCCCCGACTTTGGCGTTTTGATGTCCAGGCCTGCACTCGTTTGCGAGACCGATTTCGATATGGTGACCAGGCCTGTCTTGAAATCGATATCTGGCCATTTCAATGCCAGCTGCTCGCCGCGACGGCATCCGGCAGCGGCGGCGAATACCACGAAGCTGAAGTATCTGGTGCCAGTGACACGATTGAGCAGATTCTCGAAGTCGTCAATCTGGGGGATCTGTACTTCCTTCTCATGCGTTTTCGGCCGCTCCACGTCCTCCATCGGATTGTGTTCGATGATTTTCCATTTCACGGCCTTATCGAGACACTGGGATACTAATGCCGCTACTTCACGCACAGTCTTGGGCGACAACGGCCTGCCGTCGGGGTACTCCTTCGTCTTCTGTCCACCCTTCATCAGTAGCGTGTGCAAGTCCTGCTCAATGCGCATGGCGCTGAGCTTCTGAATTGGCACATCGCCGAACATGCGGATTGCATAGTTACCACGTTTCAAATTTTGCTCTGCCGTCATCTTTCCCCAGTGGGCTATACCGTGTTGCGTCAGCCAGTCGGTGAAGAACGTCTCGAAGAGACGCGAGTCCTTCTGGATGCGATGACCCTTCTCATGCGCTGCGATCGCATCTCGCAAGGCATGGTCCGCCTCACCCCTGGTTGCGAATCCCTGGCGAGTGACCTGTTTGCGCTTGCACTCGCGGTCTTTGCCAATGTCGCAGACGTATCCCCACGATATGCGGCCGCCTTTCAATCTGATTTTGGTAATCGTTCCTCTCACTGCTTCTTACTCCTCTGTCTGGATTTTTTAGGGGTGGGGAATTCGTTCTTTGCCGGGCTGGCCATGAGTGCAGGAAATACGCGCGCCAATTTCGATGCAATTGGATTTCCCCTGATGGAATCTGCTCCCCTCCGCATCGCAGCGGCTGCTTCAAGTGCCTCCTTCAGAGTGTCGTTCTGATCCTTCGCACCCAAAACCGCTGCGACGAGTAGGAAGTCTATCGTGAGCGTCATCGCACGCTCGCCGTTGACGCGTGTAACCAAATAGGCGTGTTCCTGCTCTGCATCGGTCCTAGGCATCATCAACATATCGCCGCCGAGCTTCTCGCGTGCGTCCTGTATATACAGTTCTTTGAAACGACCGTTGAGATCGTTGAATATCTCCTGTTCCGCCGGGCTTCTCCCCTCCTTGAATGTTTCCTGTTCTGCGATCTTGGCGAGACGCAACAGCAGATCGCCTTGCGGTGGGTGAGTCGTTTCGTATCGACCCACGGTGGTGATCGCACAGTCTAAAACCAGCACGGCAAATTGCGCCTGGGACATTTTCATGGCCTGCCGTAAAGCGATCAGCGCGGCGCTGGTGGCGTGTCGTGTCCTATCGTTTTCTTTCATGCTCCGATAATAACACCAACTACAGTCCTTTGTATCGGACCCTTTTAATAGTATACTATTTACTTGTACGTCATTTGATGTTATAAGATTGATTCTGGAGGCAGATCATGAAGAAGCTCCGGAAGCGCAATGACGGTGAGCGCGGGACTTGGAAGGTACCCGAAGCCGCGGAGTATGCGGGCTGCGGCGAGCGCAGTATCCGGAAAGGTATCGCTGCCGGGATGATTCCCCATCTGAAGTTCGGGAGGAACATCCTGATCCCCAAGTCAGCTTTTTTGCGCTGGCTTGACTCGGCAGGCGAGACCACAAAATAGAAAGCCGCCGAATGGCGCGGCGGCTTGACCTTCTTGGGACGGGTTTTTCGTACGTCCGCAGTTCGCTCAATTAGATTGGTCCCGAATCGTCATGGAACCGAAGGGCGAAAAAGTTATGCGGGTATGCCCTAGAGAAGAAAGCGAGTCAACATTCAGGCAGCGTTCGTGGACTGTATGCGCGTATTTCCATGGATACATCTGCACGTCTCCGTTTGAAGAGGGCGGACTCGTTGCCTTTGATGGCGATTCGCGGCATCGGCCGCTATGGAGTCCACCGAAGCCTACAAAAGGCTGAACCCCCTATTTTTGCTTCTGCTACGCGAGAGAGGTGAATGATGAGCCACGAATGGATGCGCCCGGCATGGGAGACCCAGCTCGGGAATCTGCCTGCAAAGACTTTGCTCGTATTGATCGCAGATCAGATGAACGGCGAGGGCTTCGGATGGCCATCAGCCGATTTCATCGTGAGGAAAACTGAGATCAATGAGCGTACCGTGCGGCGAATAATGCAAGTCTTCATCAAGATCGAGCTCGTTACCAAAGTCGATCGCGGACCGAAGCGTACGCCGGGAATTCAATTGAATCTGGAACTCCTCGGGACAGACCTGCGAGCCCGATACGCGGAACATTTTCGTGCTGCACGAGGGGAAACAGCAGGCCGTGGCAAAGCTATCAGAGATCCTGAGGAAACGGTCTCACGGACCGCGGAAACGGCCTCACGGACCACAGAGACGGTCTCACGGACCGCGGAAACGGTCTCACGGACCGCACCCCCACACCCCCTTAAAGGTAGACCCCTTAAAGACTCCTTAGAAGACCCCTTAAAGACCTATACCCCCACCTCTGCTTACGCAGAGGAGCCCCCATCGGAACAAACCTGCCTGATGATAGGCGAATTGGAGCAGATGCCGGAAGCGACCGGCAAAGCCCAAAAAAATTCTCGATACGTGGAACGAGGCCGTGAAGGGTACACCGTTACCACAAGCGAAGCGGCTCAACCCGAGCCGGATTCGAGCTATCAACGTGCGCCTGAGAGAGTCGGGATGGTTCGCGGAGTTTGAAGCGGCGTGCCGGTACGTGGCCGCGGATACGCGGTACCACGGCAACAACCGGTCGAACTGGATTTGCGATCTCGACTTCCTGCTTCAGCCGGGCCGCGCAACGCAGGTCGCCGAGAAAGCGGCCAATCCCAACAGGAGTCAATGTGGAGGAATGTATGAAACCTTCAATAAAGCCCAACAGCGAACAAACGGCAATATTGCCGCGCTCGAAGCGGTCCGAGCGAGACTTAATCGTGCAGATGCTGGCACTTCTCGCGGAAGCGAGACAAGCACCGATCAGCGAGCAGACCTTGGAGCTCTACTGCTCGCGCCTCGCGCATTACGGAATTGATGACATCCGCGCTGCGATCGAAAAGCTCATGTTCACTAGGCGGGAAGAGGGCGAGACGGCATTTCCTGATCTTCCAACGCTGGATGAGTATATACGCGCGGCGAAAAATGCGAGGCTCCGCACAGAGCGCGAGCAGCGGGAACGGGCAGAAGCCGAAGCCGAGGAGCGGGACAGGCACGAGCACCCTGAGAATTACTTTGATGTGCGCCAAATGATCCACGAATTCGTAAAAAGCAACGGCATCGAGGTCTTACCACCGCAGAAGCCGGTGAGCTTGGAAGGTGTAACCGCGGCCTTAGAAGTCCTTACCGCGGCGGACCTTCGGGCTCTGGCCGATGTAGTCGAGAAGCGGGAAGGGATGAAAAGACGAGAGAGAAGGGTATGAGAGTTCCACAGGGAACATTTTTTCTCCACGTGGAACAGGGAAAGCGGAAATGGCATATCGCGCATTCTCGAAGCTCTGTATCTGCGGGTGCGGCCGCGAGCGGCGACCGGGCCAGCGGGAATGCAGGATTTGTTATTGCGGAAACGATGCGCGGATATCGCGAGAAACAGGCGCGCGAGATCGAGCGGCTTAAAGCGGCCTCCGCGAGGAAAATCTAAGTTTACGTCATGAGATCGAGGTACGCGTATGAGACCAAAACCGAACATCATCGTTGTAGGGATTTGGTCGGAGCTCCGCTTTGTGCTGCGGGTTGCGGCTCACGCTAACGTTTGGGCGGCAGAGACGATCCGGCAATTCGTCAAAGCTCTTATGCGCTGAGTAACAACGGGGAGGTCCAAGCGATCGCGCTTCATTTCTTTTGGGTCGGGCTGCTCGTCTTCCCTGCTTCGCTGCGGCTCCGGGCTTAAGCTTCACAGCGGCCGGGAGGTCGGTGGGAGCTGCCCCAGGGGTGGTCAAAATGCTTCAGCACCTGCAGCGCGGAACCGTCAGGTTAAAGCGAAAAATCGTATCCTCGAAAACAAATATCTGGAAAACAGGGTACAAAATCGGCCGGTCAGTCTGACGGGCACGCTTGATCGGCCGTGCCGCGCGGTAACAGGCGGCCACACGCTCTAACTATTCGATCGAGCGATGAGATGCAAATTCCCTCAAGTACGAGCTTTCTGAACCGGTACAGGTTTAGGTGATCTTACCTTCTTCAAGTGTTTTGACTCGATGAAGCCTAACCAGAGATCAGGTGTTCCAAACAAGACTTGGTCCGACATAGACTATGGTCATCCGGCGGTGTGGCGTGCTGCGTCTCTTGAGGGCTCCGGTCCGGCGCAGCCACGCAGACCGGCGGTGTCAGATGCATCCCCGCTTTCAGACGGTCATGTCAGATCAAGTTATAGCTGGACAGATCAGGCGATGCTCCGTCTTTCTCCTAGAGCGCACCCTTATTGGCATCCACTGCGTCCCCGGGTTGGGCGAGAGTTTCTTTTCAGCCCTACGACGCGTCGTCAGGTGCCGAAGTGGGAGCACAGTCATCGTGTGTATCGCCTCTGCCTTGGTCCCCGATCATGACGTCTAAGTCTCGATGAGCATGCATCGTTTGGGCCATTTGTCACAATCGGGGGCCGATCTTCCATAACCCAAAGAGCCATTGAGCCGTCTGAACGAAGCTCACCAATCCTAATATCCCTTACCGGTCGGGTCGAACCTGCACTCGAACGATGAGTCCATCCGTCTTCCGCGAAAGGTCAGCCTCAATACCATTGGGGTTCTTTAGCCTGTGTTCCGGGTCATACACGAAACAAAACAATGCCTTGCAGCCAGGATGCATCTTATACCGTTCCGTGTCGATGATCAGCTCATCGCTGAGCTTACCGTCATTTAGCCCGTGACGGGTCATCTTTGCCTCGACGACGATCTGCTCGCGCTTCAGAAGGAAATCCGTACGGGAGGCCTTGCCAGCATAGCTGGGCGTCCAGTCCTCGTTCCTGACGTCATCGAACCGGGTTTCCAGCATAGCGGCAAGCAGATTCTGCACATCGTATTCGTCGTTAATCTCGAACGGCGAGCGCTGTGCGTGACGAGACTTCAGCTTCAGCGCTACTCTGTGAAAACGTGAGCACAGCTGTTCAAGCCGGGTCATTGCGCTTGGAAGGTCTTCGGCCGTCGAACCGGGCTGACGTCTTTCCTCTTCTTCCGATAGTGTGACCAGAACGCGGTAAAACTCTGACCTGTCGGGTATCATCACTTCGAGATGGCTATCCCAATGATTAAGCCCACCGCTATCTAGCCATTTAACCTGCGACAGGTATCCTCGCTTTTGAGGAATTCGGCCGCCTTCCACCTTAACTGGCAATACCGCTCGATCATGTTAATACCATGCGTCGGATAGAGTATGTTGTAGCGGATGACGCTTCTGTTAAGGGGAATGATGATGCGGTTCTCGTTGAAATCGAGCTCGGCCCTGATATCCAGTGCAACATCCAGGACGCTGTAAAAGCGCTCGTCCTCCAGATTGCGGAGTTTGGCAACCGTAAGCATGGATTCAACAATTCTACCGCCACCGGCTCCGGATGCTATTGGGGATAGTGCGCTGCGTCCGGGGCTTACAATTCGAGTTCGCCTTGATAGTGCGTGGTCAAAGTGGATGGCTTTTCGAGATACCAATACCGGCCTTTGCGAACCAGCACTCCTGTCACCCGTACTGCTCGTCCGAGGCTGTGCGCTTGGACGGCTTTCAAGTATTCAGGTGGAGGAAGGGTGATCCTCACATGGATCTCGCCGTAGACGGCGTGGTCATAGAGAACCGATATCTCCCCTTCACCCATGATCACCGAGAGGTCCGAGGGATCGGCCTCGTTCTGCAGACGCACGACCGTTCCGAAGATCTCGGCATCAGCCGGCTCCGACTCGCCGCGAAGCTTTTCAGCCGCCGCTCGTGCCATCTCAACATGGCGTGGACCAACTGAGAATTCTATCGATGTCTTCAGGTTGTGAGGTACCGCCCATTGCGGGCTGAAGGCAAAACCGAACGACATGCCGCTATAGGCCGTATTGTGGATCAGACGGCGATTCGCGGCGCTGGGAAATCACACCCGCCATCTCCGGCTCCGGGCTCGATGAAACGCCACTTCTCATTGTCAAACCGATCGAGCCGGGACTTGAAACGGATCTGATCGTGCCCACCGATCGCCGAACCTACGTGGTGCGTCTGATCTCCGATAGCTCGCGATTCGTCTCGAGGATGGCATTTCAGTATCCAGCAGACAACAATGCGAAGTGGAGCACCTTCCAGGCTCAACAGGACGCTGCCAAACACGACGCGGAAGCTCTTGCAGAACAGGCGCGCGCGAGGGACAAGCAGGCCGAAGTTCTGCCCATCGCCGGC
>Ga0206867_1113_pt1 | contig 18094 bp, 13 predicted proteins | sample Alteio_BWOrgCont_37_FD_152905 | JGI IMG/M metagenome (GOLD analysis project Ga0206867, IMG submission 152905) | Enriched cells from forest soil in Barre Woods Harvard Forest LTER site, Petersham, Massachusetts, United States -... | ecosystem: Environmental > Terrestrial > Soil > Temperate forest >...
AATAAAACCGGGGCCGGCAATTTCCGTTTTGGTGACCAACTCAGAGCGGGGCAAAGCGGCTTGAAGGGTCTGAGCTAGCTGGCGGGGATTTTGTTTGTAGGTCTTGGCCAAGACCAGTGCGATATTCGTTGCAAAGTCACCATGCTGTTTGTCTTTGGGCACATCAATGACGATACTAACCAGCGCAGCATCAAGCTGGTCTGCCTCCGGCAAAGTGCTCACGGCGGCTCGAATTAATTCTTCTATGTGCTGTCTGGACATGGTTGACCCAATTGAGGTTGAGCGATAATTATCGCTGGTCTTGGCGAAGTTGCAAGGGGTAAGTGGCTCTCTCCTAAACCCTCCCCTTTTTATGGCCTTGGGCTGGCTGGTACTAAGGCGATCATTTGTGCTCTAGCTCGCCGCTCCTCCAGACCTAGATTAAAAATTCCTAAGCCCGCCAGTGAAAACAGGCCGCTGGCGATAGCTGTTGGGATCAGTTGGTTTAGGACATAGGGGAAAATAGGTAAAAGAGTCGCGCCCTTGACTAGGGTAGCACAGCATAGCGCCAGCACAGTCAGTTCTAATAGAAATAACATAATCCCGCCTAGAATCTTGGCCCAGGCGGCTGATTGGTTGTAAAGTTTATTTCCCAGATGGAGGTAATTAGTCTGTATCTCAAGATGACCCGCTTCTGTCCTTTTGTCCTCAGGCGGCTCTATAACATCTTTGGTTAGCCATAAACTTTCAATTTGCAGACGCTGTTTATTAATATGCTCTGCGCTGCTTGCTTCAGATGGGTTGAATTGAGCGCTAGTCTTTTCCAGCAGTTTCCCTATTATCGGGACACGTTGATCTCCAATGGGAAGAATGCTGCTTAGCTTCCTTAGACTCTGTTCGGCAAGCTGATATTGCTCAACAGGGGAAATCAGGCTATGCAAGATGGTGGTAGTTTCTGGTACTTGGTAACTTAGCAGAGAGATCTGCCTTGCCAGCTTTGGCCGGTATGTTTCCTCATTTTCTGGCGGGTCGCTTTTTATGTGTTCCTCTATAAATTTTGAGAAAGAGAGCACTGAGGGGTGATTTTTTAGAGGATCAGCTAAGGCTCGTAATTGGTTTAGAACCAAAGCTTCTTTAACTTTCTTAGTCTTGGCCCAATAAGGAAGCTTAAATTCAGCAATCGCTGGACAAGCTTCGCTTGTTAAGGCGCCCAACAATCTCCGTGTCCAGAATTTTTCCGCATCAGCTTGATCCGCGAATAGACAATCTGCTAAAGGACTTGACCAATCATATTTTAAATTGTCAGGGAAAAAACCTCTTTTCAAAGCAGCGAGGAACACATCAAAGCCCTCTACTTGCTGAGCATTGCAATTAATAGTGAAGTTATTTTTTTCTATGGCTTCTAATGAGGGGAGATCGCCTTCCTCTGCAGTGCATCCCGGAGAAAATGTTGTATTGACAGAATCCAGGGTAAGCCTTCCCTTGATCGATACCCTACAGTAATTGATTGCGTAAATAACAGTACGCAAGCAATCCGCTTTTAACAAAGTAGGGTCGATCTCAGTTAAAGCGGAAGGTCTTAGTTGATCATGCAAGATTCCTATAAACTGGGAATCATCCGCAAATTCGTAGACCTTTTTTGCCTCTTTATCTATTTCATCAGCAATAGCTTTCTTACCATCTTGTTGGACGAGCTCAGCGGTCCAGTCTTGGATTTCCCGCAGATATTCTTCCTTTGTACTGTTAGCCAAGGCGAACTGGGAATAAATTTTCCTAATAAAATTAAATGGTTCCACATGGGTGCTGAACTTGGCCCGGAGTCGAAAAACTTGGTTTAGGACATTAAATGGCATTTGGAATACTCTCAAAATGGTTCTGAATAGTACCAGTTATAGCTTAAGAAAGAATTAAGCCCCTGGTCTGGGATTTTGCATATTAATTGCCGAACGCATAAATCGAATTAGTTACTAAATAAATCATTATCATCTTTAAACAACAGCATTTGTTTTGCAGCAGGCATATGCTCAATAACTTCAAGCACTTCGTATTCTGTTTTGAGGCCATCTATTGTCCGCCATTGTATTGTTTTAACTCTGCATTTCAAAATATCTCCCTTAGAAAAAGAGATGAGGTTCTCCTCAACCTTTCTTCTAAAGACATCGTCTTTCATTTGAACACTGATTGTAGAGTTTCCATCATGTAATCTCCATTTATTATCGTCTTTAAAAGCTAAAGAGATAATAGAATAAGCAGCCTCATGAATATTTTCAGTAAGAATTTCATCTCGAATTTCAGGCAATGTAAAATACACAATATCTGCTTTCGTGATTTCTTCTGTTACCGTATCGTCGTCTTTAATAATAAATCTATCAATGTTGTCATGATAAAGTGGCTTCAAGATTTCTTCCGTAGCCATTCTTACAGCCACATCTTGATATAGCCTGAGCAAGGCCACAGGGACTATTAAGGTTTCTCCTTGAAGCTCTAATGAAACCATGCCATTATTCAAATGTTCAATTCTATCCGGTTTTTTTCCTCTTAACTTTTTTATTAACCAAAAAATACCAATACCACCGCTACCAATGCCAACAACCAATTCCTTGAGATTAATCACTGAGGTTACAAATTCACCTGCGAGAAAATGGGAAACTTGCGCTCCCCATGACTGAAATAACTCCAAGGCTACTTCAAACGACCCTGCCGAATGAGCTTTTACCTGAAGCTTTATTGTAGCTTTATCACCATTTAAAGCTAAATTCGCAGCATCAAATAATTTTCCTAAAGAAAGAAGCGCAGGAGCCAAGTCCCTTACATCCATTGAATGGTCACGTAACGCTTCACCGTCATATGCAATTTTGAATGCTGCTTTTTTGGGCATGAATTTTTCTCATTAAAATTAAGAGGGACTATAGCAAATTTTACAAGCTTACTGAGAGAAGTGATAAAAAAATTACCCTATCTCTTTCTGTAGGGGATTTTGAGTTCCCGCAATGGAGGAAATAAAGAAAGTAAAACTATAAATCCGCAACGGTTCGTTCTGGGGGAGCTCTGAAACGTTCATGCAACCCTAAATGATGTAAGACATTCGCCATTGGTTTCGCCAGTGGAATAGGGTAAAAATAGATTTATTGACCAGTGAAAAGGATGATTAAACACTTGATTTTACGGGCAAAAGGACATACTCTAGCGGCTCTGCAGAAAGGCCAAGCCTGAGCAGAAGCGAGAAATCGAAGCGTTTCCTCCGCCTTATCTGTGTATATTTGAAGCTGGTAATCACGGATTGGTTACCTCCCGCAAAATGGACTTATGCAACCACTCCTCGTTTTGTGTGTTCAAGGATGGATTTGTTGGCAAGGACTGCCAAACCTGAGTTGATCACGTGGGACAATATCTTTTGGTATTGTCCTCTTTTTTATTTTTGTTTCCAGCTATTTATTTCTCATCTCAAGCACATTCTCATCATTGTGACTTGTGGTGAGCTGTAGCCTGGGTGTAGCGCAGCGAAACCCGGGAGGACCTTTGCTTAGTCCTCCCGGGTTTCGCTGCGCTACACCCAGGCTACAGGTCACCGCACAGGTCACCGCACAGGTCACCCGCAAGTCACCACAGCCGCAATGACAGGGTAAATAGCTACTCCGCTGGTTCCTCGGCTACTTGCTTCGCGTAACCACAGGTGGGTCTGGGGCAGACTAGTTCGGTTCCTTTTTTCTTGGTGACCTTTTTGGTCAAGATCGGCCAGGCGCATTTGGGGCAAGGTTGGGCAACCGGCTCGTTCCAAGTGGCGTATTTGCAGTCGGGATAGCGTGAGCAGGAGAAAAAGACTTTGCCTCGGCGGGAACGGCGTTTGAGCATTTGGCCTTTGCTGCATTCGGGGCATTCTACGCCTGTTTCGGCGGGTTTTTGTAAGGATTCGACGAAGCGGCATTTGGGGTAATTCGAGCAGCCGATGAACTTGCCATAGCGGCCCTGCTTTACGTTAAGCGGGTTGGCGCATTGGGGACATTCGCGGCCTTCGATTTGTTCAGCACCAGCGGTGGCAGCGGCGCTGTCTTCGTTGATGCTGCGGGTGTAGGTGCATTCGGGATAACCTGTGCAGCCGATAAAGCGATCACGCTTGCCTAAACGCAGCGTCAGCGGCTTTCCGCAGAGTGGGCATTTCTCATCTAGCGTTTCTTGTGTGACATCTTTGCGCTTAATCGTCTCCGTGATCTCATCCACCTGTGTTTTAAAAGGCGCCCAAAATTCATGGAGAACGGGCACCCATTCTTTTTGACCATCGGCAATGGCGTCCAGATCGTTTTCTAACTTGGCGGTAAAGTCATAATCCACATATCGAGTGAAATATTGCGCCAAAAAGCGAATCACCACGCGGCCAACATCGGTTGGCTTAAAACGTTTATTTTCCAAGAGGGCATATTCACGACGCTGCAAAGTAGAAATAATGCTGGCATAGGTAGAGGGACGACCGATACCACAGTCAACCAAGCCTTTGATCAAAGTGGCTTCTGAATAGCGCGGTGGCGGCTCTGTGAAATGTTGATTGCATAAGAGGTCATCCATCTTAACCACATCCCCTTTTACCAAAGCCGGTAGCAAACCTTCTTCGCTATCATCCGAGGCTTTATCATCATGGCCTTCTTGATAGACCAGTATAAAGCCCGGATCGCTAATCACCGAACCGGTGGCATGAAAACTGTTTTGTTCACCGCAACTAAGATCAACCGCCACGGTGTCGATAGTGGCGGAAATCATTTGGCAGGCTACGGTTCGTTTCCAGATCAAGTCATAGAGCTTAAATTGTTCGGGATTTAAATAGTCTTTCATCGTCTCAGGCGTGCGCATGACGGAAGTCGGGCGAATGGCTTCATGCGCTTCTTGGGCGTTTTTCGCTTTGGTGCGATAAAGACGCACTTCCTCGGGTACATTTTCCTTGCCATAGCGTTGTTCGATCAGGCTGCGAATTTCTTCCACCGCTTCCTGGGCCATATTGACGGAATCCGTACGCATATAAGTGATCAAACCAACGGGGCCGCCGTCAATTTCGATACCTTCATAGAGTTGCTGCGCAATGCGCATGGTGCGATCGGTGGTTAAGCCTAATTTGCGCGCGGCTTCCTGTTGCATGCTGGAGGTGATGAAGGGACCGGCGGGATTTCGTTTGCGCTGCTTTTTCTCGACAGCGGTAACCTTTAAAGTTCCCTTGGCAATGGCGACTAACTCTTTCTTGATGCCTTCCGCCTGGTCCGCATTGGTTATAGTAAACTGCTCGAGTTTTTCACCCTTATAAATCTGAAGTTTAGCGTTAAAGGCCTGCTTTTGGGCTTCTAGCGCCGCCGTTAAATCCCAATATTCTTGGCTGACAAAGCGCTCAATTTCCTCTTCGCGTTCAACGATCAAACGTAAAGCTGGGCTTTGCACACGACCGGCGGAGAGACCACGGCGCACTTTTCGCCACAACAGGGGAGATAAATTAAAACCGACCAGATAATCCAGCGCGCGTCTGGCTTGTTGCGCATTCACCAACTCCATCGAAATGTCTCGGGGTTCGGCTAAGGCTAGTTGGATGGCGGGCTTGGTGATTTCGTAGAAAACGATACGGTGGACGGGTTTTTTGGCTAAGGCTTTTTTCTCTTTGAGAATGTGTTGAATATGCCAGGAGATGGCTTCACCCTCACGGTCGGCATCTGTCGCCAGATATAAGACATCGGCTTTTTTCATGGCCGCCACGATGGCGGCGATATGTTTGGACTGTTTCTCAATGTTTTGATAATTCATTGCAAAATCATGGTCGGTATCGACTGCGCCCTTCTTGGGAAGCAAATCGCGCAGATGGCCATAGGAAGCTAGCACTTCAAAACCAGGGCCCATGTATTTCTTAATCGTCTTTGCTTTCGATGGTGACTCAACAATCACCAAATTCTTAGTCATAACAGGAATTCTCTTTGATGAATTAATTAACAGTTAATGTACTTTTCCGAAGGCATCGGATAGGACGAGGTCTTGCAGTAGAGATAAAGCCACTTTTTTTTGCGGCTGATTGAATAAGGCCACCAGCACTACCCATTGAATTCGTGGAATATCAACTTCCTGTTTATCCAACGCCATCAGGCGATCAATCACAATCTCTCGGGTCATTCCATCGAGCACCTTCAATTGCTCAAGGTAGCATAAAAAACCCATGCCCTCGGATCCCAAGTGATCTCGCTCGCTAGCAAGATAATGACGAAAGGACTGTTTCGTCAAGTCAAATCCGGACTGCACCGCCGTTTGCACCTGTTCTAGACCATCCAACCAGTCTAGAGCACGATCAATTTCTTGCTTAGGGAACCCAATATTTTCTAATTCTGCCATCACAGCGGCCTTGTTGCTTACTAAATCCAGGCCACTATTCGTATAATTTTCGATCAAAAACATTACCACTTCGAACATAGGCCCCTCTCTTTAATCATTTGCGGATATAGCCGCCAGCCACCAGGGTCAGGTATTCTTTTAGTTCCAATGTTAATAGCATGGATGAAACCTCCGTCGCCGTCAATCCACTGCGCCCGACGATGAGGTCGAAGGGAGTGGGGGCATAATCCAATTGCTCAAGCAATTTTCGATGCCGATTATCAAGATTTTCGGGCTGAGGTGCAAGCTTGGGAGCCTGATCGCGTTTTAGAGAGAAGCTCAGCAAGTGGCCCAATTCTTCAATGATGTCTTGCGCGGTTTCAACCAATTTAGCCCCTTGCCGGATTAAGTGATGGCAACCCCGAGCCAAAGGTTGATGGATGGAACCTGGGATGGCGAAGACTTCGCGATTTTGTTCCAAGGCGCAGCGCGCGGTGATAAGGGAGCCGGAGCGCAAGGCGGCTTCTACGACTAAGACACCCGCGCTTAACCCGCTAATCAGACGATTTCGCTGGGGAAAAGTGAATTTGGATGGCGGTAGGTTGAGGGGAAATTCGGAGACTAGCGCGCCCTGCTCGCTGACTCTTTTGGCTAGCTCGCGATGCATGTATGGGTAACAACGATTGATCCCTGTGCCAATCACGGCCAGGGTTTTGCCCTTGCTTAGGGCACCCTCATGACTGGCGCGATCAATCCCGGCGGCTAAACCCGAAGTCACCACAAAACCGGATTCCGCTAAAACGGCTGCAAATTGCCGAGCCGTCTCAAGACCGGATGGCGAGGGATTGCGCGAGCCCACCATGGCGATTTGCGGCGCGCTTAAGAGCGCGGGATCGCCGCGCAGATAAAGCAACAAAGGAGGATCGGCAATTTCGCGCAGCAAGGGGGGATATAGAGGATCATTAAATGTGATCAAGGTGGAATGCCGCTGATGCCATTCTTCCTCAGCCGCCATCCTATCCCAATCAATGCCGCTGATTTTGTTTATTTCGTTTTCCGTAAACCCCGCCACTGACAGCTCGGAAGCGCTTGCCTTGAACAAGGAAGCCAAATCACCGTGGCTTTTAAGCCACGCTTGCAATTTCTGTACTGAAACGGCGCTTAAATGGGAAGCGGCTATCCAGTATCTCCATTCTGATTTCAATTTTTCAATCATATCTATACCATATTCACCCATTATCATCCTGTAGGGGCGACCGGCGGTCGCCCCTACAGGATGACAGGAAGGGAGGGGTTACTCCTATACCAAAGTTTCCAGGTGATCGAATAGGATTCCGCAAATGTTTACTTGGCACTGCTCGTCCAACTCTCGAATGCAGGTGGGGCTGGTGATGTTGATTTCGGTGAGGTAATTGCCGATCACATCGATGCCCGCTAGGTAGATTCCCTTCTCGTGCAAGACTGGGCCGATTTGGGCGCAGATGGCCTGGTCTTGGGGGGTTAAGGGTTGGACTACTGGCTTGGCACCGGCATTCATGTTGCCACGCCAATCGCGGCCCTGGGGGATACGAGCCAAAGCATAGGGAATAGCTTCACCGTTGACGAGGAAAATGCGTTTATCTCCCTCCACGATTTCGGGAATGAAACGCTGAGCCATCACATGCATGGTTTCGTTTTCAGTCAGAAGAGAAAAGACAACAGAGGCATTGGGATCCTCGGGTCGAAGACGAAAAACAGAACGACCACCCATCACATCCAATGGTTTACAAACGATGTCTTTTTCACGGTCACGGAATTCATGCAACAATTCCATTTTGCTGGTCACGATAGAGGGAACGGTGCAAGTTGGGAACCAAGTTGCCATTAATTTTTCATTCGCGTCACGCAGTGACTGTGCCTTGTTAACGACCACAACACCCTCGCGTTCCGCTTGCTCCAAAATATAAGTGAGGTAAAGGAATTCCATGTCAAAAGGCGGATCTTTGCGCATCAAGATCAAGTCTAATTCCGCCAGGGGGATGCGCTTTTTGCTTTTGAAGGAGAACCAGCGCTGAGGGTCATGAAAGACTTCCAAGAGCGCTGAGTCGCCATAAGCAGAGCCATCTTGTAAAAAGATATCTTCCGGTTCGAAATAATAAAGCTCCCAACCACGGGCAGCAGCCTCCCATAAGAGAGCCAAGGAACTATCGTGGTGAAAATGGATATTGTCGATAGGATCCATCACAATGCCAAGTTTCATGGGTGCTTCCTTGAAAAGAGTTAGTTTCAGTTTATCAGTTATTCCCGAGCAGCGGCTAGCATGCTGAGTTGGGCGATTAAGCCGTAGATGTAGAGGTACTCCTGGTAAGGATCCTGCTGGACATTTTGGGGTTGCACGCTGCAGTTCCAGGAGAAAGGCAAGGATTCGAATTGTACCCCAGGGGTGTTGAGATTTTCATCCGGGCCGCGTTCTTGATGCAGTCGGTAAAAGCCGCCAACCACGTGTTGGCCCCAGAGATAAATCACGGGCTCTGCCACGGCGGATTCAGGGCCGTAGGTTTCATAAGAGTAAACCCCTTCCTGAATAATTACCTGACGCACCGTCACGCCGCCCTTGGATTTGGCCATGGAATTGCGTTGTTTGCGATTCAGTTGCTCCAATTCCTCCAGAGAACGAACCGTCATGACCGCCATTCCATAAGTACCGGCATCGGCTTTGACAATAATAAAAGGCGGCTGATCCAGGGAATATTCCTCATATTTGGCTTCAATCTCGACAAATAAGGCCGCCGTTTGGTCAATCAAGGCATCAAAGCCCTCGCGCTGCAGAAAGTCTAGCTCACCGCAGGAACGGGAAAGGGGTGTAATCAACCAGGGGTCAATGTCTAGGAGTTGTGCAAATTCATGACTCAAGCTGGCGTAATGTTCAAAGTGAGTGGACTTGAGGCGTTGATGCCAACCCAACTCGGCAGAGGGCAGCAGCGGTTGTTGCAAGTTTTTTAAAATCTCAGGAACACCCGAAGAAAGGTCATTATTTAAAATCAACAAATCCGGATCAAAGTCTTCCAGCTGCAAACGATCACCCTGGCGTTTAGCCGGCTCAATTTTCAGTTGGCCTCCTTGGGCAAGCTCAACGACCAGTGTTTCTGTTAGTTCTTCGCTCAGGGAAGCTACCCTAGCCGTAAAACCCGCCTGGGTGAGGATATCCACGAGAACAGCGACACTGTCGAAATAGGCCAGATTACGCGTGTGGCTTTCAGGAATAATGGCAATCTTTTTGGTCTGTGGAGCCAGTTGTGCAATGGTGGTGCCCGCCGCCTCAACAGCCGTGCTTAAAAATTTCGTATTTAAATTATTAAAACCAGCCGGGAAGAGGTTCATGTCCACCGGTGCTAATTTAAAACCGGCATTGCGCATATCAACAGAACCATAGAGCGGAGGTTTAGTCTTCGCCCATTGCGTCTTAAACCAGGTTTCGACCTGAGGGGCTTTTTCGGAGAGTTTATTTGCAATCAGCTGTAAAGCCGATGGCGCCACCGATAATTGGGGAACGCGCAGAGGGCCGTTCATACTTGGACCACTCGAGCCAGGAATTGCTGGCGATCAAGCTCACCGACAATCCGTTGTTGCGGGATTTCTTCACCATGGGCATCGAAGAAGAGTACGGCAGGCGGAGCAATCACTTGAAAGCGCCGCATTAACTCCTTATCGAAAGCATTATTGGCCGTCACATCCGCGCGCAAGAGCACAAAACGACCCAATTGTTCCTGCATCTCAGGATGATTAAAAATAGCGGCTTCCATCGCTTGGCAAGACTCACACCAGCTGGCATAAAAATCCAGCATCACCGGCTGTTCAGCCGCCTTGGCCTGGGCCAAAATCGTGTCTAGTTGATCCATACTATTTAATACCACAAAAGGAGCATGCGTTGCTGGACTTGTCTCTGCCGCTTTGTTGGTAAAGAGGTAGAAAGGTTGGGTTTGGCCTGTCGCCACGCCAACATATAAAACGAAAGCATAGAAGGTCAACAAAACAGCGGCTAGATAGCTTCCATAACGCCATTTAGGGCCAGCCTCACCTGAGAAAAAGAAAAGGTAGAAGCCCATCAGCAAGGCCCAAGAAGCCCATAAAAAGAGGACTAGTCCTTCCGGTAAAGCCCGCGACAACATCCAGACCGCCATCCCGAGCAAGAGGAAGGCAAACAATTTCTTGATAGTTTCCATCCAAGCCCCGGATTTGGGGAGATACTTGCCGGCGGATGTGCCAATGAGCAAGAGGGGCAGACCCATACCTAGACCCAGCGCAAAGAGAGCGGCGGTGCCCAAAAGCAGATCACCGGAGTGAGTGACGTAAGCCAAGACCCCAACTAAAGGGGCGGTGACACAGGGTGAAACAACCAGCGTAGAGAGAGCGCCCATCAAAAAGACCGAGAAATAGGTTCCGCCTTGCTGCCCTTGCTGCCAAGCCGTGATCCGTCTCTGCAGCGCTTGCGGAGCGCGCAGTTGAAAGAGATCTAGCATGGAAGCAGCCAAGAGGACGAAGAGTAAACTGAATAGACTCAGCACCCAGATATTTTGCATATAGGTTTGTACGCTAATGCCCAGCCAGGTGATGACTAAACCCGCCAAAGCATAGGTGGAGGCAGTGCCCAAGACATAGGCCAGCGATAAATTAAAAGCCCGACGGGTAGTGATTTTCTGCTGTCCTACAATGATGCTCGACAGAATGGGGATCATGGGCAAAGAACAGGGGGTAAAAGCCAGCAACAAACCTAGGCCTAAAAAGCCGAGAAGGGTAATAAAGAAATAGTGGCTGCTAAGAAAAGCTTCGCTGGCGTCTTGGTTGTTGAGTAAACCCTTTTTGACGAGGGCTTGTGTCGCAAGGGGATCCGCATCGCGGACAGTCAGCAGGGCTGTTTTGCTTGCCCCCTCTTTGCCTGTGGAGAAGGAAATCTTCACCAGCTTGTCGATGGGAGCGTAACAAAAGCCATCCTCAGAACAACCTTGATAGTGGACTTTTAGACGGATTGGACCACCCGTGGGTTTAAAGGGAACGGCAATTTTAATCAAGCCTTGATAAGCCAGGTAAGGGGCATTGCGCAGGGGATCGGTTTTGCTGATGGTTGCCGGCCAGTCTATTGAACCTATTTTGCCTTGCTGGGCCTGCAGTTGGAATTTGTCGTGGTAAAGATAATAGCCGGGAGCGATCTGCCACTGGAGGAAGAGTTCTCCGGGCTTGCTGACGCTAGCGCTAAAACGAAAGGCTTGGTCCGCCGGCAGCGGCAGCCCCTGCGCATGCGCCGAGAGCATCGCGAATAAGAGGATGAAAAATATAATAATTTTATGGCTACGTTTTGGCATGGATGAGTGAATATTCGTAAGAAAAGTCGGGCTAGATTACTCTATTTTGAGAGACTTAGAAACCCCTTGACTGCCCGTTGCTTCAGGCTATATTAGCACTCGTTACTTGAGACTGCTAAATTCGTCCCCATATGTAAGTAAGCTACAGTTCAACCAGTTTTTAATTACTTTAAGGAGCAGATCGACATGACTACTAAAAATTCCCCCAAACTTCGCCCCTTAGGCGACCGTCTGGTGGTTAAGCAACAAGAAGCTGAAACCAAAACCGCCGGTGGCATTGTAATCCCCGACTCCGTTGATAGAGACAACTACAAGCCCACCCAAGGCACCGTTGTGGCAACCGGCCCAGGCAAGTTTATCGATGGCAAATTACATCCTCTGCAAGTCAAAATTAACGACCGAGTGATGTACAACAAATACTCCGGCACCAACATCAAACTCGAAGGCGAAGAATATCTCGTCATTCGCGAGGAAGATGTGATGGGTGTTCTAGAAGAAGCCTAATTAACCCAATTTTTGAGAGGACTAAAATTATGTCAGCTAAAGAATTACGTTTCGGTGAAGATGCACGCCAACAAATGCTAGCCGGTGTTAACGAATTGGCTAACGCCGTACAAATCACCATGGGCCCCAGCGGTCGCAACGTGGTCATCGACAAAGAATATGGCACGCCGCAGATCACCAAAGACGGTGTGACGGTTGCCAAGGTCATTAGCTTCAAAGAAAAATTTAAGAACATGGGCGCGGGCTTGGTCAAAGACGTTGCCTCGCAAACCTCCGACGACGCCGGTGACGGCACGACCACTGCCACCGTTTTGGCCCGACAAATCTTTGTCGAAGGCTTACGCGCTGTGGTGGCGGGTTTCAATCCCATGGATTTGAAACGAGGTATCGACAAAGCGGTATCGGTAGCCGTAGGCGAACTCAAATCCGCTTCCGCTCCTTGCACCGATTCCAAGGCCATTGCTCAGGTTGGCACCATTTCAGCTAACTCCGATGAGTCTATCGGCAAGATTATTGCCGATGCCATGGACAAAGTGGGTAAAGAAGGCGTTATCACCGTTGAAGAAGGTTCTGGCCTGGAGAATGAACTCTCCGTGGTTGAAGGTATGCAATTTGATCGTGGCTACCTCTCACCTTACTTCATCACCAATCAACAAAATATGTCTGCCGAGCTCGAGCAGCCCTTCATCCTGATCGTCGACAAGAAAATTGCCACCATTCGCGATTTGTTGCCTGTCCTAGAGGCCGTGGCGAAAGCCGGTCGTTCCTTGTTGATCATTGCTGAGGATGTCGAAGGCGAAGCTTTGGCTACTTTGGTTGTTAACCATATGCGCGGCATTGTGAAGGTTTGCGCCGTTAAAGCCCCTGGCTTTGGCGATCGTCGCAAAGAAATGTTGCAAGACATTGCCATCTTGACCAAGAGCCAGGTCATTGCCGAAGAAGTCGGCCGTACCTTGGAATCAGCCACCCTCAAAGACTTGGGTTCCGCCAAGCGTATCGTCATCACCAAGGACACCACCACGATTATTGATGGTGCCGGTGAGAAGAAGGAAATCCAAGAGCGCATCACGCAGCTGCGTGGCCGTGTCGATGATACCTCTTCTGACTATGACCGTGAAAAATTGCAAGAACGTATCGCCAAATTGTCTGGCGGCGTAGCGGTCATCAAAGTCGGTGCCGGTTCTGAAGTTGAAATGAAAGAAAAGAAAGCCCGTGTTGAAGATGCTCTACACGCAACTCGCGCCGCTGTGGAGGAAGGCGTGGTAGCGGGTGGTGGTGTTGCTTTGATTCGTGCCTTGGGCGCTTTGAAGAACTTGAAGGGTGACAATGAAGCACAAAACGTCGGTATTCAACTGACCTGTCGTGCGATGGAAGCGCCTTTGCGCCAAATCGTGACTAACGCTGGCCATGAAGCCTCTGTCATCGTGAACAAAGTGTTAGAAGGCAAAGGCAACTTTGGCTTTAACGCCGCGACCGGTGAGTATGGCGACATGCTGCAGATGGGTATTTTGGATCCCACCAAAGTCACTCGCACCGCCTTGCAGTACGCGTCCTCCGTAGCCGGACTCATGCTGACCACTGAATGCATGATTTCCGATCTACCCAAGGAAGACAACGAAGCTCCCATGGGCGCCGGTGCCGGCGGCATGGGTGGTGGTATGGGAGGTATGGGAGGATTCTAGTAATCCCTCATGGCTTCAACCGAGCTTGCAAAAACCCCGCGCTCTGCGGGGTTTTTTTTTGGGTGAATGGTGGGGGATCAACAACCTGCTAGATAGCGCCTAACCCAAAAAGGATGGCTATCTTTTGCACCAGGAAGATAGCGGGGGTTAGGAAGTAGAAGAGATAGCCCGTTATCCAAAGCAGCATCAAGATCAAAAAGCTGTAAGGTTCTATGCGCTGCAATTGCCAAACCCATCTGCCAGGAAGCAAGCTGTAGATAATTTTGCTGCCATCCAGTGGGGGGAAGGGAATAAGATTAAGCACCCCGAGAACGCAGTTAATCCAAACACCGGCAACGCCCATCATGTAAAGGGGGTTGCCCAGCCAAGTATTATTGCCCATCAGGAGGGCCTGGCCTCCCTTAGCAAGAGCTGCCCAGACTAAAGCCATTAGGAAGTTGCTAACAGGCCCCGCCGCCGCAACCAAGGCGTTGTCTCGTCGTCGATGGCGAAAATTGCGGGGATCTACCGGAACCGGTCGCGCCCAGCCGAAGACAAAACCGGTCATGACCAGGAAAAAGAGGGGAACAATGATGGTGCCCAGGAGGTCGATATGTTTGAGGGGATTTAGGGTCAGACGCCCGGAGAGCCTGGCGGTTTGATCGCCGCATTTGGAGGCAACCCAGCCATGGGCGACCTCATGAACCGTGATCCCAAAAAGCAAGGGCAGCGACCAGATGACGACTTTTTGGACTAGGCTTAGCTCGACCATGAGAAATCCGTTGTAAGCGTGATTTAGAACTGACTATAACTGCTGCGCCCATCCCCAGTCCACTTGAACTTATCCACAGATTCTGTGGATAGGTCGTGGGATAAGGTGTTGGGAAGGGTTGTATAGTTTGGTGGATTACGGCGAAGAACGCCTAATCCACCCTACAATTTTCTACATTTTTCTACATTTTTCCCCTCTCCCGCTGGCGGGAGAGGGTAGGGTGAGGGTGTCGACCGGTCATGTTCTTAATCGAAGCGGGTATATGCCACATCGAGACCCTCACCCTGCCCTCTCCCACTTCGTGGGAGAGGGGTTCATTGAATCTGGTCAGAGCATGTAGGGGTTCATTGATCTGGTCAGAGCATGTAGAGTGGATTAGGTGCTCTTCGCCATAATCCACCAGACGCTCAAAGAAAACAAAGCCCAGGGGCTATCAAATCCCAGCAAATTTAACGTAGAATTGGCGCTCCATTGATTCAAGGAACCCTCAGAGTGTCGCTTGTCTACTACAAAGCCCTTGCCGCGCTGATCATCCTGGCTTCCAGTTTGGCCGCGGTGATCTTTCCGATCAAAAAACATTTGTCGGCCAAAGACGCGGAGCCGTTGGAGCTGGGGGAAGCTTTTGCCAGTGGCATCTTTCTGGGCGTGGCCTTTTTCCACATGCTGCCGGCTTCGATTGCGAGTTTTAATCGGCTACTGGGCCAGGTGCACTACCCCATCGCCGAGTTAATCTGCGTGCTCGGCTTCATCACCCTACTCTTCCTCGAGCGCCTCTCGCTAGTCGCCATCAAACAGCACCGCGCTGTTACCATCCCCTACATACTCGCCACCATCCTCATCATCCATTCCCTGATTGAGGGTATGGCCCTGGGCATCAATGCCGCCGCCGCGCAAACCTTCCTGATTTTCATCGCCATCATTGCCCACAAAGGTTCAGCCAGCTTTGCCCTTTGCGTGACCCTAATCCGCCACAAAATTCCCCTGCGCCGCATTCTGTCTATCGTTTGCATCTTCTCCCTGGTCACCCCAGTAGGCATCGCGCTAGGTACAACGCTAGACTCCCTATCCTACCTTTTCGGCGGGCAGCTACTGGAAGCCATCTTCAACGCCTTCGCCACGGGATCTTTCTTCTACATGGCCACCCTGCACCACGTCCGCTTTCATCAGCGAGAGGACGAGGGGCAGGGGTTATGGGAGTTTTTCTTTCTGGTAGTGGGATTGGCCACAATGGGATTAGTAGCCATTTGGGCGTAAGGCATAGAGCTTTGGGCGAAAGGCATAGAACGTAGCCTGGGTGTAGCGCAGCGAAACCCGGGGAACCATCGAATAGCTTTCATCCTCTTTGGTATCACGCGTCAGGTTATAGACCGTCATCACAATGGCATTAGCACCCGTACCGCCCCAGCAAACGCATTGATTGCATTGAAATATTTAAATTTTATTATCACCTATACTCTCTATATGGGTAGGTATACGGTAGAGGTGGTTGCTATGCCTATAGTAATAGATCCTGAATTAGTTGAAAAAAAAGAACTAAAATTCGCTGAAAAAATGCTGAGAAATAAAGATATTCTCAGGGAAATTGAAAGGGTTTACGATGATCCTTCTATAAAAAAACTCACCTGGAAAGAGATTTACAAGATTGGGACTGGAAAAGAGCCGCCCGAGGATAAACAACGTGATGGGTATTACTCCGTCATTTTTCTGGATGACGAGAAAGGAAAGAGACTACCAGTTTTAATTGGCGAAAAAATTCAGAAAGGTGGTAAAGCCGTTCTAAAAAATGCCTATAATCTTGAAACGGGTGAACACATTGCATTGAAAATTGTTCGTGGTGTCACAGATGAAAGTAGCAAAGCACTCGAAGATTTAGAATTTAAACAAGAAAAAGAAGGGCTCGTTTTCTTTAACCGTTTTAATGCTGAACAATCGAGAGAGCTAGAATCTTCTTCTAAAAAATACTTAGCGCAACAGTATATTAGCGGAACTGATTTGGATGGCGTTATAAAAAAAACTCGAGATCAAATAAGTGAAATGAGTCTAAGATCGGAGGAAGCTTTTACTACCTATAAATCTGTTTTGCAAATCATGGTTTCATTTTTATCTGAGCTATCTAAGTTGCATGAAGAGGGATTTGTTCATCGTGATATTAAGCCAGGCAATGTGATGATCGTGCTTCCCGATGCAATGTTAATTGACTTTGGAAGTATGGATAGGAACCCAGGTTCCCTATCCGATCCAGGTAGTGGTACCGCTAACTATCTTGCTCCAGAAATTAAAAAATCGGAAGAAGGAAAGGTTCGTTTTACTTTTGAAACGGATGTATTTGCTGCAGGAAAAACACTTGAAAAAGCTAACGACTTATTAAGTCAAACAAGATTAGTCGCTGCAATGAAAGTGCAAAAGTTTAGCGAGCAGGATCTTGCAATAAAAAAGGAAATTGGTAATTTAATAGAAAAAATGACAGCTGTAGACCCCACAGAGAGAGTAACAGCTAAACAAGCTCTAGAGAAATTATCAGTCATATTAAGTAATAAAGAGTACGCCCGCGTAGCCCCATCTGCTAATATTTCGATTTCTAGTGAAATTGATAAGCCAGCCCCTCATTTTCAATCTACAACGGCAAGAGCGGCAAGTGATTTTGGTATAAAACCCTCAAGTTTGTCAGCCATCTCCGACTTAAATGAAAAAGAAACGACAGAAAAAGTAGTTGTAGAAAAATCTACTAAAATTTCTCCAGTGATAGATGCAGCTCCTGCTAATGACCCCACAGTTTCTGATGAAAAGCGATCAAAACTTAAGTAAATGCATTTAAGTACGGTATATTACACTATGGCCGTTTGCACGATGGGATTAGTAGCCATTTGGGCGTAAGGCATAGGGCGTAGCCTGGGTGTAGCGCAGCGAAACCCAGGGGACCATCGGCTTAGTCCTCCTGGGTTTCGCTGCGCTACACCCAGGCTACATTTGTTAGCATTAGTAGACGGTGTCAAATCAAGCCCAGGCTCTTCACCGCCTCTGATTCCTGACGCAACTCATCCAAAGTCAGCGCCAGTTTCTTCTGTGCGAATTCACCTTGGCTTAGGCCAGTGACTACCTTGAGCTGGCCGCCTTCAGTGCGGCAAGGGAAGGAGAAAATCAATCCTTTATCGACACCGTATTCACCCTGTGAACAACGCGCCATCGAATAGCTTTCATCCTCTTTGGTGTCATGGGTCAGGTTATAGACTGCCATCACAATGGCATTAGCCGCCGACGCAGCCGATGAAGAACCCCTCGCCTTTATCACTTCCGCGCCGCGCTTTTGCACCAGGGGAATGAAATCATTTTGCAACCAAATGAGATCCGTAATGACTTCCGGAACGGGTTTATTATTAATCTTAGCATTATAAAAATCGGGAAATTGCGTACTGGAATGATTACCCCAAATCGTCATTTGCGTAACAGCCGTCACATCAACCTGAGCCTTAACCGCCAACTGCGCTCTAGCCCGCAATTCATCTAACATG
>Ga0206867_1114_pt1 | contig 18069 bp, 15 predicted proteins | sample Alteio_BWOrgCont_37_FD_152905 | JGI IMG/M metagenome (GOLD analysis project Ga0206867, IMG submission 152905) | Enriched cells from forest soil in Barre Woods Harvard Forest LTER site, Petersham, Massachusetts, United States -... | ecosystem: Environmental > Terrestrial > Soil > Temperate forest >...
ACGGCAACGCCTGATTCACCAACCCCAGCTCCCCTTGTTTCCTCTGAAAATGATAAATAATGGACTGATAAGTAGAACGCTGCCAGGATTGAATAATCCCATTTCGATGATATTGATCAGTGGATTTGTACTGTAATAATTTTTTTTCTAAGGCTTTCAACCCCGATTTTTGCTTATTTATTTCTTCCATTTCCTGATCCAAAAATTTAATCCTTAATAAATCTATGTGCGATTTTCCCTTTTGACTGGATTCCTTAAGTTTCTCTTCTTGAATATCCTCTATAATTTTATCTAGTTTCTCAATAGAACCATTTATGGCACTATCATAATTATTATTAAAATCCTTCGCCGTTGTATTTAGCAACAAATCAATTTCCTGAAGAGCACGAATTTTTTCCACCATCAACCAGTTAAGCCGCATATCAATTTTTTGAGGTTCACTAAATTCTTTGCTCGTTATTCCCAGATAAAAGCCTATTTCCTTTCTTCGACTCTGAACCGAATCGACTGAACGACTTTGGTCATGAATCAAATCAAAAACACGCTTTCCAAAAATATTCACTAATTTGTTTGATAAAATTTCATTATGCGGAAGCAAACCAAAATTGGCGATTAATCTGAATTTGGACGCATTGTTTTCGTTTTGGTTTGTATTAAATGTCCAAACAAAATTACCGCGTTGGTCATCTAAAACGGGATATATGCGATTTTCATTAATATATTGATTTATTTTATCGATACAAATTTGATTCACTTCGCCTTCGTCTTTAGTCTCGCCAGACTTGACGATATTGTTAACTAGGAATTTCCTGATATCAGCAGTAATAAAGGACTTTAAGCAGGCATTACCCTCAATGAGCAAGTCTATCTTCTCTTGTATGAGGGATGCGTATCCTCTTTCTTCTTCATCGAAGCCGCTCATGCCCATATTTCACCTTGGCAGTAACTATTTGAAGTATAGCAGCTTAAAAACAAAGCATTTTTAGATAAGCAGGCGACCTATCGACCATAACAGCATGAATAAATTAGAAAATGGCTTCGTATTCATCCTATAATCGTATCCGGAGGCCTCAAAAAATCAATGTACAGCGAGGAAATTATTTCATTTGTTGCAACTTTGGCGGATTTATTTAAGGATTAAGAACCAGCGACTAAATACCAGTAGCCGCACATATCATGCTGGCATTGTTAGGGCTTAAGAAAATTTTCTAGTTTACGAAGTTTATCAATGAAGAAATCAAAACCCCATACATTTAACGTTTTTTTATCCTGGGCATTTAAAAAGGGCGCGACATCGGCTGCTGCTTTAGCCCAATCAATACTCATAATTTTTTCTTGCATGACTTCAATAAACCACTCGGGGGTAACAATAATTTTTTGTTTGGCCCAAGGGCCTTGTTGATAGAGGGCATGAGTAAGAAAAACAAAGTTGGGTGAGACTTTTTTGGTTACATACCAGGTAAAATCATACCAGTCACGACCTTTAATATATTCACGGCATAATAAGGCATGACACTTTCCAGCAAAGCTACTGCTAAGATCTTGTGCGATTATGGAATAGTCCAATGGAAATTCTAAAAACTTAAGATCTAGATGAGAGCCTAAGGGGGGGTTAGTATCAATTTCAAATTTGATTGCCAGTTTTTTTCCTGGATGATGGACAAAGGATAAATCGATAATTTTCCCAATGGAATCGTCTTTTAAAAACATTTTTTTCACCGTGTTGTTAACACGGCTTTTGTCAGTAATTTCGGGGTGAACGCCATATTGTTTGCAGGTGGCGATAATGGCATCCATGTAAGGTTCCCATTTAAAGTGCGGATTTGGAGTTTTTAATAAAAAGTCCAGATCTTCTGAAAAACGCGGCAATCCGTATAAAATCCTAAGTGCTGATCCACCGTGAAAAATAGCCTTATCGAAAAAATTGGCATTAGCAAGACCGTAAAGGGCAATTTCCTGTAGGATTTCTTTAAGCGCGTGCTCCTCATCCTCAATGGTATTAGGAGCATAAGTTTCAAGTCTTTCATCAATAATGCTAGTAGCCATTATTTTGGAGTTCCTTTTTAAGACGATCTAAAAAGTGCAAAACACGCTTTGAGCGGTATACTTTTTTAAGCTCAAGAAAATCATTGGTATTAATTTGTGTGAGCTTTTCTAAATCAATACGCAGACTGTTTATCAGAAAGTTAAGACCTTGCCATGGCATTTTTCTTACATACGCATAGTCTGCTAGCGCTCGAAGCGGTGATGCTAATAAAAAAGGTTCGTCCTTAATTTCCTCGACGCGGATTATACCAGTTAGAAACTCATATTCGTTAATAGGAAGTTGGTGGAAAGTAAATTCTCCAAAAGGCGTTGTGAATTTTTTACTTCGACCGTGGGCAAGTATGCTCCCTACAGTTGTAACATGTTCTGGAATCCAGCCATGATAAGACAGCGCGCTCTCAAGGGAGACATAGCTGTGAGGAACAATTCGACTGGCGAGAAAAAATTTACTTAATTTTTTTTGGCGATATTTGTCTGCAAGTAGATAGAGACCGCGCCGAAGCTTAATGATTTCTCCTTTTTTTAAGGCTTTATTAACCATTCCGTAGCGGGCTGCAGGGGTGCCATCTGATAGGTTACCAAGATCGACATCAGTAAGGATGTGATCAGAAAAACCGCTTTCTACAAGCTTATCTTTGAGGATAGTCATGTCTTATATTTTAGCAAGAAACTTCCCAAAATAGGAAGTTTCTTGCTAAAACTTGAATAGTTGGCTAAGTCTCTATGCTCTAAAGATAGAGTAACTATTCAAGACTCTTGACAAGAAACCCCTCTCCCGCTGGAGGGAGAGGGTAGGGTGAGGGTTTCGCCCGGTCATGTGTTTTATCGGAGAAAGTATTTGCCACATCGAGACCCTCACCCTGCCCTCTCCCACCAGTGGGAGAGGGGTTCCTAGTCAAGAGTCGTCAATAGTTATCAGCTGAAAAGATCCCTATCTTATTGATTAAAAGAAATATTCTTTTCAAATCTAAATAAGGGACACTTATAAATATGTTATAAGCGTCCCTTATTTAGAAAGATTTATCCTATGCGGTTACAAGACCCCCAAGATAGTTTTAGCCTTTTCCCCCGCATTTTCCTGGGCCAGTTTAGGAACCAAATAGCCGGGTAGGCGGTGGCTAAGCTGGCGATAGAGTGTTTTCACCTCTTGTAAATCGGAATCAAAATGAGCGGCGGCTTGGACGCGGTCGAAAACGTGCAGGTAATAGGGTTGAACGCCGGCGGCAAATAAAGCTTCGCTGAGTTCAACTAAAGTTTCGAGGTTGTCGTTGACCCCTTTTAGCAAGACAGACTGATTGAGTAAGGTAATGCCTGCCACTTTTAGCGCGCGCATAGCTTGGATGACGGGCTCGTTAATTTCTTTTGGGTGGTTGCAGTGCACGACGAGGACGGGTTTTTGTTTGATCCCGCTTAGCCAAGATACAAATTCGGGAGTGATGCGTTCAGGCAGAACGATGGGGATGCGGCTGTGAATGCGTAGGCGTTTGATCTGTGGGAGCTTGGCTAGGGCGTCGCTAAAAGCGTTTAGACTGCGGTCGTTAAGGGTCAGAGGATCGCCGCCGCTGAGGATGACTTCTGAGACGGAAGGGTCTTGTTCCAGGTAATTAAAAATATTCTGCCATTCTTGGGCGGGGTTGTTTTCAGTATAGGGAAAATGGCGGCGGAAGCAGTAACGGCAGTGAATAGCGCAGGTGCCCGTCAGGGTGAGCAAAACACGGCCATGGTATTTATGCAGTAGGCCGGAGATGGGGTTAAACTGGGCTTCCCCGAGGGGGTCTAGGGAGTAGCCAGAGGCTGTTTGATCTTCCTGGGCCAGGGGCAAAACCTGTCGGAGCAAGGGGTCGTAGGGATTGCCTTTTTGCATACGCGCCACATAGCCGCGGGGAACTTTGAGTTGAAATTGAGCAATGCTCCTATCGGAGAGTTTGAAAAGGCTGGGATCTAGTTCGAGCAGGCGACACAACTCTAGGGGGTTGGTCACAGCTAAAATGAGTTCCTGTTGCCAATCTAGCTTCATTTGCAATGGGGATTTAGGCATAGTTTTTTAGCTGTTTTGGAATAGCACTTTATAATTAAAGCGATTATTATAGGCCGATTCGTTTGGGAGTAAACAAGCATGACTGTTTTAGGCATGAATGAAATTAGAGTCGGCACCAAGGTGATCGTGGATGGGGATCCCTGTGTGGTCGTCGAAAATGAATTCGTCAAACCGGGTAAGGGCCAAGCCTTTAACCGAGTTAAGGTCAAAAACCTAAAAACCGGCCGCGTCGTCGAACGTACCTACAAATCCAATGATTCCCTCCCCGGCGCGGATGTCGGCGATATTGAAGCCCAATATCTCTATAACGATGGCAATCTCTGGCATTTCATGTGCCAAGAAACCTATGAACAGTATGCCGTCAGCGAAACGCAGGTGGCAGATGCCAGACCCTGGCTCAAAGAGCAATCCGAATGCACGATTACTCTCTGGAATAACGAACCCATTCTGGTTGTCCCACCCATTTTTGTCGTACTACGCGTCGTTGAAACAGACCCTGGTCTACGCGGCGACACCTCAGGCGGCGGTAGCAAGCCCGCTAAATTAGAAACCGGCGCCGTGGTTCGCGTGCCCTTATTTATCTCGGAAGGTGAATTGATAAAGGTGGATACCCGTAATGCTGAATATGTGTCACGAATGAAGGAGTAAGAGTCAATGCAAGCAACCAACTGGCAACCAACAGCCGAAGTAGCACTACTACGCAAACGAGCAGAGATGATGGCCAAAATCCGAGAATTTTTCGCAGAGCGAGGGGTACTGGAAGTAGAAACGCCTTTGCTTTCCCATGCCACGGTGCCTGATCCCTATATTTTAAGTATTGCTGCTACGGTTCATGATCCCCGCTCCAGCACAGAAAAGATTTGCTATCTACAAACCTCGCCCGAATATGCGATGAAACGCCTCCTGGCCGCAGGATCTGGATGCATTTACCAGATCTGTAAAGCTTTTCGACAGGATGAATTAGGTCGAATACACAACCCTGAATTCACTATGTTGGAATGGTACCGCTTAGGCTTTGATCATCATGCCTTGATGGATGAGGTAGATGAGTTTCTTCAAGCCGTGGCCGGGACCGCTGCCGCTGAACGTTGCAGCTACCAAGAACTCTTTGAAAAATGGCTCAATATCAATCCCCACGAAGCCGATCTAAGCACCCTAGAAAACTGTGCCCGCCAACAAAGCGGCATCGATCTAGTCGGTGAATTAGACCGCGATGGTTGGTTGAATATCTTGATGAGCCATTGCATCGAACCCAAGATCGGCCAAGATCGGCCCATCTTTGTCTATGATTTCCCCGCCTCCCAGGCCGCTCTCTCCCGAGTGCGCCAAGAAAACCCACCCGTCGCCTCCCGTGTTGAAGTCTATTTTAAAGGAATCGAACTGGCCAATGGTTTCCACGAATTACAGTCTGAAAAAGAACAACGCTCACGCTTTTTAGATGACTTAGCCATGCGTGAAAAGAACAACATTCCTCCCGTTCCCATCGATGAACGCCTACTGGGTGCCTTGTCTCATGGGTTACCGGAGTGCTCTGGGATTGCTCTGGGAATAGACCGTCTGATCATGCTGGCTACCGATTCCCCCAAGTTGGAAAAGGTGATGAGCTTTGACTTTTCGCGCGCGTAGCCTGGGTGTAGCGAAGCGGAACCCAGGGGACTAGGGCAATGCCAGTATTTCCTGGGTTCCGCTTCGCTGCACCCAGGCTACGATACTGGTAACTGTTCACGCCTCTTGACAAGGAACCCCTCTCCCGCTGGCGGGAGAGGGTAGGGTGAGGGATTCGACCGGTCATGTGCTTTATCGGAGCGAGTATTTGCCATATCGAGACCCTCACCCTGCCCTCTCCCACCAGTGGGAGAGGGGTTCCTTGTCGAGAGGCATGAACAGTTACCGATACAGTTAATTCAGCGTAAGCGTTCTAGTGCGATGGCATCCGCAATGTCCGTTGTCGGGAGTTTTTCCTTGGCGGAGCGTTTGAAGATCTCGAGTAAGACCTCGTAAATATTATTAATTTGCTCGTGTGCCGCCTCGACGTTGCCGTGTCTGTAGCTGACGGAGGCTTGGATGAGGCCGCCGGAGTTGACGACGAAGTCGGGGGCGTAGAGGATGCCGTATTTTTGTAGGGTGCGGCCGTGGCGGTTGTGGGCCAGTTGGTTGTTGGCGGAGCCGGCGACGATGGTGGCTTTGAGGCGTTTGATGGTGCTGCGTTTGAGGATGGCGCCTAGGGCGCAGGGGGCGAAGACGTCGACATCTTGGTCGTAGATGGTTTCGGGGCTGCAGACTTGGGCTGCAAATTCTTTGGCGCAGCGTTCCGCGCTAAGGGGGTGGGTATCGCAGACGGTTAGGATGGCGCCGCGTTCGGTGAGTTGTTTGGCTAGTTCATAGCCGACGTGGCCGGCGCCTTGAATGGCTACGCGAATGCCGCTCAGGGTGTCTTTTCCTAATTTGAAGGAGACGGCGGCCTCGATACCGCGGCGTACACCGATCGCCGTGTAGGGCGCGGGATCGCCATCGGTGGTGGTGCAGGTGACGTAAGAGGTCTTATGAGCAACGTAATCCATGTCGCTAAGCTCTGTGCCGCTGTCTACGGCGGTGATATACATACCACCTAATTCATTCACGAATTCGCCAAATTTTTCGAAATAGGCTTGGCGATCTTTAATCACCTTCGGTTTAATCAGCACCGCTTTAGCACCGCCATGGGGAAGATTACAAATGGCTGCTTTAAATGACATCATCGAGGATAAACGCAGAGCATCTTCAATGGCTCTGGCGGCGGATTTGTAAGTCAGGAGGCGGCAACCACCCAGTGCGGGTCCGCGTTTAATACTGTGAACGGCGATAATGGCTTTTAGCCCCGTTGCCTTGTCCATCTTGATGTGTATCTCACCCAACCCGAGCAGCTCGGCATAGCGAAATAGAATGTCACAGGAATCGTGTCGGCGTTTAATGATGCTGCTCATGTCTTACTCATTTTTCAGCGTTTCCTTGCTGTCTTTTCAGCTGTCTTTTTAGCGGGAGCCCCCGGCGCGTTTCTTGAGTTGCCGCGCGGCGCGTATTTGTGCGACGGCAGCAGCCAGTTCAGAAGCGGCGCGGCCGAAATCGATTTCCGATATTTTTTCGGCCAGTAATTTTTCAGCGCGGGCCTTGGCTTCCAAGGCGGCTTGTTCGTCTATGTCGCGGGCTCGGAGAACGGTGTCGGCTAGAATGGTGACCACAAAAGGCTGCACTTCGAGAAAGCCGCCTTGAATGAAAAAGATTTCTTCCGATTTGTCTGGGAGCAGGGCAGAGACATTGCCTGTTTTTAGGGGGCTAAGCAGTTGAGCATGTCCGGGATAAATTCCCAACTCGCCTAGCTCAGCGGTAACAAAAGCGGCCTCTACATCAGCGGAGAAGATTTCGGCTTCAGCGCTAACAATGTCTAGACGCATAGTTTTAGTTTGTGCCATCACGCTAAAGACCCCTAACTAAGTTGCTTATTGCGCCACCTTCTCGGCTTTTTCCACGGCTTCTTCAATGGTGCCTACCATGTAGAAGGCCTGCTCGGGCAAGTGGTCGTACTTACCCTCAATAATGCCTTTAAAGCCACGAATGGTTTCCTTCAGCGGCACATAGCGTCCTGGGACGCCGGTGAAGACTTCGGCCACGAAGAAGGGCTGAGACAGGAAGCGCTGGATTTTGCGAGCGCGGGTTACGGTCAGCTTGTCTTCTTCAGACAATTCATCCATACCCAAAATGGCGATCAAATCCTTGAGCTCTTTGTAGCGCTGCAAGGTCTTACGCACGCCTTGGCCGACATCATAGTGTTCTTGGCCAACCACTAAAGGATCCAGCTGACGGCTGGTTGATTCCAGTGGGTCGATGGCAGGGTAAATACCCAATTCGGCGATTTGACGTGATAAGACAACCGTGGCATCTAAGTGCGCAAAAGTGGTGGCAGGCGAAGGATCGGTCAAGTCATCCGCAGGCACGTAAACGGCTTGCACGGAAGTGATAGAACCCTTCTTGGTAGAGGTGATTCGTTCCTGCAGCGTGCCCATTTCCTCAGCCAAGGTAGGCTGATAGCCAACCGCGGAAGGAATACGACCCAAGAGCGCGGATACTTCAACACCGGCTAGGGTGTAACGGAAAATGTTGTCGATGAATAGCAAGACATCCTTGCCGCTGTCACGGAAACTTTCAGCAATGGTTAAGCCCGTCAAGGCGACACGTAAACGGTTACCCGGCGGCTCATTCATCTGGCCATAGACCAGAGAAACCTTATCCAAGACCTTGGATTCCTTCATTTCGAGGTAGAAGTCATTACCTTCACGAGTACGCTCACCCACTCCAGTGAAGACGGAGTAACCACTGTGCTCGGTAGCGATGTTACGAATTAATTCCAACATGTTGACGGTCTTACCCACACCGGCACCACCAAATAAACCCACCTTACCGCCCTTGGCAAAGGGACAAATCAGGTCGATAACCTTAATACCGGTTTCCAGCAATTCTTCGGAAGCGGCCAGTTCGGCAAAGGTAGGCGCGGATCGGTGAATAGGCAGTTTGTCAGCGACAATGGGGCCTTGCTCATCAATAGGCTCGCCAAGAACGTCGATAATACGACCTAAGGTAGGTGTGCCCACCGGTACCGAAATAGGAGCGCCCGTGTTCACCACATCCAGCCCACGGCGCACACCATCGGTGCTGCCCATGGCGATGGTACGCACAATACCATCACCCAACTCTTGCTGGGTTTCGAGTATCAGATTGGTATCAACGACGCGCAGGGCATCATAAATCTTGGGTACAGCATCACGCGGAAATTCCACGTCGACGACGGCGCCGATAATTTCAACAATTTTCCCCACAGTTGTTTGGAGATTCATCTTCTATACCTCGTTAATTACAATACTGAAGCACCCGCCACAATTTCAGACAATTCACGTGTAATCGCAGACTGACGAGCCTTGTGGTAAACCAGCTCCAGCTCATCGATCAAATCAGCCGCGTTATCGGTTGCACTCTTCATGGCGATCATTCGGGCCGCTTGCTCGCAGGCTAGATTTTCGATCAGCCCACGATAAATCTGTGATTCAATATAACGTGTCAGCAAGCCCTCGAGCAAAACAGAAGCTTCATCCGGCTCATAAATGTAGTCCCAATGATGCTTGAGTTCTTCTTCCTCGCCGGGAACCAAGGGCAAAATTTGTTGCATGCGCGGTTCAAGTCGCATTTTGTTGATGAATTCGTTGGAGCAGAGGTAGAGCGCGTCGATCTCGTCCATGAGATAAGCATCTAGCATCACCCGAATGAGGCCGACTAAATCCGCTATGCTTGGGGCATCGCCCAAGTGGGAGGCTTGCGCCAACACCTTGCCGCCAACGCGTTTAAAAAAACCCAAGGCCTTGTTGCCCAATAAGCAGAGGTCAATATCAATGCCTTTCTCTTTCCAGGTTTTCATCTCGCGTAGGGCCAGCTTGAGTAAATTGGTATTTAAGCTGCCACAGAGACCACGGTCGGAGGTAATCAGTATCACACCGGCTCGCTTAATCTCACGCTCTTTAAGAAAAGGATGGTGATATTCAATATGGCCACGGGCGATATGAGAGACCACCTGCTGCATTTTTTTGGCATAGGGCTTGGCCTTCTGCATACGGTCTTGCGCCTTGCGCATTTTGCTGGCCGCCACCATTTCCATGGCACGCGTAATCTTTTGCGTGTTTTTGATGCTGCGAATCTTAGTGCGTATCTCTTTAGTGGCCGTCATTAGCTCGTGCTACTCCGCGCTGCGAGTGGTTTGGAAGGCTTCAATGATGCTGCGCAAGGTGTTGGCGATTTCCTCGCTATAGTCTCCGCTCTGGTTCAGCTTTGTCATAAAGTCGCCGTGTTTTTCACGCAGATAGGCTTGCAAATCTTTTTCATAGTCAGCCAATTGGATCAGCGGAATGGTGTCTAAATAACCCTTGTCCGCGGCGAACAAAATGATAGCCATCTCGGCGATAGAAAGGGGGTGGTATTGCTTTTGCTTCATGACTTCCATGATGCGCTGACCACGTTCTAATTGCTTACGCGTAGCCTCGTCAAGGTCAGACAAAAACTGCGAGAAAGCGGCCAATTCACGGTATTGGGCAAGGCCAATACGCACGCCACCGACTAATTTCTTAATCAATTTAGTTTGCGCGGCACCACCCACACGAGAAACGGAAAGACCCGCGTTGATAGCGGGACGGAAACCGGAGTTAAACAAGTCGGTTTCAAGGAAGATTTGACCGTCGGTGATAGAGATAACGTTGGTGGAGACGAAGGCAGAGACGTCGCCAGCCTGGGTTTCAATGACGGGCAGGGCGGTAAGCGAACCCGTTTTGCCTTTCACTTTGCCTTGAGTGGCTTTTTCAACATAAACGGAATTCACTCTGGAAGCGCGTTCCAGCAAGCGTGAATGCAGATAGAAAATGTCGCCAGGATAAGCTTCACGGCCCGGTGGACGGCGAAGCAGCAAGGAGATTTGACGATAGGCCCAAGCATGTTTAGTCAAGTCGTCGTAAATAATAAGGGCGTCTTCACCCTTATCACGGAAATATTCACCCATGGCGCAACCGGCATAGGGCGCGATGTATTGCATAGCCGCTGTATCGGAAGCAGGCGCGGCGACAATAATGGTGTGAGCGAGCGCATTGTGTTGTTCCAGTTTGCGCACAACGGCTGCAATAGAAGAGGCTTTTTGGCCGATAGCCACATAGATACATTTAATGCCCGTGCCACATTGATTAATGATGGCATCGATAGCGATAGCGGTTTTACCCGTCTGACGGTCGCCAATGATCAATTCACGCTGACCGCGGCCAATCGGAACCATGGAGTCGACGGATTTAAGACCGGTTTGCACAGGCTGGGAAACCGGTTGACGATAAATAACGGTGGGAGCCACTTTTTCGACGGGGGAGGTTGCCTCGGCTTTGATAGGACCTTTGCCATCAATCGGCGTGCCCAAGGGATCGACAACGCGACCCAACAAGGCCTCACCTACAGGAACTTCAAGAATACGGCCAGTACATTTAACCGTTTGGCCCTCTGATAACTCAGTAGAACGACCCAAAACCACTACACCCACGGAATCACGCTCCAGATTGAGCGCCAGACCAAAGGTATTGCCCGGAAGCTCAATCATCTCTCCCTGCATGGCATCATCCAGGCCATGAACACGTACCACGCCATCTTTGACGCTGACGATAGTCCCTTCCGTGCGAATCTCGGGCTTTAAATTAAAATGTGAAATCCGATCTTTAATCAACTCAGAGATTTCTGAAGGGTTTAATTGTTTAAGTTCCATAAAGGGTTACCTTATAGCAAATTCGAGCAATCTGGTTAGTTGACCACGTACGGAGCCATCAATCACTCTGTCTCCTGCGCGCACCATAGCGCCGCCTAATATATTCGCATCGACCGTACAGCGCAAGCTAACAGGATGCTTAAAATGCTTGGTCAAAGCAGCGGCTAATTTTTGTTGATAAACCTCGTCGGTGGCAACAGCGGTGATCACCTCGAGTTCGATGGTATCCTGATAGCGGGCCCGATATTTGGCAAATAAATCAGCGATAGCCGGGAAAGCGGGAAGCCGGCGGTTTTTGACGAGCAACTGTAGAAAGTGGCGCCGACTTTCATCCAGCAAAGGAGCGAACAGGTCGCCAAATAAAACCAACCATTGCTGCGGGGAGACACGGGGATCGTTCAATACGCGAGAAAGGTCCGGCCGTTGAACCACTTCCGCGGCAGCCCGCAGTAGCTGTTCCCAGCTAGCCAGGTCGTTACGGTCTCGCGCAAACTCAAAAGCCGCTTGCGCATAAGGCCGTGCAATTGCAGAGGTTGTCGCCATAATTAAATCTCAGCTGCAAAATCATCCAAAAGGGTTTTTTGTGTTGCGCTATCCAGCTGGTGCCGAATGATTTTTTCAGCAGCCGAGATAGCCAAAACGGCCAATTGCTTTTTAAGCGCTTCTTTTGTTTGATTGAGTTCACGGGTAATTTCATCTTGCGCCTGAGCCAGGATGCGTTTGTTTTCCTCACGCGCCTGTTCTCTAGCCTCATCGAGCATCTTCGCCGAACGCTGGTTGCTTTGATCTAGAATGTGTAGAGCTTGCTTGCGTGCATCACGGATAATCTCCTGCACCTGGAGCTCTACTTTTTCTAGTTCATGCTTGCTGCGTTCCGCTGCTTCTAAGCCGGCGGCGATTTTCACTTCACGCTCGTGCATGGCCTTGGTAATCGGTGGCCAGACATAGCGCATCGTAAACCAGATTAGGATGGCAAAAGTGATAAATTGGCCAAGTAGGGTGGCATTCAGTTCCAATTTTTAGTCCTCCTGGTTTTAAACTGCTTTAGGCAGCGGGATGCACCGCGGTTAAGACAGCTGTAATAAAGGGATTGGAGGCGAAAAACAAAAACAAGCCCATCGCAATCGAGATAGAGGCAAAGGCGTCTACCAAGGCGGCCATCAAGAACATGCGCATCATCAAGATCGGCGCTAATTCAGGCTGACGGGCCACACCTTCTAAAAATTTGCCGCCTAACAAACCGAAACCAATGCCGGTTCCCAGGGCGGCGAGACTGATTAGGAGGCCGGCAGCAAGAGCGCTAAGGCCAGAAACAAGAGCGATATTTTCCATTAGATTTCCTCACATAACAATTATAAAAAACCTTGCCATTATGCTCGGCACCCCTAAAAGCGGGTTGCCTCGCTCCGCCTGGCAGCGGATTTGCTAGTGCGTATCATGCGCCATGCTCAGATAGACGATGGTCAGCTTCATAAAGATGAAGGCTTGAATCGTAATCACTAGAATGTGAAAAATGGCCCATATGCTACCAGGTAACCACTGTGTCCACCAGGGGAGAAGCGCGATAATGATGAACACCAGTTCGCCAGCAAACATGTTGCCAAAGAGTCGCAAAGCCAGTGAAAGTGGCTTGACCAATTCTTCAATGATTCGGAAAAAGACGTTGATGGGAAAAAGATAGCCGCCGTAGGGTTTGGTAAAAACTTCTTTAACCAGGCCAAAGCCCTTTACTTTGATGTTGTAGAAAAGAATGAGGGCAAATACTGATAGCGACATAGCGAAGGTGGCATTGGGGTCGGCGGTAGGCAAGACTTTGAAATGAGGGACACCCGCATAGCCCAAGAGGCGCGACACTAAATCCACAGGCAGTAGATCCATGGTATTTAGAAAAAAGACCCAGAGAAAAATGACCAAGGCCAAAGGAGCTATCAAACTACTGTCACCGTGAAAGGATTCCTTAACCGACTGCCCAACGAAATCAAGCATGACCTCGGCAAAATTCTGTAATTTCCCAGGGACGCCTGAGGTGACGCTGCGGGCGACCATGCCTAGCATGCCGAAGATCAATAGGCCGACAAGGATCGATACGAAAAGGGTGTCTAAGTTAATAACCCAGAAACCATGGCCATCCAGCGTCCAGGTCTTTAAGCTTAAAGACAGATGCTCCAAGTGATGTTGGACATATTGTCCTTGGGTTAGGGTTTCTGTGCTCATATCTTATGCCTTACTCCGTCCAAAGTGCCAGCCGCAAACAAACCAGAAAGAAACGATCGCGACAATATAACCAGCCAGAACAAAAACTACGTTTACGGGAATATACTTGGTGATGAGGATAAATAAAATAGCGCTGATGATAAGTTTGCTGGCTTCACCGATAAAAAAGGCGACCATGAATTTTTCCGCTAGACGGGCGCCGGCGTAGGAGAAGACCGACCAGGCGAAAAGGAAATTGGGAGCGAGATAGGCGCCGGCACCGAGTAAGGTGGAGTAGCCATTGTGCAGACCGAAGCAAAGGGAAATCAGACCAGTAACAATGAGAGCCAGGACTAGCTGCCAGGTGACTAGTTTCAGTGCTTCGCGCTGTAGTATTACGTTTAAGGTCGCCAAGGCTGTGGTCTCGATTACTTTAGGTGGCTCGTAGGTCGCCGCATTATAGACAGGTTTTCCAGTAAAAACCAAGTGGAAAAGGCGAAGGTAGCCTGGGTGTAGCGCAGCGAAACCCGGGAGCGGAGGTTGATTATTTCCTGGGTTTCGCTGCGCTACACCCAGGCTACCTTCTAGACAAACTTCTAGACAAACTTCTAGACAAAAACCCCTCTCCCGCGTGCGGGAGAGGGTAGGGTGAGGGTATTGACCGGTCACGTCCTCAATCTGAGCAAAAATTCACCAAATCAAGCAGATTTACCTTGCCAATCAAAGACCTAAGAAGCGATCAACAAACCGCCAACTTTCAAGTTTATGGCCTATAAAAATAAAGGTATATCTACAGAGACGTTAGGGAGATAAAAATGTCCTCACCAAGGCCGGGGGCGGAGCTAGCAAAAGCTATCCAAAGGGTAGAGGAGATTCGCGTAGTCTTTTTTAACGAAGAACATTTGAAAAGGCTATCTGTGGCACTATCAATGCCTGAGGAGGAACGAACCCAAGAACAACGGGAATATTTTAAGAAAATGTCTTTCGTTAAAAATCTGGGTGACCTAGAGCAAATAAAAACCTATCTGCAAAATCAACTCGCCAATCCGGGCGCTCAATCTAATGCTGAGACGCAAGCCATTCAGGCAGAAATAAATAAGATAAGTCATTTACAAAAAAATATAGCTACACAACGTAATGAGCTTAACTATCTGGCAGATTATAGGGAAATTGAATCGACGTGGCAAAAATTGGGAAAGGCCTACGTTGAGCGCCAACAGAAAATTTCAACATTAGATGATCCCGAGCGTTTGGAGCAGATGAGCGCTATCTTGGTGGGAATCAAGGAGGATCGTGGAAAGCTCTACGGGCTACATGATAGATTTAAAGCTTACCTAGAGTGGTCAGGCGGTTATGTGCCTAATGATTTAAGAGTAACACTTGATTCATTAGCCCAGGCAATAGAGAAGTTGTCGGCGCAGGCAGTTGCTTTTTCTGAGATCCTGCTTAAAAAAATTGAAGAAAACGCTGCTATTAATGTCAATAACAGAGATGAAAATAATGAAAGGTTAGCTATCAATGTTGGGCGCTTAACTCAAATCGAAAATAATCTAAAATCAGAACTAAAATCACAAAAAGCGGGTGAATCGCTTCTCTCGCCTACGCTTCTGAAGAAAATCGAAGATCTACAGGCTAAGGCTGAAAATTTACTATTAGACCAAAGTAAGGCGCTAAAAGGAACCCGTAAACGCGTTTATTCCTATGAAGACAAGTTAAGCACCCATCAAGGAAAGATCCGTTGGGCGACCGCGTTAGAACAAGTTAAAGTTCCACCAAAACCAGGCAAAGCGCCTTTAAAGTCCGCACTAAAAAAGAAGCCAGCAGTTACCCCTTCTTTTGGCGCTCTTGCAGTAGATCGTCCCACTGCGAGTGCGCAAGTAAATCAACAAACGGTGCGCGCACCAACTCAAGAGAGGACTAATGTCATGTCAACGCCACGACGAAATATCCAAACGAATCTCGCCGCCCAAATGACTCCCGCCGCGAGGCAAGGCCAAATCGATATGATTAAAGCAAGATATCAAATCGGTGGTCAGATCGAAATTCGCCAACCCAATCCAGCTTCTGACAATAAAGTCGTTGTTTTTCGATCAAGAGAAGAGGCAAACCGCTTTGCCGCTGGCTTAGGTACAGATGGTATAGTTAAACCCGTTCACTCCAGTCCAGATGGAACACAATTTGGTGTTTATATGGCTCCACAGGACTTTCAAGCTTTGGCCATCCGTCATGCCAAAGGTTTTAATAAAGTCCAGCAGGATGCTGATAATTTAAAAGCAGACGAGTTTAAAAGGGTTAATGATGAGCTCTTTAGACAATGCCAATGGCATCCAACGACGATACAACAAGTATCAAAGATGTTGGTCTATGGTAACGCAGAACAATTCGGAGCATTTAGTAGCGATATAACGAGATTGAATGAATCAGCACATGAACCTGAAGCCAACTTGGGACTTGGCAAAGATAAAGTAATGCAAAGTGTCAAAGATTGCGCTAATCGCGTTGTGATTCAACCCTCACCTTTTGTTAATCAATCATCGCTTCAGCCGATCGGAAATCTTATGCAAGGTACTGTTGTTTCCCCTTGTTTTCTTACTTGGCAAAGTGAAACACGTCCAGGCGGACAGGCGTTTTTAGATGCCTGGTGCGTACCTGACGGCAAAAAGTGGAAATTTAAAGGTCTAGGACCAATAGAAGGAACAGGGGAAGGAGAGAAGGCTTTACGCGATCAAATACGGAAAACGGCTCTTTTATATTTTACTGCGCTAGATGATAATGGCTGTAATATTTGTACTGTACCTGATGTGGGCGCTGGTGCTTACACTATGGGGTTGTCAGAGCCCAGCAGAACGCGTGCCCAAAAAATTATGCGTGAAGAGTGGCGCAATGTTGCGGCTCAAGCCCCATTTAAAAATTTAGAAACGATTATTTTCACCTCCCCTAATCCTTTTAATCCCCAAAATCCTCAAAAGGTAAACAAACAGAATCAAACCAATATCGTTGAGGAGCCCGGTAAGGATAATTTAGACTTAGCCTTAAAATTGGCCGCGGTCCTTCCTGAAAAAAAAGTAGCGGTGACAATAGCCGGGGCGGTTCAGGGAATGGGCGGGGATTATAAAACCGTTGGTCACGGGTCGCAGGAGGAGGCTGTTTATCGTTGTGCGGGCAATATGAGTGGGCCCGTACTCGATTCCCCACTCAGTGATGTCGTTGACATTTTAAGGTTAAAGGATATTGCATTAATCGACGTCAGCGATGTATCTGCGCCAAAAATAAGGCGTTTATCTGGGCCCGGTCCCGAACAAGCTCAACCACCAGCAGCACGTGTACCTATCCAAGCGGCAGCTCCTCAGTCCGCACCAGCCCCTGTAGTCCCTGCCGTCAGGGTACCCGCTCAAGCAGCAGCTCCTAAACCCGCACCAGTCCCTAAACCCGCACCAGCCCCTGTGGGCGCTGCTGTCGAGGTACCCGAGCATCAGGCTAAGGCTATTAGAGATTTCGTTAAGGCCGTCAGGGGTGAGGTTTCTCAGCCTAATGCAAACCAGGAGCGTACTGTTAGTTTCGAGTCACAAGCACAAGTGGAGGTATTTGCGCATATGCTTCGTGATGCCAATATGGGTTACAAACCCACTTTTCATCTTGAAAATAGTAGTAGGCTGGCGGTTTTTTTGAGTAAAAGTGAATTTGAAGCTTTAGCTCCACCTAGACCTTCTCAAGCAGCGGCTCCTCAGCCCGCACCAGCCCCTGTAGTCTCTGCTGTCAGGGCGCCTGAGGATTGGGCTAAGCCTATTAGAGATTTCGTTGAGCTTAAGGGTCGGGTTTCTATGCCTAATGAAAATGGGCAGCGTAATGTTATTTTCAGTTCACAAGTAGACGCGCTGAAATTTTTGGATATGCTATCTATTGCAAAAATGGGTGGAAAACCATTTTATCTTGATGGACAAGGTGGGGTGGTGGTTAATTTGAGTAAAAGTGAATTTGAAGCTTTAGCTCCACCGAGACCTTCTCAAGCAGTGGCTCCTCAGCCCGCCCAAGGCCCTGCAGTCTCTGCTGCCAGACAATTTGTTCAAGATGATCCCAATGCCAAAATCAGACAATTTATTAACACAACTAAGCCCTCAGTCATTAATTCAACGTATGACCCAACGGGTAAAGTTTATGCCTTTAACTCAAAAGAAGCGGCAGAGGAATTTAGCGCTCTGCTAGCAAAGGCGCAGATTTTAAGCGCAAAGACGGGGCAACCTAAGTCGGTTAATCAGTCGCCGAGTCAACCGGGTATCCATTTTGTTCTCTTGAGCCAAGCGGACATTCTAAAATTTGATTCCCCGAAGCCCTCAGTCTCTGCTGCCAGGCAACCTGTCCAAGATGATTCCAATGCCAAAATCAGACAATTTATTAGCACAACTAAGCCCTCAGTCACTGATTCAACGTATGATCCGACGGGTAAAGTTTATGCCTTTGACTCAAAAGAAGCGGCAGAGGA
>Ga0206867_1116_pt1:5000-17598 | contig 17598 bp, 15 predicted proteins | sample Alteio_BWOrgCont_37_FD_152905 | JGI IMG/M metagenome (GOLD analysis project Ga0206867, IMG submission 152905) | Enriched cells from forest soil in Barre Woods Harvard Forest LTER site, Petersham, Massachusetts, United States -... | ecosystem: Environmental > Terrestrial > Soil >...
AGGAACTAGGCAAATTAGCACCGTAACTTCGGGAGAAGGTGTGCCTTTGCTAGGTGAAGGGCTTTACGCCCGGAGCCGAGAAAGGTTGCAATAATCAGGTGGTTGCGACTGTTTATTAAAAACACAGCACTCTGCAAACTCGAAAGAGGAGGTATAGGGTGTGACGTCTGCCCGGTGCCGGAAGGTTAAGTGATGTTGTCAACCCCTGCTTGCAGGGGTGAAGCAGTTGATCGAAGCCCCGGTAAACGGCGGCCGTAACTATAACGGTCCTAAGGTAGCGAAATTCCTTGTCGGGTAAGTTCCGACCTGCACGAAAGACGTAACGATAGCCACACTGTCTCCACCCGAGACTCAGTGAAGTTGAAATCGCTGTGAAGATGCGGTGTACCCGCGGAAAGACGGAAAGACCCCGTGCACCTTTACTATAGCTTTGCACTGGACTCTGAGCGTGTCTGTGTAGGATAGGTGGGAGGCTTTGAAGCGTAGGCGCTAGCTTACGTGGAGCCAACCTTGAAATACCACCCTGACACCCTTGGGGCTCTAACCTGGTTCTCTGATCGAGAATGGGGACAGTGCATGGTGGGTAGTTTGACTGGGGCGGTCTCCTCCCAAAGAGTAACGGAGGAGCACAAAGGTACCCTCAGCGCGGTCGGAAATCGCGCATTGTGTGTAAGAGCATAAGGGTGCTTGACTGCGAGACTGACAGGTCGAGCAGGTGCGAAAGCAGGTTCTAGTGATCCGGTGGTTCTGTATGGAAGGGCCATCGCTCAACGGATAAAAGGTACGCCGGGGATAACAGGCTGATACCGCCCAAGAGTTCATATCGACGGCGGTGTTTGGCACCTCGATGTCGGCTCATCACATCCTGGGGCTGAAGCCGGTCCCAAGGGTATGGCTGTTCGCCATTTAAAGTGGTACGCGAGCTGGGTTTAGAACGTCGTGAGACAGTTCGGTCCCTATCTTCCGTGGGCGTTTGAGATTTGAGGGGAGCTGCTCCTAGTACGAGAGGACCGGAGTGGACGTACCTCTGGTGTTCCGGTTGTCACGCCAGTGGCACAGCCGGGTAGCTATGTACGGAAAGGATAACCGCTGAATGCATCTAAGCGGGAAACCTGCCCCAAGACTAGATCTCACGAACCTTCAAGGTTCCTAAAGGTCCGTCGTAGACTACGACGTTGATAGGCTAGATGTGTAAGTGCAGTAATGTATTTAGCTAACTAGTACTAATTAACCGTGAGGCTTGATCATATAACACTCAAGGTGTTTTTATGTGACAGCGCTTGAATTATAATGCAATACCTCAGATATACGCGTGAAACTACTATCCAAACGATTTTTGCCTGGTGACTATGGCGAGCGGGAACCACCTGAATCCATCTCGAACTCAGAAGTGAAACCACTCAGCGCCTATGATAGTGTGGGGCTTTCCCCATGCCAAAGTCGGACATCGCCAGGCTTGATTTCAAAAAAACCCTTGCCAGCCATATCGAAACTCCTCGTTTGTCTTCGATATCTGCAAGGGTTTTTTTTACTTGAAAAATCACTTGAATAATAAACTAATTAAGCTGAGGTTGGAGCTGAGGTTGGAATGGTCCAATGGGGTGTTGACATATGTTAAGCCTATCACAAAGCTGACACAGCTCAAGCTTGATGTGGAATGGTGTGGAATGGCCAACTATATAAATAGGGGGCGAATTTTTTTGTCGGCGTTAACATCAAGAGCAATTTACGGGCTCAAAATATGAATCACAACCTTTTTTCGTCTTCAGCTTCTCAAAGGTCCAAAAATACACCTGCTGTTTTTGTTCATGCCTTGTTCTAGTTTCACGAAGAAAAAAACTTCCAGCTAGGCAAACATATTTTTCACCCCTCATTATTTTTATGAAGCGATCAAATCTCTGTTTAGTTCCCGTGAGGGGCCAGTGTCTGCGCATCTCATATTTATGTAATATGCCTGGTTTACTGTATACAGTAATTGTTAAATACCCATCATTATCATCACCCTTTTCTGGAGAAAATGAAGAGTATCCCGATGATCCCGCATCTTCAAGAGTGGTTGATACACGATCACGAGGAAAGCATTGCCAATAAACATGACCAGAAATATCATTAGGAGGTTTCTCCAGCGAGAAAGGTTCTGGCTCTAAATCATCATTTAAGTCCCTTTCGTTGAGAATCCCATAGTCTTTTGTCAGTATTGAGTAGGGGTATTTTTTCTTGGCGGCATTGTCAATAGCATAAGCGCTATATGAAATTAAAAATATGATCATAAACATCAAAATCATTTTTTGTTTCATTTTATGATTCCAATAACTGTTTATAGAAATGACGGAATTTTGGCATTTCATTGAGTCGGTCAGGATTATGATTAGGGTCTTTATTTTCAATGATAGCTTTTAATATTCCCTTATATTCCGCCACAGCATCATCCCACGTTGCTGGACGATCTAATTTCGCTTTAGAAAATCTCTCTCGAGCGCCCGCGTATTTCATAAATAACCAACGCACACCTGCACAAATATTAGCTGATGGATCCAAAGCTTCAGCGGGAGTAAGATTAATAAAGTGATTTCTCAACTCGACTCTGTGACCACTAATCTTACCTAAGGTATCATCTGTAAGTTGCATGAGTCCATGTGCATAACCTATCATCTTCACATCAGCCGTTGGAATTTTTAATTCCGGCCGGAAACTCGACTCACTTGCTATAAGCGCTTTTACTAAATTAGGATCGAGAGGATCTTTGGCATCAAATACCTTATTCCAATAGCAAACCCATCCGCGAATTTGCGGGTCAAACTCATCTGCTCTATGAAATTTTAAAACTTTGGCTTTTGGTGGCCCTATCAAATTTGAGAAATTAGCTGTAGCAATAGTTTGAAGCTCATCAAAAGATAGAATGTCCTGAGGTTCTTCTTGACCTCTCTTATTCTTATGTGGTGGGTTGTTAGCACAGTGTGCGTGCCTGGTAATTATCTCCCCTTCGGGATGCTTTTTACTGGGTGAAATATGTTCAGAATGAGATCTTACATAATGCTTTCCTATAGGGCATAGTCTCCAAGGATGCACTTTCTCATTATCCTTATAGTCAGAAAGTGTCAAATCTTCTTTCAAATCATCTTCAACTTGATCATTATTTTTCACATTAGACCCCATTTGAATTTTATTTGGCGATATTAGCTTTATCCATTAAAAAATCAATCTAAATATTTTGATTTAACCATGGTTTCCTGTTGTAACGTGTCGAAAGTAATAACTTAAGGTCCAACTGTTAAGACAAGCCTCCTGGAAAAGACCCGCTGAGTTTAAAACAGTAGGCGAATTTGAAGAATATTTACTGAGATCAAGGTCACAACAGCTTGAATTATAATGCAATAACTCAGATATACGCGTGAAACTACTATCCAAACGATTTTTGCCTGGTGACTATGGCGAGCGGGAACCACCTGAATCCATCACGAACTCAGAAGTGAAACCACTCAGCGCCTATGATAGTGTGGGGCTTTCCCCATGCCAAAGTCGGACATCGCCAGGCTTGATTTCAAAAAAGCCCTTGCCAGTTATATCGAAACTCCTCGTTTGTCTTCGATACCTGCAAGGGTTTTTTTACATGAAAAATAAACCAATTTTCATTTGCGATCCCAGAATTTCTTGCATACAATCCTCAACAATATCTAAATTGCTGGCATAGCTCAGTTGGTAGAGCAACTGATTTGTAATCAGTAGGTCCCCGGTTCGAGTCCGGGCGCCAGCTTCAAATTAATCAATAGATTGTGAGAATATATCTGATCAAATTTCAACCAATACAGTATAAACGTTCCTTGAAATGAATTGCTAGAATGCTGGGGTTGCTACTTTTTTGATTGGAAGATATAAACCCGATGTGGGGGAGAAGTATTAGACAAAGTAATTACATATAAGGAAGAGCGGGTGCAGTGTGCAGCGCGGAACCCAAGGACGATAAAATTGATCTCTGGGTTCCGCTTCCGCATTGGTTCACAGGTATCCTTGTTTTCAAGGCGGTTACTATTAATTAATTTTGATTATTCACCATCTCCCGCTTTCTTAGTAGCTTGGTAAACTCTTTTGTAGTAATCCTCATATATTTCAATTGGATCTTTTTGTACATTTTTTGGCGCAGGTTTAGCTCTCTCTAGTTTAGTTAGTTCAAGTGCCACCTGTTCTAAACTGAATTCTGACATAAATTTATCCTCAATAGTTATAATGGCTTTACAACATAACATTTAAAGATTTCTGTTGAAAGATAGAAAATTTTATATTCTAGCGCAATGCTACAATGATAAGTGAATAAAGGAGAGATGCTATGGATAATCTTTCAAAGCGGATGGGTCTTGAGCCTCTGATTCCTCTTCAGAAAGAAGGTATCAGCGAAGCTCTGCGGAATCGTGCTTGGACAGTGGTGTACGATACCCTAGAAAAGGATATTGATCCTGGATATGTGACTGGCTATGACCAGAAAAGGTGGACAGGAAATGCACCGAGATTGATTCGGTCAATTTGGACGGAATTCTTAAAAGTACCATCTGATACAATAACGGGGATTGCAGATAGAGATATGCGCTATCTCAAAGATGAGTTTTTCGGTTTTGATTGGAAAAAGTTTTATGGGTTTATCAAATTTTTTGTGGCGATTGACCCGAATGAGGGAGAGGAGTTGATTAATAAATTTAACGTAATCTTTGAGCAAGAAAGCTCTATTTATAAATTTTCTGCTGAGGGTGAACTTTCCGAGGTTATACCTAAATTTGAATCACAAGCATTGGAAGAGGCCGAAAAGGAATTGCCCGAGACTGCTGCACTTCACATACAAAAAGCGGCTAACTTTTATTTTGATAAAGATAGTCCTGATTATCCTAATAGTCTGAAAGAATCTGGCTCTGCTTTTGAAGCTTATTTCAGAGAAGTTACAGGGTCTAACAAATCGTTCGATGGTATTTTAAAAGATTCTCCATTGATCGAAAAGCTTAACCTAAATCCAAAAGTTAAGGAGGTGATTGAAAAACTATGGGGGTTTACTTGTGATGCAAGTGGCGCAAGACATTCATTTAAGCCAGGACACCCGGCAGTAACCAAGGATGACGCATGGTTCGTTTTGGTTGTGGTTTCCGCAGTAATGAATTATGTGAAAAAAGCTTAAATTGTTATTTTCTTATTGGTTTATCATCCCGCGATCGGCTTTAGAGTTTAAAAGGAAACTCCCATTAATCACAGATCATACCGTATATACGGGTGGGATTCCTGCTTATTTCATTTGGTAGGATGGCAGTTTCAATCCGAGAAAAATGATTTGATAGTTGTTGTTCGCTTTTGGAGTTCTTTCTGTACCTTGTGAACGATCTCTTAATCTTCAAAGTTGTTTTTGATTTTATCTGCGCCCGTGTATCGAAAATCAATGCTATGCTCATCCTTTTTAATTAGAATCGTTTTCCAAGCATCTAAGATGAATTTATACCAATTACCTTTTCTTTTAAAGGCATCTACAGCGAAGCACCGGTAAGACGACCCATATTCATCATCATCCATGCTGGTGCTAATCTTAAATCTCACTTCTCCCTGCTCTATTAAAGTAAAATATGCATGTTTTTCCTCACTGCAAAACAAAGACATTTCTTTACACTTAACTTCATACTCTTCACCTTGCCATTCAAACAAAATTGATTTAACCCTATCTCGATTTGATTCGTTTTCAGAATTTTTAATATTTTTTAAATCTAATAGACTATATTTATTAAAGTCATCTTGTTTAGACCAAGATGGGTAATGTTCAATCTCTTTCCAAATAGCTATAAGAGCCCGATCTAACCCTTGCTTTTTGGCAAACTCAGATAACATATTTTTTAGCTTTAAGTCTTCAGAATATTTCTGGTTAAGTTCCGCTTTGTGTTTTTCGCGCAAAGCTTTAACTTCATTCTGTGAATTTTCTGCATATTTCTGGACATTTTCTAAAAACATATCTTTGTTTATTTTATTATGTTCTCTCGGGTTGTTTTTGACTAAAGGAAAGCCACATTTGTTTTTGTCGGTCGCCGCTTTTTGGATTACGAACGCGTACCATGCGAAAATGACAACGACTAGAATTATCCAGGCGAGATTGCCCATTTTATATGGCTCTCCGAGGAAAGCCTACGAAGGCCAAGAGAGATTTCCATAATTTGCTGCTCCTAAATCTTAATAGCCAATTCCAAGTAAGTGCTTTCCCGAAAGCAAGATAAACTAGCGCTTCTCTCAATATGTTTGCGATTCCATAAAATATGGCAAATGCCAAAAGACAACGAAAAATAGACTCGGAAAAACTAGACCAATCTCTTGGCTTGTAAACAACATTTAATGTGTAAATTGCGTCGCTAATAATTGGGGCTGAGCCATTTTTTTCAATCTCCGGAAAAAAAGCATGCCCTTCTTTTTCAGCTTTATTCAATTCAGCAATAACTTTAGGGTCAGTGACGGGTTTTAATGATGTATTAAAGCAAAATTGTTTTGCAGTGGCATGCTTTGTCTCATCGAGTTTTTTCTCATATGATTCCATTTCAATACCAACAGTTGGAAACGAATATGAACGACCATCAACACAAACTATATTGCTTTTATTATTATCTATAACCTTCGCGGGTTTTACTAAATATAGGATGAGAAAAAGCACTGATGAAAATAAAACGAGACTTGTAAAGTATAATACCTTTACCAACCTATAAAAAAACCTACTTTCTAAATTCATTTATTTACATCCCCTGTTAAAACAGGATAATTGCCCTGAAATTTTTTCATTTGTTTATCTACTATTGGCGGGTACCCATATTTTGCTAGATGGGTTTCCATATTTGTTTTCTCCTCTAGACCCAGGCCAGATAAATAACAGAAATATGGGAAAGATAAGATAAGCGCTTAAAAGGTTAATAAGCAATATCCACCAGCCAGAGTGATTACAGTCGTGCAACCGCGCAATGTGCGCGATCATTGAAAGTACTAACCAAGAAAGGACAACTAGAATGTCTACCAAAAAATATATTATTTCATTTATTGACCCATCATTAAAATTTATACCAGCCACACCCATGAGCAGTATAACGATCACACAAAATAATAATATTGGCATAAATGCAATCAATTGTGCTTGCAAATGTTGTATTCGATTTAACCGTTTCGCTATCTTAAATCTGAATGGTAATCTTATAAAGTTCACCAATTTATAAAAAAATCTATTTTCTAAATTAGTAGTTTTAGTGGTTATCATTTTAGCCCTCGTTACGCCAAATCATATCTCTTTCAGTTGATATTTATAGACCGTGGTTGAATAAGAAATGCCACATATTCTAGTGTAGTGGCCGTATAATGTCCAGTATTTGGCGACTGTGTGCAATATATATACAAAACTTGCGACCCTAAAGGATTTCTAAGGGTCTTTTGTGACAGGTTCATCTGATTAGGACATACTTGATTTAACTCCACTGAATTATCAGCGCACAGAACGACTTTATGTTCCTGTAAACACCTCCACCTTTTCCAGAGCCTACCCCGAGGGGTGCGCTCCTCAGTATTGCTAATATTCATCATATTCACGTTTATATTCTTTTTTTACTTCCTTCAGGCGCTCTCGTGTTGTGTCGACAGTAATTGTCAGTCGTTTGTCTGGGGCATCTTTCAAAAAATCTAGTAACTGATCTTCATTTTTCATATTAAGCCTCGTTTGTATTATATTTGGGTATACTACTGCCGGCCTGACTATATGTCACCTCTTCTCATAAAAAATGCATATGTGAACAGTCATGAATGCCCTTGATATTCTTAATCATCTATAAAATTCATGACCTTATATTTGGCCTATGGGGCGTTTTCGCCCAAAAGATGTTTTTGAATTGTTTCTCGATGAAAGCTAAGCTGCTAACCACCTCCGGAGTCAAAATTCTGAACTATACTGCAAGATAAAAGTGATACCCCTATGAATAAGGAGGTAGCTTGGTATGTTCACAACAACAAATAATGAAGTTTCTAAAATAGTGGCTCGTTTGAGCGAGACCCCTGAAGGGCAACAAAAATTACATGTTAGTGAGCACCTGGGTGAGGTAATAAAGGTCTGCGCTGACTACTTGAGAGCTAACCAAACAGTTATGGCGCAGTCGCAGGCCGGCAAGATTTTGAATGCGATTAAAAACCCCGAAGATCGCCGGGCTATTGAACAGGAACTGGATTTGTATTTTCAGGCCATAACAAATAACCCCAAACAAAAATGTTCTTTCACGCCCACGCCAAACTTGAAGTCGGAAACTGCCCCGAAAAATGATGAAGGCTTGGTAGAAGCCTATAGACAGGTTCTCTATAACCAGGGAATCGAGATTTCTCAGCAACTGTTCAGATTGGCCAAGGATAAGATTCCTAATTTTAGGGATGAGCTCTTAGAAAATAAAATGGATATATTAGCAGCAGCCTTAGTTAAATTTGAGCAGCAATTGCGGGCTTTAGGCGTGGATAAATCCAAATCGTTAAGTGATCGTATAACCGTGTTAACGGCCATTGATGAGGAAAAAAAATGGTTTTCTGAAATTACCAAAAAAGAATTTGCTAAACTGAATGAACCTGAAAAAAATACCAAACAATATGAAGAACTATTAAGAACACTTTCCCCCGTTCCAAAAGACGATAAACAGAAAAACGAAATTGAAAACCGAAAAGCAAAATTACTGGATTTAAATAAAAAATTCGTAAACGAAGTTTTTAATCCCGATAATGAAAAAACACTGGGAAAAAACAGAAATTGGCTCACGTCTTTTGTAAAAACCGTGCTTGCCGTTGGAAGCTTTGGAATAGCTTATGGCCTCGCAGGCATTTACGCCCGCTTATTCAATACTACCGGTTTATACGGCACCGCCTCTGAACAAATGGTTATAAACGTAAAAACACACGCCGCAAGAGGCCTTAAGCCGAATAAACGAAAAAGCTAACTTTGGATCCCAAAGGCAATAATCTAACAGGTCATCAAATAATATTGGATAGTTTCAAATTGCACCTTACAGCCAGGACGAAGTGGCGATGATTTGAGCTGGATAAAATGATTCACTCTTTTGTCTAGCTTCGGTGCAGTCCACTCGCGGTAAGCCAAGATTTCGCCCCAAGCTTTGGGTGTCCATTGAAGTTCTACCTTTTTTCGGCCGAGTTCTACCAGCAAGGGAATCCCATGATTGCGGGAAGTGATATCAATAGTCGCTTTATCCGAGCCAATCATAGCGGCAAGTTTATCTATTTCATGCTTAGAGAATTCCAAGGTTTTATCGACATTTGCACCAGCATATCGGTTAATGTCACCATATAAACGCGGAAGGTGCAGTGCGATGGCCAATAATAGTAAAACGAGTGAGCAGCGATAGAGTAAATGGTTTCTGCCAACCATGGTCGCAGGATGAATGTTATCGATGAAGCTAATCGCAGCACATAACAATAAGGGATAAAAAACACCTATCAACTGATCAGCCTGCCATTTGGCGTTCTTAATGACCAAGAAAGAAAGTACCGCAACCATTCCCATGAGTATCGCGAGAGAAACCGCCTGGCGTTTTATGAAGGTGGAAACAAGAAAAAAGATAGCTATCCCAGCGCTAATCAATAAACAAATAAACAAACCAAAAACCCGCATATAACTCAGATGCGGGCCGCCCGTTCGCGTTTCCAGATCAAAGAGGCGCGGAAAGAGTTTATACCAGCTCACATCCAGACCCGCCAATCCCAAACCAGGAATATTGACGGGTCGTGGCAGCACACCCATAGTGGCAATAATTATCCCAACCAATAAGGCAAAAACAATGGCATCCTCTTTTAAATCCCGAAAGGCATCAAGCGATCTAGACTTATCTGCCCCAAAATAAAGGAACCGTACAAAAATATAAGAACCACCCAGAGCACTAAAAATCAGCCCCGTCGACAAGCCAGAATGAAAGGTCGCTGTGATAGCGGTAAACGCAGCCAACAAGCTAATTTGTGCAATGGTAAAGGGACGCTCCGCAAACAAAAACAAGCCCATAATAAAAAGCGAAGAGGGATAGTTAAGAATTTTACCTAAAAAACCCTGACGACTATAGTCAAACCAATGCGAGCTTAGCAGCCCCAGGAAGAGCAGCACAAAGGTCAGCCTGGACTTTGAAAAGGTAGCGGCTACCGCGAACATTCCAGCTGATAAGACTAGCGTGCAGAGGCTGTCATAACTAAACATAGCACTGAAGCCTCTTAGCGCCGAGAAAATAGCCAGGGTATTAATGCTGCCAAAACGCGGATCATTAAGATAAAACCAATTTGGCCAGCTCTCATAGGGCAGATCCCTAGAAAGCCGTGGAAATCCCCCCGCCAGATGTGAATTAACCCAATCAGCCACATGCGCATAACCAAGATGGTCTGTTCCATCAACATATAAAAACCCAGGCTGCCCTAGCTGAATAGTCGTAAAGCTAGTGAGATAAGTCAGTAAAGCAATTGCCAAGATAGCAAAAACGAACAAAGACCGGTCAATAAGAAGGAATGACCTCTCCTTAACAAGCGCAACCGTGAGAAGAGAGAGGAGGGCACAAAGTAAATAGGACAGTAGCGCCGCTTTCGCCAGTGATACAGCCAAGAAATTATAAAAGGTAGTCGTCCCAAGAACCAGAAACAGTAAACCCGACAAAGGGGCGATGAATAAGGGATATTTCACCGATTTCGAAAAGGGAACAATGGCAAAATAACCCCCACCAGCCAAGCCGAGTAACGCGACAACTGTCCATAAAAATTCAATGGAGAATGAGCTCATGGCTAGGTTTCCTAAATTGTGCAATCAAAGGTTCCTCTAAGGTTTAGCCCGTGATTTTACTAGTAAATATAGGAGACGTACATGGTTTTACACGAGGATTGCTAGCCGCCTGCGGATTCAAAATTTTGGTCTATAATACGGGATAGATGCAATCTATGAATAGATAAGGAGGTAGCGTGCTATGTCCCCTTCAGTAGCTGAACCGAAACTTGATGAAAAATTAGTAGAGGCTTATAGAAAGGTTCTTTACGATCAAGGTATTGAGATCATGGAACAGTTGCGAAATTTGGCTAATGATTTTGAGCATCTTGGCAAGGATACTTTGCTAGATAATAAAATGGAAATATTGTTAACGGCGCTGTATAAGTTTGAGAGACAGATTTTGGCCTTGGGTGTGAAGAAAGATAATTCACTTGATAATAGAATCACTATTTTAATGTCACAAGGCAACCATCAGGGATGGATTGATACAACGATAAGAAACAAACTTGAGGCAAGAATTAAGGAAGATTCTAAGGATGAAGAAAAAAGAAATAACGAGCTGAAGCAAGCTCTGTCAGTAACCCCAGAAGCTAACGGTCAGGAAGTCGAAGAACGAAAAAAGACCTTATTAAATTTAAATAAAAAATTCCTAGGCGCGGTTTTTAATCCCGAGGATGAAAAAACGCTGGGAAAGAACAGAAGTTGGATCACACTAATAGTAAAAACCTTGCTTACCATTGGAACTGCGGGTATAGCTAATGGTCTCGCAGCCATTTACGCCCGCTTATTTAAAACCACTGGTTTATATGGAACAGCCTCTGAAAAAATGCTTTTGAAGGTAAAATCTACTGCGGAGAAAGGGCTTAAGGCTAATAAGCAAAGATAGTTGCGCAGGATGACAAGGGGACGCCCGGAACGCTATAATTGGCGATAAATCGAAGGAGCCCCAATGCGCCCTGTCCTAGTCCTACCCGAAGGTAAAAGCCGCCTATTATTGCATTCCTGCTGCGCCCCCTGTTCAGGTGAGGTGATGGAAGCATTGCTGGCCTCGGGCATTCATTACACCATCTTCTTCTATAACCCCAACATCCACCCCCGCCCCGAATACGAACTTCGCAAAAATGAAAACCAGCGCTTCGCTGAAAAGCATCAAATCCCCTTCATTGACGCCGATTACGATAAAGACAATTGGTTTGCGCGTGCAAAGGGCATGGAAAACGAGCCCGAGCGTGGTATCCGTTGCACCATGTGCTTTGATATGCGTTTCGAGCGTACAGCGCTTTATGCGGCCGAAAATGGCTTTGATATCTTCACCTCCTCCCTAGGAATTTCCCGATGGAAGAACATGGACCAAATCAACGATTGCGGCATCCGTGCGGCAGCGCCCTATCCGGAGCTCAGCTATTGGACCTTTAACTGGCGCAAAGGCGGCGGCTCGGAGCGCATGGTGGAAATTTCAAAGAGAGAAGCGTTTTATCAACAGGAATATTGCGGCTGCGCTTACTCTTTACGTGACACCAATCGTTGGCGTCTTTCTCAAGGTAGGGAACGCATTAAAATCGGTGTGAAATATTATGGTAAGGATGAAGGCGAACCCAGTTGTTAGTTTGATATATAATAGGGTTAAATTAACTGGAGAGTGATAATGAAAGGGAATTTATCGATCATTGTAATATCTTTAATTTTGAGCGGAATGATCTTAATAACGGGTTGCAGCCATACTGGCCATAGAATGAAACACCATAAAAAGGAAAACAGCAGCTCAACGGATCAAAGTGCCTCAGCGGAAAAAAAGACCAAAGTCGTTTATCCAGCGCAGTCTTTGCC
>Ga0206867_1117_pt1 | contig 17558 bp, 9 predicted proteins | sample Alteio_BWOrgCont_37_FD_152905 | JGI IMG/M metagenome (GOLD analysis project Ga0206867, IMG submission 152905) | Enriched cells from forest soil in Barre Woods Harvard Forest LTER site, Petersham, Massachusetts, United States -... | ecosystem: Environmental > Terrestrial > Soil > Temperate forest > O...
CCGGATCAGGCTTGGCTTGTTGACTTAAATTCAGAAAGAGCTAAAAGTCAAAATGTATGGTCTGACCCCATTTCCTCTTCGTCCAGCCAAGTCATGTTATTCCTCGCTGTATAATCCAATAATAAAGAGTATTTAGTTCAATTAAATCATGGTATTTTATTCGGAATTACCGTAACTGCATCCTTCTTTTTCTTTTTCCAAATTTTTCACCTCTCTTGTCTTTTATCTCCTTTGAATCAGAGTCTGAAATTCTAGTTGAAAATAAAGCCATACTTGAAGAAGAAGCATTTCCTTGCGACTTAGCTTTAATAACATTTGCACAACTATGCTGTTCTGTCTTGCAGTTAACCTCTTTCTGTTCCACATGCTTTTTTCCAACCTTCGACTGTACAATTGGCGTTACATTTGTAACTCTTCTGTCTTGCAAGATATTTTTTGTTGTAGACAAGCTAGCCTGTGGATTTTTTTTAACTTTGCGTAATGGTTCACCTCTAGATACTTTTATTTTGCGAAAATATTCTTTTGGATATAAATTAATTGCGTGCTTAAATCTTCTTTCAAACCGAGGCTTTTGTTGATTATTGAATCTAAGAAACAACCTTCTAAATTGACCATCTTGGCTTAGAACAGGTTTGAAAATCGGCATTATGACCGCAGAGGTAACTTCATGTAGTGCACGAGGAAAATGGGTAATCGCAGAGTTTAACTTGCCAAATGATTTTCTAATTTTGTTTACAAAGCTTACCATTCTGTCGACATAAAGACCTGACTTTCTGGACTTCTGTACATTTGATCTTCGACCATCTAATACAATTATTTTTTTGGGCGCATTTGTTTTACCTTCGGAATCAAGCAGCTCTTGTTGCTTCTTCAATTCAGGAAACAACCCCGTATATCCCTTTTCACGCTTATGGTATCTTAACTCATGACAGAGATATGGAATCAGAGCCTTTGAATTATCAGACTTTATGGCAACTTGGAAAACTGAATCGCCATCATGACGTCTCATTTTTAAAAGACTAGGCGCCTTTTTAAGTAAATATCTTGATGATTCAAATTGCCCTTTTTCAACAGCCGCAATCAAGGGAGTACTCCCATCACGATTACTTTGTTTCAGTAATTTAACAGGGAGATTATTTTTTCTTTCATAATCTAGCAGAAAATCCATTAATTCAATTTTATTTTCTGAAGCCGCAACTATTAAGGCTGTATTACCTTTTAAATCAGTTTTATGTAACAAGCTTTGATCCGCTTGAAGCAAAGCCTTCATTTGTTCAATTTTCTGCTCGGTAGTTTCTCGGCCCCGTATTATCTTCATCAACTCTGTTTCGCCCATGGATATAATTGCTCTTCTCGAATCAACATGAGGCGACCTTGTTTGGCCAAGCCCTGATCTCTGTTCAAAATAAACAGAATAAGAACCGTCTCTCCGCACTACATACTTTATATTCTCTTTAAAAGATTCATTGCTATTTAGCCAAAAAATAAATTTCCGATAGATAGGTCTTCTAAGACCATTTTGATTGAGGTGATTGCCTTTTCCGGTAATAATGTCTACTTTGCGAATTTTATTATTGATTGAGTCTTGAATAAATATATTTACACTTTCTTTTGCTTCATTTACTAATTGGCCGTGCAAATCAAGCCTATTCATAGACATTTTTATTTACCCCCTAATTGAGTGCTACTCGAAATCCAGTTGAGTCGCATCTACCAAAGTTTTATTTGTGCGCTATTCATAGCGGCGAAACTGTTATTAAAACTTTATGAATTTTTTTTAGATTTGAGCAAGCATAGAATACCACAAAAACAGCTCTAATCAATTAATTTTGGCCATTTTATAGTCTTTTTCTAGAGGGTATCTAAAAGAGTTCGTTGATTTTAAAGATTAAATTTGAAAACACATTAAAATCCGCCCTACCTAGTTGCGTAAAAGATCGGGAATTTTACCATGCTTTTCTCTGGTAGCCCGCCAGTGGTCAAAGTCTTTTATCACACCACTCAACTTAACTTTTCTTCAAATAAAATAGATTATTGCATTGACCCCATTTCCCATGATCCAATATAGTCAAGATATATATTATTTATATACTTGCAACGTATATTATCAAGTATAACTTATCCCTTTCATTTTAAAGTTCTCCATGTTCCATTCTATGGCTTTTGCTCAGGCTCATCTATTGTATGAAAAATCCTCATGAACTCCTTGTAATTCATGTCAGTTTTAACATTGGAATGATACGGCTCTTCCGCATGACAGCGAATACATAATACTTCTAAATTTGATTTGGAATTATCATTTTTCAGCCCATTTAAATGATGAACATGAAGATATTTCTGATTTGTTCCAGATAGCTTTATATGACATCCATTGGCTTCGCATTGATAGCCACGCATCTTTTTAAGGTTAGCGCTTACTGTATGCCAATCGCTAGTATACTCGTTCACAGGCGCAGTATCTGACGTATATGTAGGTGTTACCGAGAACAGAGATTTTGGATATTTATTGAAAAATTCGGCTATTGAAAACTCCATTACAATATTTCTACGTTTTGATTTCATAGTATGTCTTGAAAAATCGGACCAACTTAACGTTTCAAGACAACATTGGCAAACATCTAACTTTTTTGATTGATACTCTCCATTGTTTACTCGCACCTGAAAGTCACCGTCAGTGCGATTGGCAACCACATATCTTCCCCAACGACCACCCTTTCTCATTTCTTCTAATGTATTGCAATATGAAATATGAAATCGGGGAAGATTAAAGTTTCCTCTATACTGACTAACGTCCCTTATGTAGATAAGTACTCTTTGACCATTATAGCCAAGGGTTTTATCTTTCTGTGGTTTTATCTCATCAAAATCAACATCAATACCTTCTCTACCAAGCCTCCTTATACTCTCTTCGTCAAGAAACTGTATTTCTATATTCGATTTGAAATTTTTAGCAGCAGACGCTCGCATCTCATTTCGAAGCAGATTAAATTGAGTATTTTCAAAAAAATTAATCAGTTTAACCATTCGAATTTTTCGCTATTTGATTTGCTATCGATTGCATTTTTTCATCTGCGTTGGTAACTACCCTAAATTCTACTCTTTGTGACCTATCATCATCGTCTGTACTATCTTCTTTTACTAAAGCTTTCGATGATGAAAACCCGGTTGCCGTTAAATGTTGACGTATCCAAAACTGATTCCTATTAAGAGAAGATAGCCCCAATATAAACTCAAGCGCTGCTTGAGCCCTTTCTTGAGAGAGATGCATATTTTTAATATAGGCTGTCAATTCGTCCGTACTAGCAGACCATTTTTTTGAAGTATGGCCTTCAATTCGAATTTCTTTAATGTTGACTTTATATTTTTCAGAGGTAACTAATTTAATATATCGGGGAATAAAGTCTCTAATAATGTTTTTGAAAGCTGGTTTTATAATTGTGGAGCCCCTATCAAAAAGTACATTTGGATCATTGAAGCGAATGGTCATATCACCGAGCAATTCAGCATTCCATTGTTTCAAGTTCTGAGCAAATTCTTTCTGTAGGGCTAAGAGAAGGTCATTTTTTGTTTCTTGATATTCCTTAACTACCAAGGTAGTAGTTTGTTCCACTCGCAGCATAAAAGATGCTGCAATCAGCATAAATATCATCATCAGACCAGTCATAAGATCACTTAAAGGTATCCAATGTGATTGATTACTATGTTCCATTTTTAACCTCTAGTACTAGCTGCAATTTGAACCACTTCACGCAATCTCTCTGTGAGAGGCAAATAATCCTCTACAAACTTTTCAGATAAGGAAGCAAGTTGTTTACCTAGACTAGTCAGTGAATCGTTTAGTTCTTTTTGGAGTGCCTTATCCAGAGTCAAGACCCCTTCTTTTATGATTTTAGAGTTCTCTTGCAACCCTTCAGAAAGTTGTTGATGTGTCTTTCTAATTACCTCAGTTAGGAGATTTTTCATTTCAGCATTAGAGGACTGTGCTTGTGCACCAAAGTTTTTTACAATTTCTGATACTTCAGTTTGAATTTTGTTCACCCCTAAGGTGATTTCACTAAGCATTGCTGAGAATTCAGTTGCAAATTGCGGTGTAACATCCTTCATTTGAATTAATAGCTCACTCATTGCTTTCTCTTGTATAAATAAAACATCCTTTTGCTTATCCATCGCTTCAAGTAAAGTTTTAAGATTTTTTGCAACTATTGAAAACTCTTCGGATCTTTCTTGCAGACTAGTGAACGCATCTGTAGCTGTTCGCATATCTACTGCCGTCTGAAGTTGGGCTTGCTTTATTTTCTCTAGCTCATCTTTATATTGCTGCTGCCAAGTAACTAAGCGCTCAACACCCTGATTAAGGTGCTTAAAATTCTCCCCAAATTGCTCAGTCAAATTTTTATTAAAATCTCGGATTACTTCGTTAAGAACTTCAATAAGAGCTTTCTGATTATTCTCAACCATATGTGTAGCAAAATCGTTGAATGCTTTTTGTATTTTCTGCAACTGTTCAGTTGTATCATGCCTTAGTAATTTCATTTGAGATAGCAGTGTGCCCTCTTCGTTTCCAACCAATCCTTTTTGAAGTGATATTATTGAGCCAACTATATCATCCATCGTCGCTGCCTTTGGGGCGCCTTCTGATTGTGGAATAGGAGTCTGGGTAAAATGATGCCTTCCCCTAATACAAAGAGCGCCCAATACACCAGATACTGAAGCCCAAAATGCTGTTTTTATTCCCTCCAGCAATGCTGGGACGCTGGCACTCAAATCTGAACTATTAAAATCCAATAGGGCGAGCGCTATACCTAGAAAGCAACCGAATATACCCACAGTTGTTAATATTTCTGGGCCATGTACTACGGCGAATCGGTTAAACTTTATGCAAGAAAAATATATTGTAAGTAATGCATTAATTGTAATAAATGAGAGGGTAAGTGGTGAAGAGAGTAAAGCTTGAATTCCAATTTTACTTCCAGCAGCAAGTGCGGAAGATGAAAGTAATCCTACAAGAATTGCAAATATAAATTTACGAGTAAATTGGCTCATATACTAATTTCTCAAAAAAAAGGTTCTATTTTTTTCACCTTACTTCCCTTTTACTACTTTAGAGCTTGTGCCATTACGGGAGTTACCGCTGTTATTACCCTTAGGTTCGTGCTTTTCATAGCCTAGGTGGGTGGTTAATTCAGCCTGTAACGCCCGCTCTGAAACGGCCTTTACAAACTGTTATACAAGGCCATTTTCACCAAAAATTTCGGCCGAGGTCTTGTATTCTTTTAATAATTCATCAATCATTTCTACTTTTATAGCCATAGTTATTAGTCCTAAATAATTATCGGTATACTACACTATGGCCGTTTACACAGGGAAATTTACAGATTCATGGCGGGATTCTGTATTTTAATCCAAAAAGCTATATTGCTTTAACTATTTTCGCAAGGTCCCACGTGAAATCCTCAACATTCTCGCCAAAAAATTCTCATCCCTAAAGGCCATTTTCTTCCTCATAAATGATTCTTGCTTCTCGTCTGTAGATTTCTAAGGATTTTGAATCTGAGTTATAACAATCTTCCCAAAATCCTCTTATTTGCCAGGGCTCTGGACCTAAATCTAGTTCCACGTTAGAGCTTTGTCGTATCTTCCAGGTTGATGGTATTTTATTTGAAGTAACCTCAAATTGAATTGCATCATATAGTCCAGGTGATTCATCTAGATTATCTCCAACTAGTCGATAGTATATTTCTCTTCCAGGATTTACGCTTACTTCTAAAACAATGTATTCTTTTCCAATTGTAATCCAGGGGCTTGTTGCTTCAAATTTTTTTCTATGACTGTTATAGATTTTTATACATTTTACTTTCATAAATTTTATCCTTTTATTTATTAAATTTAGGAGGCTCATACTGGAAGTTAGGTTTTAACTTGTATGCTGATGAGCCCGTATCTTGGTATATTTTCTTAAAGTCCATTTCATAATCTACTTCATTTGTAAATTTATTTTTATAAAAATGAATTTCAAATTTACCGGAGCTTCCGTGTCTTAGATTGGTTGTATACTTGTCCCAATCTGTTATTTTATCGCCCTTTCTAGTTAAGTGCGCTACTAATTCCTCGTTTTTTAAATTTCTCCCTTCAACAATTACCCTAGAGTCTGCGATTATCTCTTCTCTTAACTCTCCATGCTCGTTGAACAGGGAGCGCTCCTCCTTTTCAGCTAACTGCCTTTCTAGTCTCAATAAATTAATATGGTTTCTAGCTTCAGTACCTGCTACATCTTCAGTAATTGATGTAAAAGGATCTGTTTTCCACATTCCAAGTCTATCCAGAAGACCACGTGCTCCCGGCACGAGAGCTTCCTTCCCAACAGCATACCCGAGTTTTGCTATATCGAAACTACCCAACAGCCATAATTCAGGCTGAACACTCTCAACAGCTTTTTCCTGAACCATTGTCGTATCCACCTTTCCGGAAGCGCCGGGTGATATAACGATAGGCTTAGGCATTTTCATTTCATTTTGTGGGCTTAATGGCCTTGTATCTTGCGTATTGTACGAGTTGAATTTGTCTATAAGCACTTTCGTGGTAGATGACGGGGCGCTGTCAACATCTGCTTTCTTCTCTTCCTGCGGGAAATCCGGTTCCTCCCAACGGCTTTTCCCTGGAATCGAGGATTCAAACGGATACCCCCTTGTACTGCGTACACGCATTATTTCTTCGTCTGACATGGGCTCCATATTGCTCAGTTGCTCCCTTAGTGAAGGAAAGCTTGGGGTGCCAAAGAATTCGAGACTATAGTACTCAACCCTATCTGGATCTTGGAGGTATTGATGCTCGTTAGAAGTTTTCTCTTCCACCAGGGTAGGGTGGGTGGCATCAGCTTTCGGTTCTGCTGCATTCGGATGATTTGCCGCATAGCTCCCCCCTACCGGCGTAGGCTGCTCAGGATCATGCCCTCCGTGGAAATTCCCCGCTTTCTGAGCCCATTCCAAGTTATCCTTCATCTCCCTAAACCCATCCCCGTTCACTATAACAGGCACGATCGCTTCCCTAGCAGTATTTGCCTCACGGGTCACCGTCCGCCCGTCACCCGAGCCCACGAGGCCTTGCTGGTCCTGCGCCCCAGTAAGCACCGAATCCTGGCGGCGTTGCTGGTTATCATTGCTCCAACTCGTCTTAACTGTCGGGATAGCCGGCCCCCAGTCGTTACCCGTGGCAGAGCGGGCTAAGTCCTCCGGGTTGCCGCAAACGTTAAGAGAACTGCCCTCGTCGTATTCATTAACGGACCTGGAGGTAGTCTGGCCAATCGTGGTGTTGTTTTGGCCATCCACCTTAAACTGCCCTCCCGTGGTATTAAGAGCCCCCACCTGCAAATCCGAGCTGCCTGTATGAATCCCACTAGGCTGGCTGATCTGCGCACTCCGGTGATGGCCATGCTCATAGTCCACATTACCAGCAGTATCCACTTGCCCTCCAAGGCTGTGGCTTTCACTATTGTCGGTGTCGGATTGGATGTTTAATTGGTCAACATGGCCGCCCAGATGGTGGTTTACCTTCATTTCGGCATTGTGTAGCGTCCATTTATTGGCATTCACCTCGAGATCATCGGTCTCAAACTCTTGGAGTTGATGTGTGGTCTGACTGCTACCCGATTCACTGTAACTAACCCCTACATTGGGTTTACCGCTGACACCCATGCTCACACTGATACCCTCGCTCTTGCTTTCAGTGTTGCTGATAAGTTCAGCGCCTTCCTGTACAAACTCATTAGCATAGATCTCAGCATGTTTAACATGGACTGAATAACCATTGTCTAGCTCAGCTTTCTCTTCAGCATTAATGACCAACTCATTCGCATAGATGCCCCCAGACCCCGTGGTTTGGTAATTCGTTTTGGTTTGGTTATGATTCAGATTTAACGCAACCAAATTCGAGCCAGTGGAATTGAAAAGCGCCCGTAGCGGTGAATCCTGGCGTAAACTGGCGATGAGACTGTTTAGGGCATTGGCGGAGGTTATGGTCGCGTTCCAAGTGTTAAGCGCTACCCCTACACCATCTTTGGAGTTTATTAAGTTCTGGACGCATTCATAGAGTGCAGCTACCGTCGGTAAAGGGCAGAGGGGTAAATTGACGTTGGCATCGTAGCTAGAGCCGCTAGAGGTATTGTTAAAAATCTCCCGACTCAGGCAGACATTCTTAGCGTCTAGTTCAACTTTGCCTGGGGTGACAAAGACGGCGTCTTGCCCAATGATATTATTCTTAGCATCAACAATGATCCCATCTCGGGCGGCGAGGACGGTGGGGATGCCACTATTTTGTATGCTCTCCGAATCAGTAGAGGTTATACCGCACAAATACTCGGTGTGAGTAGAATGACGGGTAGCCATGTTAATTTCTAAAAGCTTGGCATCGCCACCTCGGGCATGAATCTCTGTTAGGCCGCCGCCCGCTATGAAGTGAGTACCTAGAGAATTTACAGAACCTTCGGAAGAAGAAATGACATTCCCGCCTCCAATAGATCTGATTTCGGCTTCTTGCTTCTCAATGTCTTCGTCGTGTTTGAATTCGCGATGAAAAAGTTTGCTAATGCCTGATCCGCTACCTTCACCATCGTAGGAGGTATAGGAATGAGCCCTATCATTAGAGTCTACTCCGTGATCACCAGCGATATTATTGCCGCCCTGACTAAGCATCTCGGATCCATCATTCAATACTTTGTTATGGGCATGTATTCCTAACCCTTCACCCTTAAACTCCCCTTCGCCGTTGCCACCCATGATATTGCCCGAAGTCCAACTCTTGTGTTGGCCATATTTATCATTCGAGGAATGCTCATCGCATCGGTTTTCAACATTGTTTCCGGCGTTAATTTGCGTGTGGATTGAGCTGGCTATAGTACCAGCCTGATTAATCGCATTGTTTCCTGCATCGATATTGGTTGTCTGGCCCGCGATGAGACCGTGGTCATTGATAACGTTTCCTTTTGCTTTGAGGTTTGCGGATTTTGCGGCTTTTATTGCCTTGTGGTTATTGACGACATCTCCTTCGGTGGCTTCTAAACTAAAACTACCATTAGAGGTCTGATCTGCATTGTTTGTGATTTGACTGGCGACAATACTGACGGAATAGTCGTGATTGGCGGCGCGATTTAATGTGATTGCATCTTTGGTTTCAACGTAAAGTGACTGATTGATGTGGACATTGCCGTGCTTGCCGGTACAGTTTACTACGTCTTCCGCATCCTGTTGGTCCATGTGTTCTGACTTGTGGACCAGGGTATCGGTATTAATAGCGCCGGCGGTGTCAACGGTCTTGCCTTCATTGACGACCGTTTTGGCTGTTTGGCTGGAGTCTGCGCCTGTCGCGAGGGTCTCCGTGGCGATATTAAAGACAGTGTCAGCCGTCGTTTGGTTGTGCTCGGTGATCCTATCACCCTTGTACAAGACGGCAGACTGTCCCGCCTCAACGTGGCTGTCTTGGGCTGTTTGAAGGTCTTCACCCTGCATGATGACGGAGGGTTCTGTTTGCTTTGGTTCTTCGGAAGGGCTGCTGCTGGTATCGACAGGTGGAGTGTCAGCTTCTCTTACCTGTGTCAATCCATGATCCACTAAATGCTTTGTGCCGACAAATACTGACTTATCTGCAGACGTCACCGCATCAGCGCCGCGTTCTAAACTATCAGAGGCTTGCAAGGTTGCTTGGTGGGCGCCGATCTTTGAGTGGTCTTCGATATTTTTAGCAATGGCACTAAACTCATGTGTATCACTTTCAGCAATCTTATCTAAGTTTAGATGACCGCCTGCCACATTAAGTTGAACCTGTTCGGAATGGGCCTTGGATTGATAATCAACTTCGTGCCCGTTTATCTGTGTGTGCTGGGTGTAATAAGTATTTGCTACTTTCTGCTCGTTAACAGATGAAACGGAGTTAAATGCGAGCTGGGCTTCGTGTTGATCTGAGTGCTGGCCTATCTTGGATAGATTATTTGCGATACTAAGATTGGTCTCGTCCACTCCCGCGAAAAAGGTTTGGGATTGGTTGAAAGCGATATTCAGATCAGCCATGCGCGCGGATAAAATGCTTTGGTCCATCCGCGTGCCAGTGAGGTGAAATCCCGCGTTGAAGCTAGCCAAGGAGGAATTCATCGACATAGGTGCAAAGAGTGCCATGAAGTCCATAGCCAAGGAGGGTAGTGGCTTGGTGGTGGGTTGAAACTTCAGGAAGTTGTCTAGTAAATCCGGTCCTTGTGCCACTAACCCTTGGGTTTGTCCTTCAAGACTGAGGCATTGATTGAATAAGACGTTTGCCTGGCCAAACAAAGGATATAAGTCACGGGGCTGGATTTTTTCTTCGCTGCCATATTTTGCTTTTAGGGTTAAATAAGCGTGATAAAGCCGTGGAGTGCTTAATATCAACATGACCACGGAGTAGATGAAGTCAACTGTTATTGCTGCAGCAGGGAAAATCATTCGAATCGCCCAGCGGAGGAAGTTGGCTAATTTTATTTTGAGAGCATCTTCACTGTATCCAGCTGTCAATTCACTAGAGGCTTCTCGAAGATTTCCCTTACTTACGGCAAAAACTGCATTCTTGAAATTACTTAGAAAATCTTTGCTAGGAAGCTCGAAACCCGCATCAAGGGAAAAGAAAATGGATTTGGATCCGGAATTGGAGAATGTCGCGCCTGCATTAAATTCTGCAATTCCGTTTATTGTATAGCTTGAGGCTTCTAAACTACTTCCAATGTTACAGTAAGCACCAACGTTAATCTCTGCTTGTTGTCCTTTGAGGGTGCCTGCTAAGAACTTTTTTTCCTTGATAAGTTCAAAACGCTCATAGACAGAGTCCCAATCGGTGAGACCCTGCATAAATAGGCGATTCATGCTTACTAGCAATTTCTTGCCATAATGGATATCACCAGCGATCCATGCTGAGTCGCCTATCAGGTTTAATTTCTCTTTGGTGTTGATCTGGCTGCCTAGATGGTGCTTGAATTCGTTGGCATCGATTTGCGCCTCTTCTGCTTCGAAGTTGGCGCAGTAATTGTCGAAACGCTTGGTTGTGATGGAGCAAACTTTGCTGGTCCAGCTGTTGTCTTTTGTGATGTTGATTGCGTTGCTTGCGGTTACTTTTAAACTACCTTCGGTGTAGATTATTGCTTTTTGCTGGCTCATCAGGTTCTTAGTTTGCAAGTCTAGGGCTTGTAGACCAAAGATTCTGGCGGCGCCGTCGAATAGGATGCTGTCTTTTGCTTCCACTTTTAGGCCGCCTTTAGCGGCTAACTGGCCGTTGATTTTCAGGGCGTTGGCGGTGATCAAGAGATTTTCTTCGCTTAGGCAGCAGCTTTGATGGCTAAGCTCGAGGGTTTCGTTTAGTTCAACTCTCATTAGTCCTTTTGCTTGGATTTCGCCGTCCAGGGCTAAGGATTTGGCTTTGATATTGAGGGCGTTGGTGCTCGCTTCAAGGGTAGATTGCTTGGCGATTTGGCAGTTACCGTTGGTTTCAAGGGAGAGAACTTGGGCTTCAATGTTGCCTTCTATGGTAAAGGAATCGGATTTTGCGGCTAGATAGAGTCCCTGGTCGCTTTGGATATTTCCTTTTAATTTTATCTTCTGGCAGGGGTTTTCTAGAATACAGACAGAAGCGGCAATGGGGTCTTCTAGGTTCAGGGTGAAATCGGTATTTTGATTTTCGTTGGCTTTGAAGCTGAGATTGCCGTTGATTAGCTGCAGCAGAGCGATTTCTTGGCCGCTATCCTTGTCAGTGAAGCGGAGTAGGCCGTGTGGGCTGGTGGCGAGTTGTGCTTGGGTGACTGATAGATGGTAGCGGTTGTGTTGTTTGACGCAGGGGATGGTAGTGCTGATGGGTTCTTCGGGTTTTTGGGATCTCCGTACTTCGGCTAAAATTTCTGGATAGGCCTTCAGTTGCTCTTCAACTTGTTCGTAAGCTTTGTCGGCTAGTTCGTAGTTTAGGGCTTCCTCATCGACTTTGTTCAGTAATAGGAATTGAGCTAAGGGGTGATCTTCGCGTTGGGCTTTGATTAAGTCATAGTAAGCTTGCCAGAGGCTGACAATTGCCTCTGGTTGGGCGGATGGGGCGGAAGTAAATTGATTGTGAAGCTGTAGAAAATGGCGGTAGGAAACGTTGGATTCAGATTCTGTGAGTTTAGGAGATGTTTGAGGCTCCGCACTGAGATAGAGGATTTCCCCTTTTGTGATTTTTTCAAGGAAACCATTAAGAAAGTCACCGAAGTATTCATAGGCACGGGAAGCTAAACCCTCATCATAAATACTGTCCGAAGGCACTTGTTTTGTTCTGTCATTGTTAATTTTTTCCAAAATTTGATTTATGCCAACCATTTCACCATTGGGTGTGTTAGGGCCTGAGAAAAGGCAACCTTCGTCCTTTCCCTGGGCGGAGGCGTAATAAAGATAGAAAAGAATAGATCGAACAACCCAATTTATCGCTTGTTGCTCACTTACTAAATGACTAAGAATTGATACCGATTCAAAACTAAATAGATTTAATTCCTCCTTTCGTAATTTCTCAATTTGTTCTGTTCTTGAAAGTAAACGGGTAGTTAATTCTTCCTTCAAGATAAGCTGTGCTTCGCTGGCAGGTTTAAATGCTTTTAAATATCGGTATATGCTTTTCCAACTTTCCTCTCTTGAGAATATTTCAATGTTTTTTTGTTGATTAATTTGTTCTCTTTCTTGTTTTCTCAGCGTTTTATTTTTTTCAGCCCATGATTTTATTTTTAATACCTTTTCAAGTCTCTTTTGAATTTCATCAATGCGAGCAGTAGATTCAAATTGTTCATTCAGCCAGATTATGTCGCGTTTCTCTGTGGAAGGTTTTGCTTCTGTTTTCAACGTTCCTGAAAAGGCCTTCTGAGATTGCTTTTGATTATATTTATATAAATAATTTGATATATCATTATATGAGAAGTTGAATTCTTTTTTGTGTGACTCTTTCATTGCGGCATATTGATATTCGCACAAGTCTCTTTCAGCGCGAGTAGTGCTTTGAAGGATCTTGCTTTCCAAAACGAGTTCTTCGCATTCTTCTTCTAGAAAAAGTAAGGTGTTTTTTGTTTTTTCTACGGATCGTATTATTCGAATATCTTCCTCTAAAGACTTTTTCTCATTTTCATTTATCTCAGAGTTTCTTTGTGTTTCGGTCTCTCCCCACCAAATGCCATTTCGACTGAACCATAGATCTGCGCTTTGCAGAGAGCCTGCTTCATATTGGGTACTGTTAGAACAAAGGTAATGTTTGCTAAGCTCCCTTATGAAATGCTCTCTAACCACTCCCCCAGGGATTTTTTTTATCGCCGCAAATAATTTATCCACCTCTGCTTGATCAAGCTCGGGCTTTTCGGGTTGTTGAAATTCTGGTATAGAATTTTGTTCTTTATATTTAATTCTTTTTTCGTCAACCCCAAGTTCTTTGCTTAAAAAATAACTTGAATTCCTATTTATCTGAATCCAAGATGACATTTCATCGAAATATTTTTTCTCTTCAAACCGATTCTGTTCCTGTTTATTTAGGTGATCCAAGTTTAGCAATCTGTTTTCTCGGTATAGCTCATCCTTAGCTTTTAAGGTTAGATCTTTAAGAATCTGCTTAAGGACTGAAAAATTCTTTGATTTTAAAAATTCATCGATTAATTCTTTCTTCTTTCTAGCTGCAAATATCAAGGCTTGTGCGCGGATTTCTCCTTGGCAAACCTCGTTTATCGCGGCTTCTAACTCCAGCTCTAAGAATAGACGCATTTCCTGCTTCATTTCATCAGTAAATGCAATTTCGGTTGATGCCTCAGGTAAATCTGGATATTGGTCTTTAATCGATTTTTCTAGATGAGCAATAGGAGTTGAATAGCTTTCGATTTGCTGCTTATTTTTATTAAAACCCTCTGCTTTTATTTTTTCTTTTGTGAGCTCAAAGGTTTTAACCATTCCTTGCAATGTTCTTAGAATTTCGGGATCAATTTTTTCCTTCCCGATCGTCTTGGCTTTCAGAGTAATAAATTCACGAAATTCATTTAAACGTTGCTGGGTTGCTAGAAAAGTTTTCAGGATATCTTTTTGATCTGCGATTTTTTTCGTGAGTTCTGAGACTATGTAAGGTCGGAAGGCTTTGTAGTATTGTCCGCAGCTAAGGTCGTGGTTGCTGTGAGCATAGACGGGGCCTAGGAAAAATTTAAATTTTTGGAGGGATTTGGGTTCTTTAGGAGATTTAGTTTTGCCCCATAGCCGGGCGAAGAAACTGGGCTCCTCCTCTGTATCTGCAATATATATTTTTGACTCTCTTGCAGCATCAGCTATAGCTTCATGCAATTTGGACAAAACGCTAACCACGGGCGTGAAATTTTTAAATGGCACCGCTATCTCCTCTTCTCTTCATTGTTTTTATATGGGCAAATAACTTTGACTTGGATCAGTTATTTGCAAAAAAAGAAGGCGAGAGGGTAGCAGTGGGTAAAGGGCGAGTCAACGATATTTTTTGTAGGGGTGTTTAAATATAAAACATGGGTGCTTGAAAATTGTGGTCAATCAAAGGGGGTAGGATGGCTATTTCCTGGGGGAATATTTGGGAGGTTGGTCTTGGTTAGGTGCGGCTGAGGGTTGTTTGATTTTGGGTAAGTTAATTTTGTCTATTTGGTCTGGGTCTAGGGGTATTTCTTCTTGGATTTCGGGTGCTTCGGCATTTAGTTCTTCGTCAGGCTCAAGTTCTGCTCCGAAATCCATATTGTCCAATGAATTGATTAAGTCTTCTGAGCTTGCGATATCGGCTTTTATATTTTCAACCTTTGCTTCAGCTTCAAGAAGGGAAGCTCCGACACTTAAAGTATCTTCATTTTTATTTATTTCTCCATTTAATACATGTTCTTTAATATTTGATAATTCCTCAATACAAAAATTTAGTCGATTATCAGCCTCAAGGTGAAATTGTAATTTAGCTTCTTCCATTTTCAATTTTGATTTGCTATCTTCCACTTTTAAAATTTCGTCAATAAATTCTGGGTGATCTTTTTCATTCTGTAATTTAATTAATAAATCCTTTTCTATTTCTTCTTTAATCCCTTCTTTTACAGAAGGAACCTTGTCTGAAAAGTTATCTTCAACGAAATCACTTACAACTTCAGAGGTTGCCTCTTTAAATGCATATGAATCTAATATTTCCTTTTTAAAAACACGATCTTCAAATTTATCTATAAGTTTTTCATAATTTATTGGATATTTGACGCCGTCATAAGTAACAAACTTTTCTGATTCATCCTCTTTTATTTTTTCACGAATACCACTAATCATATGCCTAAACTTTTCTTTGGCAAAATCAGAATGTTCAACTATTCTAGATTTTATTTTTTCTATTCTCTTCTTGGAATTGAGTATTTTAACCTTATTTCTTTCACGTAATACTTTTAATTCTGCCAATCTTTTATCGACTGTTGCAATCACGAGCTTCCTATATTTTTCTTGCGCTTGTACAATTCTGATTGCATCCTCTCTTCTCGCATTTTCTTCAAGCAGTTGTTTTTCTAGGCCCCTTAATTCTTCAAATAGTTTTTCATTTCTTTCACTTTGAATATTTTGCATTAGGATAGTATTTTTAATTGCGGCGTAGACGGCGTTATGAAAAACGAGGTTGTCAAAAGCTTTGGATTCCTCGGCTTTCTTTTCTATATCAGCCTTTTTTTGAGTCTCAGAACGAGCCACTTCTTTTTCTATCTCATTTTTATTTTCTAAATAAAGCTTCAAAATTCCACCAATACGGTCAGCGAGTTGACGGAAAAGATCAAAATCCAATGGCCCTTTATTCCTAGGGAAATTTGTCATATTTCTCCATATGTAAGCTCTCTTTTAATTATAGAGGGCTATCAGATTATCTATCAGGGGCAAGAAAATATTTTCAGGTAACCCTTTGATTTAGAAATATAAGTTTGAATTTATTAAGCGCCCGAATTGACAAATAATGACCAATAATACAAAGAGTGGCGTAATAAGTTCTTTTATTTTTAGACTATAATACCAATATCTCGAGGAGGGTCATGCCATGTCCATGAGCAGTAGCGATTTTAATGATGACGAGAAATTGAAGGCGGCTTTTACGAGGATTTCTGCAATGTTGAAAGAAAAATTTGCAGCAACCTTGGATATAAAGTTGAAAGAATTAAATATGACTCGAGACGATTTGCATAAAATGCATGCGAATTATCCTGAGGTCGCTAGAGTCATATCCATGCTTGATGAGCTTGAAAAAGAGACAATGTCTGTGCATGATAAATTATTGGCAGCAGGCTCGGAAATCGTTGAACCAGCAGAGTTATCTACTAAAACCAAAGCAAAGATTGCACTTGCCATCGCAGCGAATAATAATATTGTAAGAAATTCAGGCAATATTAGTGACGGTAAGGATATTAAAAAGTTCCTTGAATTGTTTAAGGAGGCTGCTGATTTATTTACTGAGTTTGATAAGGTATTAAAATCCAAAAAGAACTTAGCTTCGTTTCAAGAATTGTCATTGGAAGGAAAAGGATCGCAGAAATTAATTGAACTAGCAGAGAAGATAGATTCTATCATCAAAACGCCTGAAATAGTGAATAAACTAGATGCCCCGCGATACAAGATTTTTTCTGAGCGTCTCAGGGTCTTTAAAAGTATTAATAGTAAGTCGGTAAAAATGTATGAATTGTTAGCTGATACAAAAAGGATTATCGAAGATAATCTGAAATACTGTAGGACACAGTGTGTAAAAATGCAGGGTTCAGTTAGGGATTTAAAGGCTTTAATTCATGCTAAACCAGCCATAGTCGCGCCAGCGGGGCAAGGTCCGGCCGTAAAATCACCAGGCATAGTCGGAACCTTCGGAGCTAGTGCAGCTAACGCAGCTAAAGCCGCTCCCAAACCCGCCGTAGCCCAGGATAAGAAGGCGGGAGGTAAATAAGCGTAAGCAACCTCCCATTCCCCCCCAAGATCGGTTAAAATAACCCGGTCCCAAATGGAATTCATCTTCAACCAAAGGAGTAACAAACCATGTCAACCGCAACCCTAACCAAAGAAATCACCATCGAAACCCCCAACGGCACTGGAATCGCTGCGAAGGTCACCCAGCTGGTATCCCAGCAGGCCAAGGCCAATATTCGCGCTGCCTGGGCCTTCGGGAACAGCAATAAGGGTCATTTTTCCCTAATCACCGACAACAACCAAAAAGCCATCGAGGCGCTTAAAGCGGAATATCCTGAAACCAAGGAAAACGAAGTCCTCGTCATTAACGTCCCGAATAGCGTAGGAAAGATTCAGGAAGTTTCTACGAAAATTAGCCAGGCGGGGCTTAATATCAACTACCTGTACACCACTTACTTCGAAGAAAAGCCGGCTATTGTCCTCTCGACCAACGACAATAAGAAAGCTTGCACTTTATTAAATCAATAACTTAATGATTCGCCACGGTCAGATCCCTAAGGTCTGATGGTGGCGATGTTGTGGCCCCTAAATCATCTTGATTGATATCAGCTCACCGGGTTAAAAGATCCCAATTTCAGTTAGCCAGAACCTGCT
>Ga0206867_1118_pt1 | contig 17480 bp, 9 predicted proteins | sample Alteio_BWOrgCont_37_FD_152905 | JGI IMG/M metagenome (GOLD analysis project Ga0206867, IMG submission 152905) | Enriched cells from forest soil in Barre Woods Harvard Forest LTER site, Petersham, Massachusetts, United States -... | ecosystem: Environmental > Terrestrial > Soil > Temperate forest > O...
CGAGCTGGGAACAGCGGCCTCTGATTACATCCAACTCTACGACGGCAATGCTTCTCTGATTGCCGAGAGCCTCGAATTTATTCAACGTACATCTGCAATGATCCTAAAAGCAATTCGGCCGGAGCTATCGCTATGCGATTCCGCGGAACGCTCCGAGTTGTAAAGGCTGGGTTCCGCACCAGGGACAAGCCCGGAGCTTGTCCTTGGCGGATCCTCAGACACGCCAAAATGGCCTACTTCCTAACCGGAAGGTCGGAAATGATTTGATTCAAATAGCGAATGAGGCATCCGGATCGATAATGACTCAATTCGCGTATTGGGTAATCGGGACCGATATTTCCTCATTCTGAGAAGTGCAAAGCCCCGACGGCGTTCAAGGTGCTCAGCAAAGGCAAGTGGGCGACACCGCAGAAATCTCTCCATGCATAGGCGACTGAGCTCCTATGATCTAGCGTTCGGAGGCCACCCGTCCGACAAGCTAGTGACTTTTCGCTCGGGTCGGGTACGGCGGCGAAAGGCCGCCCAGCAGCATTCCTGAACCCGCGGATTTGATCAAGACTGCCGCCAAGCAGTTCCTGGTAAGAAGAGTCGATGGCCTCCGGTGGTGTTATTAGACTGACTGCGCCCTCTTCAGGCGGAGCGCAGACTCTGGCTCAGCCATCACGGTAACACCCTCGGGGGTGTGAGATGGCTGAGCAGATTTGCGGTTACTCCTTGTAAGGTGCTGCGATTTGCTCAGGTGTACGACAAGCGGACTATTCACTCAAGTGGATTGCCGCAGAGAATGCGTCCATCGGCATTCCTAGACCCTGGCCGTTTTAGGGATCTATTCTTAACTGAAGCTCAATGCGTCCATACACCCGGTCCTGTGAGTGCGGCGGGATGTTGAGACTTTTCGAGACGACAAACATGAAAACGCGCTGAGCTATATATAGAATGTGAACGATGCTCCGATGCGTCCGCCTTCCCCCACCTCCTCGCGCCTGCTTCTAATCTCGTTGGCCTCCCTGCTCTTCGCCGGCAGCGCCGCACCACAGGAGCCATCGCCCGCTCTTAGGCAGGCAGACGCCGCCTACCGCGAAGGGCTGGCGGCCCTGAATCGCAGTGCTCGTGCGGCAGCATCAGATGGCATCAGGCGGCCCGCTTGGTCGACGATCCCCATCTGCTGCAACCAGAGCTCAAATTCCGGCGCACGCCTCAGCCCGAGCACCTCGCGCAGGTAGAGCGCGTCGTGGAACGACATGCTCTGGTTGTTGAGCATGATGCCGTCGGCGCAGGGAATGCCCATGATAAAGTTCACGCCCGCAACCCCCAGCAGCGTGAGCAGCGTATCCATGTCGTCCTGGTCAACTTCGGCCTCGCTGGTGTAGCATACGTCGCATCCCATCGGCAGGCGAGCAATTTGCCGCAGAAGTGACCTTCGAGGCTTGCGCGAATGATCTGCTTTCTGCCAAACAGAAACTCCGGCCCGATGAAGCCAACCACAGTATTGACCAGCAATGGAGCGTATCGGCGCGCCACCGCATAGGCGCGCGCCTCGCAGGTCTGCTGATCCACACCGAAGTGCGCACTACTCGAGAGTGCGCTTGCCTGCCCGGTCTCGAAGTACATGCAGTTTTGCCCGACGGTTCCGCGCTTGAGCGACTGCGCTGCATCGCGGGCCTCCTGCAGCAGACCGAGCGTAATGCCAAAGCTCTCGTTCCCTTTCTGGGTCCCGCCACCGATTGAAACACGAGATCGACGGGGGCGCTGGTTTCAATCGCACTCAGCGTATTCGTAACGTGCATCAGCACGCAGGTTTGCAGCGGCGCATCGAACCGTAGTCTAAAGTCATCGAGCGCTCGTAGAAGGTCGATTGCTTTTGCCGTCCTGTCAGTCGCAGGATTGACGCCGATGACAGCATCGCCGCAGCCATAGAGTAGGCCGTCGATGGTCGAATCCAGCACTCCGTGAAGATCGTCCGTTGGATGGTTTGGCTGAAGGCGAACCGACATGCGTCCAGGCAAACCGAGTGTGTTGCGAAAGCGCGTAACGACGCGGCATTTACGCGCGGCGAGAATCAGGTCCTGATTGCGCATCAGCTTGGAGACGGCGGCAACCATCTCCGGAGTGAGTCCAGCAGCGACGCTGGCCAGAGCATCGGCATCGCGCTCCTCGCTCACTATCCATTCTCGCAACTGGCGTACGGTCAAATGGCTGATGGGCGCAAAGGCTGTCCGGTCATGAGTGTCAAAGATGAGACGGGAAACGTCGTCGTCTTCGTATGGAATGACGGCGTCTATCAGGAACATGGTCAGCGGCACATCGGCAAGCGCAAACTTTGCAGCAGCCCTTTCCAGGTCGGAGTCCGCGGCAATCCCGGCCAGCGTATCGCCCGAGCGCAGTGGACTCGCTTTGGCCAGGACGGCCTTGAGACTATCGAATCGATAGGTCCGGCCGCGAATCGTATGCGAAAAAGTCACGGGTATGAGTGCTCCTCGACCATCATGGGCTCGTCCGGGGCGCTCTTTTCCCGCGCCAGCTCAACCGCAATCCAAGATATCCGACCGCCAGCAGGCCGGCAAACAGGCCTGCGACCGGACGGTTATAGTACACCAAATTTGCAACGCAGACGCGCGTACAGGCGAAGATCCAGACAGGCGCAAACGGATAAGCCGCGCCCGGGATGGCCGCTCAACGTGAGGTTCCGTTTTCTTAGCGTGAATAGCGCAGCATACTTAAGACGTACATCGAGAGCGCGCCCACCACAGACATCGTGACAAGGTTGCCGTCAGTGGCTGACCGCCTAAGCTGATCCGCGAGTCACTGTAGATCGCCGCAATCCCGACTGCGGCGCCCGAGCTGGCAGACGTGGCCCAGCGGCTGTTACGGAGCAGGTCCCACAGTTGCGACAAGCGCAATACGGCAAGCTCAACGAAGATCATCGCTGGATTCCGCAGCTATTTCAGCGCACTCCGCCATGCATTCGTGTACATTCCGGTGCACAAGCAAACCTCACATTAGCAAGGACCGTTCAAACGATTTCCTAGTGAAGCGCACAATCTGGATGTGGCTTTCACGAGAAACGCATGGGTCGAAATCGAACTGCCAGACTGATGGGTAGCGAAAGCCAAGACCGACATTTAGTGGATTCGATGGGAATGACGCCGAGGGTAGGAGCCATCTGGAAAAGTCGGCAGAATGTGACCGAAGGCTGGCCCAAAGCCGGCCCCTACTGGGATGCTAGTGCCGCGCTGAGTTGTTCCATGATGCGGCCGCCGATCCTGGCTGGTGCCGCAAAAATGAGCAATCGCCATGCACTCACCGAATCGATGAGTCCATATAATGTGGGATTTTGTTGAAGCTCGGCAGAATAGGACTCACTCGGCGATTGTAACGGGAGCGACGGAATTCGAACCCGCGGCCTTCAATTTGAACCCCGATTCCCGGAATCTGTCGTCGAAGCTCAGCCTTCCACCGTCGTGTCAATTACGCCAACCAGAGCCCCTAGTAGAGGCTCGCGTACCCACTAATCACGATGCGATTGCGTCGATTCGGAAGTGCAGCTTACAATAGCCACATTTTGCTATCGGCTTGCCAGACAAATTCGCTTTCTCCAGTTACGATCAGGGCGGCAAACCAGTCTGCAAAACGTATTGCGCTGATCTAATGATTCCAGGACCCCGGGTGGCAAGGCGGCCATAGTCGATTATGTCGAACGATTCTCCATCGCGGGACGAGCAAGACCTGGGACACTTCGGTTACGCACAGGAACTCTTCCGCAGCATGGGGGGATTTTCGAATTTTGCTATTTCCTTTTCAATTATCTCCATCCTGACGGGCGCGGTGACGCTCTACGGATACGGTCTGAAGATGGGAGGCCCTCTTGAGATGTCGCTTGGGTGGCCGCTTGCCACCGTCTTCACGCTGTTGCTGGCTGCCAGCATGGCGGAGTTGTGCTCGGCATATCCGACATCGGGCGCAATGTACCATTGGGCAGCGGCACTCGGCGGACGCACAGCGGCATGGTTTGTCGCATCCTTGAATATCGTTGGCCTGATCGCGGCGCTGGCGGGCATCAACTTCAGCGCCGCTCAGTTCGTACTGCCATTTCTGGGTATCTCCCCGTCGTCTACTCACATATTCCTGATGTTCGCGTTAACCCTGGTGGTGCATGGTCTGATCAATCATTTCGGCGTACGCCTGGTAGCGGTGCTTAACAACACCAGCGTGGTAATCCATATCATCGGCGTATTTGCGATTGCAGGGGTGCTCTTCTGGTTTGCACCGCGCCAGCCGATTTCATTCCTGGCCAGCGGCGGCACTTCCAGCGGGCACCCATACGCTTGGGCGTTTCTCCTGGGATTGCTGCAGGCGCATTGGACGTACACCGGATTCGACGGATCGGCTCACATGGCAGAGGAGACGCGCGATCCCCGCCGCGTCGCCCCGTGGGGCATGGTGATTGCCGTAGGTGTGTCCGGTGTGGTGGGATACATCCTGCTGCTTGCCATCACTCTGGCGATCCGTTCGGTTCCGGCGGTGCTGGCGGCGCACGACGCGCAGGGAAACGCGGTCCCCGCAGCCATCGCGATTCTAGAGACCGGCCTCGGCTACCGCTTTGGCAATGCTCTGGCCGCCATCGCCTCTATGGCGATGTGGTTCTGTGGGCTTTCGTGCGTGACCTCCGCCTCACGCGCCATCTACTCTCTGGCTCGCGATCACGGAACGCCATTCGCCGGTATCATGCAGCAGGTCAGTGCAAAGCACGGAACCCCTGTTGCGGCGATCTGGGCCACTGTGATAGCCAGCCTGGCGGCAATGGCCTGGACGGGTGCGGTCCCCATTGTCACCTCGCTAAGCACAGTGGCGTTGTATCTGGCTTATGTCATCCCCGTGGCGCTGGGGTTGCGGGCGCGTCTGCGCGGATCGGATTGGCCCACGCTGGCGAAGTGGACCCTGGGAAGATGGGGCCCGGCGTTGAACGGCATCGCGCTCGTGTACACTTTCTTCATTTGTTTCGTGCTGATGATGCCGCCGAATCAACTGGCTGCCAAAACGCTGGCGGGGGTACTGGCGGCGCTTACCCTTATCTACATCTTCGAAGTGCGCCGCAAGTATGTGACTCCCGGATGGGTCTTAGAACAGAGGCCGATCCCCGCCGCCGGACGGCAGGAACTCAGGAATAGGCACGATTAATCGCATGTGCAATAGCTTCCTTATCATGGAAACGAGAGCAACACCGGGCGGGAGGAAATCGCCCGCTACCCATGGATTTTGCGGGTGCGCTATCTGCCCGGATGCTGAGTCCGATGTCCCTGGCGCACAATGCTAATCTGGTTTCCCGGGCCGCAATGGGATTGCTACGATCGTGCTACGTACCGAGGCAGGAGCCTGAACATGTTCGACAAAATCACGACATTCTCCTTCCCCACCCGCATCGTTTTTGGTGTTGGAGCGACGCGCCAGCTACCGGTGTGCCTGGAGGAAAACGGCGTTCGCCGGCCTTTAGTGGTGACTGATCCAGGTCTCCGCGCAGCTCCCCCGTTCAAAATCGTTGAGTCCGCTCTCCGGGATGGCGGGGTCCGGTACGAAGTCTTCGATGGTGTGCACCCGAACCCAATCGAGGAGGATGTCGTCCAGGCCGTGGAATCATATCGCACGGCAGGTTGCGATAGCGTCATCGGTGTCGGCGGGGGAAGTGCGATTGACGTGGCGAAGGCTACGGTCGTGCTCGCCCGGCAGGAGGGAACGCTCGCCGATTTCGAAGCCCAGGCCGGCGGGATGGACCGCATGACCGGGCCGTACGATCCGATCATCGCGATCCCGACGACTGCCGGCACCGGCAGTGAAGTGGGCAGGTCCTCAGTGATCACGTCGCATAAACTGAAGCGAAAAATCATCATCTTCAGTCCGTGGCTGATGCCTAAAAGAGCGATCCTCGATCCGGAACTTACCGTGAGCCTGCCGCCATTTCTGACCGCGGCAACGGGCATGGACGCATTCACCCATTGCCTGGAGTCGCTCACCTGCCCGGTGTACCACCCGCTCTGCGACGCCATCGCCATTCACGGCCTGGAACTGATCATCCGTTACCTGGAGCGCGCAACGCGCGACGGCCGGGACATCGAGGCGCGCGGCAACATGATGATGGCGGCGTCGATGGGCGCGATCGCATTTCAGAAGGATCTCGGGGCGACTCATTCGCTGGCCCATCCGCTCTCGACAGAATTCGGCCTTCACCATGGATTAGCGAATGCACTGTGCCTGCCGGCAGTGATGGGATTCAATCTAAATGCGGCGGCGCCGCACTATGTCCGCCTGGCCCACATCTATGGCGACCATCATTCGAATGAGCCAGACAATCGACAGGCCGCCGAGGCCGTCAAGATGGTCGAAGCCATGATCGAGCGGCTTGGCATCAAGCGGGGGTTGCGCAATCACGGCGTGCCCCGGGAGAGTCTTGAAGCACTTTCAGGAAGCGCTTTTGCCGATTCGTGTCACAAGACAAATATCCGCCCGTGCAATCAGGACCATCTGCTCAGGCTGTACCAGGAGAGCTGGTAATGATGACCACGACCCCTACGATGAACCTCGTGAACCCCGCGACGGAGGAAACATTCCAAACTCTCGAGATGACTTCGGAAGCGGAGCTCAGCGCCATCCTCGAGCGCATGAGGGCGGCTCAGAAGAAGTGGCGTGAGTTGCCAGTGAACGAGAGAGTGGAGATCTGCCGTGGCTTCGTGGATGCGTTCCGCCCCATGCGAGAGACGGCGGCGTTGGACATCACCCGCCAGATGGGAAAGCCGCTAGTGCAGGCTCGGCGAGAAGTGGACACAATGCTGGATCGCGCGCAGACCATGCTGCGCCTAGCGCCCGCGGCCCTCGAGGACGAGACACTCGAGCCCAAGCCGGGCCTCCGCCGCTTTTTCCGCCACGAGCCGCTCGGAATTGTCCTGGATATTCCGGCATGGAACTACCCGCTGTTGATCGCCGTGAACGTCGTCATTCCTGCCCTGCTGGCAGGCAACGCAGTGCTGATCAAACACGCCCGCCTGACCCCGCTGTGTGGCGATGCGTTCATTGACGCTTTCCGCCAGACCAGGTTGCCGGCGGATCTGGTCGCTTCCGTACGCGCCGATCACGACACGATAACCCGCTTGATTGCGCGGCGCGCGGTTGATTTCATCTCCTTCACAGGTTCCGTGGAGGGAGGCCGCGAGGTCTACCGCCAGGCCTCCGCACAGTTGCTCGATATGGGTCTGGAACTCGGAGGAAAGGATCCGGCGCTGGTCTGCGAGGATGCCAATTTCGATTTTGCCGTAGCCAACCTGGTGGACGGCGCCTTCTACAATGCCGGCCAGAGCTGTTGCGCTGTAGAAAGAATCTATGTCGCCCGTCCGCTCTTACGAAGGTTCGTAGACGCATTCGTCGCGGAAGTGCGGAACTACACAATGGGCGACCCGGGGGATCCCGCTACCGGTATCGGGCCACTCGCGCAGCTTAAGGCCCTCGACGTTTTAAAGCACCAGGTTGACCAGGCGGTCGAACGAGGTGCGAAGCTTCTGACCGGGGGGAAACGGGCGCCGGGCCGGGGGTATTTTTTTGAGCCGGCTGTCCTGGTGGACGTGGACCATAGCATGGACTTGATGAAGGAAGAAAGCTTCGGTCCGGTGATCGGTATCATGCCCGTCGATTCGGAAGACGAAGGAATACGATTGATGAACGACAGTCCATACGGACTCACGGGCTCAATATGGACCGAGGATGGAGAACGTGGGGAAACACTGGCAGGCCGGGTGGCGGCGGGGACCGTCTACGTAAATCGTTGCGATTACCTTGACCCGGAACTCGCCTGGGTTGGAATCAAGGACAGCGGCCACGGCTGCACGTTATCCCGGCTGGGATTTCATTACCTCACCCGCCCCAAAAGTTTCTATGTCCGCACACAGGCCGCAAGTTGAGGGCATGCGATGAAGATCAATGGAATGCTGACCGTGGACGAACTTCGGACCATGGTCGACGAATCGCGCATCGACACGGTGTTGCTGACCTTCACCGATATCTATGGCCGCTCGTTCGGAAAGCGGCTGGATGCGCGGTTTTTTCTGGAAAATGATGAGCCGGGAACGCATGCCTGCGATTATCTTCTCACCACCGACATGGAGATGAACCCCGTCCCGGGGTACCAATTCGCGAACTGGGAGCGAGGTTATGGTGACGTTCACATGCGTGCCGACCTGTCGACTCTTCGCATCGCGTCCTGGTTGGACCGCACTGCGCTTGTCACCTGCGATCTGCTGCACTCCTCCTCGCACGAACTGGTGGAACACGCGCCGCGTACCATTCTGCGCCGCCAGATCGAACGGGCTGCGCAAATGGGATACGAGGCCGCCGCCGGCACCGAGTTGGAGTATTACATCTTCAACAATTCTTATCGGGCGGCCGCGGCGGCTAAATACGATGGATTGGAGGCGGCGGGCTGGTATCTCGAGGATTATCACGTGCTGCAGGGCACGCGGGAGGAGAAGCTGAACGGCGCTATACGCCGCCACCTGACGCAGTCCGGCGTTCCGGTGGAATGCTCGAAGGGGGAATGGGGAAAAGGTCAACACGAACTGAACGTCCGGTATGCCGACGCTCTGACGATGGCGGATCGCCACGCCGTGTTTAAGCAATGTTTCAAGGAAGTGGCGGATAGCCTTGGCATGAGCATCACATTCATGGCGAAGCCCGATGCCGGCCAGGCCGGTTCCAGTTGCCATCTGCATTTGAGTCTCTGGAAGGACGGACAGAATGCGATGGCCGGAAAGAGCAAGTTGGGACCGGTGCTATGCAACGAGACCTTCCGCTGGTTTCTGGGCGGTTGGATCGCGCATGTCTCTGAGTTCATGGTGTTCTACGCTCCGACCGTCAACTCATACAAGCGCTTCCGAGCGGGATCCTGGGCGCCTACACGCCTGGCATGGTGCTACGACAACCGCACCGCCAGTTTCCGGGTCGTCGGTGCGGGACCGAGTCTGAGAATCGAGTGCCGGATTCCCGGGGCCGATTGCAATCCGTACCTAGCGATCGCGGCCGCAATCGCGTCCGGATTGGAAGGAATCTCGAGGAAGACTGAGCCGCCTCCCATTTTTGAAGGTGACGTCTACTCGGCAACCGAAATGCCGTCCATTCCGGCCACCCTGCGCGAAGCCACCGATCTCTTTGCAGACAGTGCACTCGCTCGTGACACTTTGGGACCTGAGGTCGTAACACACTATGCACATTTCTTCCGGTCGGAGCAGGCGGCGTTCGATGCCTCTGTGACCGATTGGGAGCGGCGACGCTATTTCGAGCAGATTTGACCTTGACGAAGTACCTGGGAGTCTTGTGTTGACTTGCTTCGCTCTGGAATTTCACTTCCGCCGCATTCATTGAGGATAGGACTCACTCAAAGCGAATACATACCCTAAAGCACCGGATGAGGCGTACTCAAAGGATCTGGAGGAACGGGTAGAAGTTCAAGCCAGCAAGACGACGTCACGGTGATCAGGATGGTGTCGGAGGTTAGTTCGGGAGCCCAGATCTCAAAATCGAGACCGGAGTTCCAGGTCTCTTTTCAGTCATCGCTGGGTTTGCGGAGCCTGGGTGCGGATTTCTCCATCTCGTCGCGGATCTCATTGGCGTCGTCCACATCGCGTAGAGCAGCGGCTTCTCCTTTGGTTTTCGGTTTCGCGATACGGGCCTTGGCGGGAACGAATACGCGCGGGTCGGCGGGACGGGCCTTGTAGCTCTCGAGATGGTCCTTGCTATCGAAGATGCCTCCAATCTCTCCGGCCAGCGCATCCTCTAGATTCATCGGGCCGAGGCCCAGCAACTCATCGATGGTGCGGGTGATGGAGCCCATGCTGGTGTGCTGGTGTGACACCGACCCGGGCTTCACCCACGGGCTGGTGACCAGCAGCACGCTGCGGTGCGCATCCACGTGATCGACGCCATCCTGGGCGTCATCCTCGGTGACGAACAGTGCTGAATCCTTCCAGATAGGGGTTTGGGAAAGGAATTCGACGATACGGCCGAGAGCAAGGTCGTTGTCCGCCACATACGAGGCACGATAGGGATAGCCGTCATTCGCGCGCGGATCGGCCGTGTGGTCGCCGGGCAGACGGATCACGATCAGCCCGGGCACGTCGCCGGATAGGATCCGCCGCCCGAAGTCGCGCTCGAACTCCGCGACCCTATACTGGTCGGGGATGCCGAGGTTGAACGTTGGGTAATTGCGGTCGGTGGATTCAAAAATGGGCTTGAGCAGCGGCGAATTTAGCAGGAGCCGTTGGCCTTCGGGGGCCGTGCCGTCGACCTCGGCGTTGCCCTCGATTTCCAGGCCCTCGCCGTAGTTGAGCACGCCCTTACCGCCAGCGACGATGTGCTCCCACAGCGAGCCGAACTGCGGCTCGTCTTCAGGCATGGGCGCATCGGACCCGCCGAACAGTGCGCGACGGCCCGGCTGTGTGGCGGTCGGTGAGTCGTGGCGACGGCCGCCGTATCCGGAAGACCACGCGGTGTTGAAGAAGGGCGTCGGATTGATGCCCACAACCCACCGGTGGCCGTCAGCGGAGACATCGGAATCCACGAAAAAGTTGTCGCTGATCGCAAACCGGTCGGCGAGGGCGTGCAGGTTGGGCGTGACCTGTAAGTGGGTGGTGGCCGTTTGGGATCCCACTGGCGCAGATTTGTGCACGTGGACCCCCGCCGTTATCGGCGCCGATGAGGATTCGGGCGCCGGCTGTCGTTCCGAGATCCAGCCGTCCATGCCGTAGCGCGCCAGCGAGGGGTCGCCGTTGGCGCGGGAGATGTCGCCCAGAACTTCGTCGTAAGTGCGGTTTTCGCGGATGACAAAGAAGCAGTGCTTGAGACGCGGCAGTGCAGGCTGGCCGGCAATGGCCTTCGAATTCCCATCGATAACGGTCTGGGTGAGCACATCCGGCGCCGGCAGGGTGCCCAGCGGGATCGCGCTGAGGCTGCCGTACTCGAGGGAGCCGACGTAGGTGGGCGCGTTCGCATCGTGCTCGCTGCCGCCGTTGGGCCCGGCGCCCTTGCCCTTGGTGTTGACGACGTACAGAGTGGCGCCGTCCGGCGAGAATGCCACTGCCGATGGATTCCAGCCGACCGGAATGTGAGAAATCACGTCCATGGTCTTTGTATCGATGATGGCGACCGCGTTGATGCCGGATTCGGCCACGTAGAGGCGCCCCGCGTGCATGATCACTTCGCTGGGCATCACACCCCGCAGCGCCCGACCTTGCGCATCCTGGAACCGCGGCCCTGTAAACGGCGAGAGCGCCGCCTGCCCGAGTATGCGCGTGCCATCCTCATTGATCTTTGCTACCGTGTCCTGATGCGCGAGCGAGACGTAGACCGCATCATCGTCGCAGGCCACGCCGGTCGGCGCGGCGCCTCCCACCGTGTCCCCCGTCTCTTCCGTGATCTTCGCGCCCAGGCGCAGCTTGGCGGCGATGGCCGGATGTTCGAGGTCGCTCAAGTCGTAGGTCCACAGCGAACTGCCCAAGTTGGCGTTCTCATCGCCCAGCCCCTTGATCCACTTGCCTTCAGCCGTCACTCCCTCGCGGGCTTCCTTGGATGGGTACGCGAACGGCGGGAAATGGAGACCTGTGTGGAGCGGATCATTCTCGCTCGCGCCGGGAATGCTGCTGTATTCAAAGAGACCGGTGTTGGTGACGTAGAGCCGCTTGCCGTCCGGCGAGAGGGCGAGGCCAAAGGGGTACGCGCCGGTGGGAATCGAAGAGATGCGCTCCATGCGTTCGGTGTTGATAACCACGATGCGCCAGTTGCCCTGGTCGAGCGCGTAGAGTGTTTTGCCGCCGGACGAGATTGCTAGCGTGGCCGCGAAGCTTCCGCCGAAGTTATTGCCGCCGAGCGGGCTGTCGAGGGAGAGTTCCCGCTCGCGGTGCCAGTCGCTGGTGCGGTAAACGAAGATCTTGCCCGAGTCACCGGAGGCAGCGTAGAGAAGCGAACCATCGGGCGAGTAGACCAAACCTGCGTGCACTTCAATTTTGGGATCGTTCTCACTGCCCGATGGCATGCGGGTGATCTTGGCCTGCGGGCCGTCGGGGCTGTCGATGATGTTCAGCGCGAAGGGAAATCCAATCGATGGAACGGCGATCTGCCGGCCGTCGGGACGGACGGCGAGAACGAAGGGATACGGGGCGAGAGGAATCCAGTTGCCGGCGGGGTGGATTTCCCGACCGTTGGGAAGGACGGCAGTGACCCCGGCGGGCTGGGAATGAGCAAAGCAAACCGCGGCCAACGCCCCCGCTCCGAGAAGAAAAAGTCTCGCCGTCGCATGCATGGGTTCCAGTATGCACTGTCAGGGTGAATGGAAGGTGGGAAAGTTCTTTTGGCGCCGCAGGTGCCGAACGGCATCGCTACGCACAGCTCTCGCGAGCTTCGCGCGCTCATGACGCGCGATCGTCTCCTATTCTGAGGTAATTCCGCTTCGACCCGAGAGAATCCGCAGATCCTTTCACCTTCTCTGTTTAAGTTAAATTGCATTGCGCGCTACTGCCCCCGCAGCGTGAACGTGTATTCACCCGACCCCACATCGAAGGCAATATCGTTGTCCTCGCTCACCGCGCCGGTAATGCCCGGATCGCCGGACATGTACTCGCCGTTTTCCCACACCATGCGGCCGTTCTCTTCCACCGTGATGCCGGAGAGTTGCTTGGGCCGTGGCAGCATCACGCGCGCATCGGCTCCCGCCGGAATGTGCACGTGCAGTGTCACGCCGTTGGCATCGTGCGTCCACGATGACTCAACCGTGCCGCGGATGGTCTTCACCGTTCCACTGGCCCACTGCAGGCCGTGGGCGGCCTGTGGCTGAATGCGAATATGCCGGTACCCCACCCCATCTGGTTCCTGATTGATGCCCGCGAGCGCCTGGTAAAGCCATGCGCCCACGCTCCCGAACATGATGTGGTCGTGCGAGTTCATGCGGGGGCCGTTCTTTTCCTGCCACAGCTCCCACAGCGTCGTCGCCCCACGCGAAATCATGTATCCCCAGCTCGGATAGGTGGTCTGCACCGCAAGATCATAGGCCAGGTCCGATCGGCCGGTCGCCGTCAGCGCCGGCATCAGGAACTTTACCCCGATGAAGCCGGTGGTGACGTGCATGTTGTGAAAATAAAGCACATCGTTCGACAGGTTCTCAGCCACGTCGTCCCGGCGGTCCTTGGGCGGCAGGTTGAGGAACAACGCCATGGCGTTCGCCGCCTGCGTGCCGTTGGCATACTGGGCAGTATCGGGATGGAAGTAAGTCCGGTTCAATGCAGCCCGGATATTGCCCGCCAGCTTCGCGTACATGTCGGCATCGGCCGTATGGCCCAGCACCTTTTCGAATCCGGCCATGATCTCGACATCGTACAGGTACCAGAAATCGGAGATGTAGTCGTGCGGCGTGTGCGCCAGCTCTACCCAGTCGCCTTCGTGTCCCAGCTTGGTCGCAAAGACGTCGTTCTTCGCGTTTCGGCGCAGGAACTCGATGTATTTCTTCAATCCCGCCTCCTGCTGCTCAATGATGCGCCGGTCCCCGTACTCCTCCCACATATACTTCACCAACAACGGATAGGCCGTCTGCCAGCCGAGGTCGGTTTCGTCGCTGACGTACTTCACCGGAACCGTACCCGGCACTGCGCCGTCGTCCCTCTGTGCGTCGCCGATGTCACGGATGAAGTTGGCATAGAACGCCGCCATGTCGAAGTTCATCATGGCCTCTTCGGCACTGGCCTGCGCATCGCCCATCCAGCCCCAGCGTTCATCGCGCTGGTCGCAGTCGGTGGGCACGCCCATCAGGTTGGTCAACTGCGACCAGCGAATGATGCGCTGAATGTCATTGAGGACCGGCGTGGAAGCCGCGAAACTGCCGATGGTCTTGACCGCCGTGTGCACGAGGCGCCCTCGAATGGAGTCGAGGCTGGGCGTGCCCGGAAAGCCGGTCACCTCCACGTAACGGAAGCCGTGATAGGTGAACCGTGCTTCGTAGCTCTCTTCTCCGCCCCCGCGCAGGATGTAAATGTCGCGCGATTTCGCTCCGCGGATATTCTCGCGGTTGATCATGCCGTTGTCATAGAGCAGTTCTGAATAGCGCATCTGCACTTTCGTGCCGGCGGGACCCTCCACGCTCAGACGCGCCCATCCACTCATGTTCTGGCCCATGTCGAAGACGTATACGCCAGGGTTGGGGCTGTTCATCCTTACGGGGACAATTTCGTCGACCGCCTGGATGGCCGGCATCATCTCCGAGGAGCGCGCGCCGGCCGAACCCTCCACCACCTGCGCCGCCCTCCACGTGCTTTCGTCGAACCCGGACTGATCCCAGCCCGGCGTTTCCTTTCGAGCGTCGTACACCTCTCCTCCGTATACGCTGGACTCGACGACCGGACCCGCCACCGCCTTCCAGGTAGCGTCGGAGACGACGCTCACCGTCCTGCCGCCCTCCGCTTCCGCATTCATCTGTACCAGCACGGCCGGCTGTTTGTAGTAGACCTGCGAGCCGTCCACTTCCTGGGTGGCCCAGCCGCCAGCCAGCATCACGGCGACGACGTTTTCGCCCTGTTTCAGCACTGACGTCAGGTCATACGTCGAGTACAGAACGCGCTTCGGATACGTGGTCCAGGCGGGATCGAGCGCCTTGTGACCGATGCGATGGCCGTTGACACGCAATTCGTAATAGCCAAGTGCGCCGACGTAAACTCGCGCACTGTTCACTTTGCCCGCAATCGTGAACTGCTTCCGGAACTCACCGCCCTGGTCGCCAGCGGCCATCCACGAGGCCTTCCAGTCCGACGGCTTCAGCAGCGCCGTTCCAAAGTGGGCGGGGCGGCTGTATTCGCTGGCCCGATCTTCCTTGTCCCAGTAGCGCACCTTCCACCAGTAGTTGCGGCCGCTATCCAGGGGTTTCCCCGCATAAGCCACCTGCGTGAAGTCGTCGCCGGCCACTTTGCCGGAGTCCCACTGGTCGCCCTTGTCCTGGGTCAGAGATTCGGCCTTTGTGGCCACCAGAACCTGGTATGCAGATTGCTTCTCGGCGCGCTCAGAGTGGGCCAGAACCCAGGCAAAGCGCGGCGCGCTGGTATCGACGCCCAGCGGATCTTCCATGTACTCGCACCGGAGCGTATCGGGCGCCGCGGGGCCTGAAGCTGTATCGGCACACAGCATGTTCCATCCGCCGATCGGGGTGAGAAGAAAGGAAACGCGGGCGAGCGCACCGAGCAGACGAAAGCAGTGGCACTTCATGGCAATGGGGCTCCTGGCGCAGTCTTTAATCCGGTGCAGCCGAATCTCTTGACCGGCCAGACCGCGACGCCACAAGCTCTCTCGCGCCGGAAGAGAGCTGGTCGTCCGAGTGATTTTTCGCGTTGCAGGCGGAAGTATAGTGCGCGTCTCGGTACTTGTTTGGATTTTGCCTAGTGGACAGACGACTGCGACAGGAAGCACCGACCCGTTACTCGATTGTTGTCCCTTGCGCGCGTCGACGACGTTTATCCGGGTTCCCAGTGTCAGGCCGCTTTGCTCGCAAAACGCCTCCTACATCATCCCACTCGCTTCAAATTCGGTAACCAGCGCCCCCGGCGTCGGCTTGACTCGTCTTCTCCGCACCCTTCAGCTTCGCTCATACATCAAGCGCACCACTAAACGAAGCTGCACACGGCGTGCGTTGCTCAGACGGATACGAAGAATTGCGGATCCCGTTATGACCAGTGTGGAGTGCTCTCCATCCGGCCGTATCGATCGGGCTCATTGTGCAGGTTGCTTTGCGCCTGCAGATCGTGGATGATCGCCTGCGTCTTCAGGGTGAAGGGCCTCGGTTAGGACTCGCCCCACGGCAGCGCTTGGCCGGTTGATTCTCAGGATTGAGGCCAGGGTCGCGACAATATCGACGGGTGCTACGACGCCGTGATAAGTCCCAGGCACAAACGCGGTGCCAAAGAACTCGAGCGGTACATGCCGGTCGTAGCTGTTTGCCGAGAAATGCGTCGTTCCCGAACCATGCCACGGGAACTGATACGGGCCGAAGTTCAGGTGAAGAGCCCAGCCGACATACGGCGAATAGCTGTGTGCAATGAGCCGGCCGTATTGAGTATCCGGAAGCCGTCCTTCTCGCATTTCCGTGCTCGTGTAGACGTGGGTCAGTGCGGGCGGTTCACTTTGCCTACCGGTTGTTACGCCGCCATTGCGGGAAGCGGAACCCGCGAAGATTTGCTGGACTAAGGCTTTCGATGTGTTCTCTGCCTCTTCTTCAGTCACACCGGCTGCCTCGAATGTGGGCCGATTCATCAGAAGGTATGGATTGTCCATCTGCAATAGATATTGGCCCTTTCCTTTCAAAGGGTACTTCGCTTCCAACATCTGCTCGAGTGGCCAGGTGAATTCGTCAGGGGAAAAGTCGAGCACCGGCATGCCCATTGCGTCGCCGGCCTTCTGGCTTGTCGCGACCCCATGATCGCCCGTCATCGCCACCAGGACATTTTTCAAACCGATCATCTTGTCGAGGAAAGTGAAGAAAGCGTCAAGCGCGGCGTCGGACTGTACGATGAGTCGTTTCTGCGATGGATCGTCCGGGCCGAATGCGTGTCCGTTGATGTCAGTCGAGGAGATTGAGATTATGATCATGTCGGTGACACCTGCGGGATTTTGGCCCAGCTTCTCGCCGGAGATCAGAGCCTCTGCGAACTCCAGTTGATAGGTGACGCTTGCCGCCAATCGTCCCACTTTCTCGTAAAAGCTCCCTTGTGTGACCCCGCTTGCTCGTCGCGCGTTCGCTGCATGATCGCCGGCGTTGAACTCTGCCGCCCATGCAGGAAGATCCCTCATCCAATAAGTGGAAGTTTCCCAGGCGCCGGTGTCGTGGTCCACCCAGAAGGCGCCGCTAGTTGCGTGACCGCTGGTAAGAAGGGCTGCACGGTCCTTCATCGAGACGCCGTAAACGCGGGCCCGTCCGCCTGTCGCCAGAACCAATTCATCGCCGAGCGTTGTCGCCATCTCTCTGTGCGCCGAAGCGCCGGTCAGGTCCTTCGTCCCGGGCGGTGCGCCTACCAGGGTGTATCTTTCGTCGGCGACTGAACTGACCTGTCGCAAACGACCGTCCTCGCCTGGCTCGTACCATTCGTTCAATGGGATGCCGTGTCCGTCAGTATAGGCCCCCGTGCCGATGGTCGCGTGCCCGGCGGCCGTCACCAGGTTGGCGTAGTCATAGTAGCAATCGGGGAAATGCGCGCCTTGCCTCCGAAAAAGGTTCCATCCATTCTTTGCCTTGAATTCGTTCCGGTACCGGTCAAGATAGTCTCCTCGAAACTGATCGAATACCAGAATGACAACAAGCTTCGGACTGGCAGTGTAGGCATCTGAAAACCCTGTTGGCGCGAAAAGGAAAAGGAGGAGGATGGGAGCAACGAACCGGGTGATAGAAGGCACGAAGAGGTTCTCCTTAACGGAGCTGAAGA
>Ga0206867_1119_pt1 | contig 17478 bp, 15 predicted proteins | sample Alteio_BWOrgCont_37_FD_152905 | JGI IMG/M metagenome (GOLD analysis project Ga0206867, IMG submission 152905) | Enriched cells from forest soil in Barre Woods Harvard Forest LTER site, Petersham, Massachusetts, United States -... | ecosystem: Environmental > Terrestrial > Soil > Temperate forest >...
ATCAAATGGTTCATCGTGGCATCATGGCATCAATTCAATTTCGTTGATGGTCGGGCCGGCCGTGGCGTCGAGAATGTTCAGCCGGAATTCGCGCGCGGTGACTGGCGCAAATGACTTCTGGAAGCCGTCGCCCAAAGTCGTACCGGCGAAAATGGTTTTCCACTCGCCGCCAGCACGATATTGAAATTCAAATTTTTGCACCCGATCAGGATACGCCTCGGAAATACGAACCTGACTTGCAGTTTGCGGTGTTGGAAAATCAGCGGCGATCCACGCCTGTTTCGTCCCATTGTCAGTCGCCCAACGCGTTTGCTCGTCTTCGTCAAAGGCCATCTGCGCGCCGTAATGGGAATCATCATTTTCAAATACGTTCGATGCCGTGGCTTTGACCGTTTCCGTTTGCGGCAATGCCATCGCCGGCAAAACCATCGCGGAACCATCCAGTTTTAATTTAACGACCGTGTCATCGGCCTGGCGCAAGGCTGAAGGAACCGTGAGCGCAAGTTTTCCGGCTTGCTGGATGAATTCGATTTTGCCGCCGCCAGGCAGTGAAGCCGATTTGATTTTGCACGCGATGTCGGGCAGCTCAATCGTGTCGCTGCGTCCGTGCAGAATATGGAGGTAAATGATTTTTCCTTTGCGCGTGCTGGCGATGGCTTTGGTCGGTTTCCACGGACCGCCACGCGTGCCGTAAATGCTTTCACCATTCTTATCGAGCCACGCGCCGACTTGTTTCAGAACTTCAACCTGGCGCGGTTCAATGCGGCCATCCGGCATCGGGCCGACATCCAGCAAAAGATTCCCATCGCCGCCGGCACATTGTGCGAGAATATGAACCACTTCGCTGGCGGACTTGATTTTGTCCCCCGGCTTCCATGCCCATTGCGTGCCAAGTGTCATGCAAGTTTCCCACGGCGTTTGTTCATCGTAAGCGCCGACGCTTTGCTCCGGCGTATAATAATCTTCGTTCGGTTGAAGCCGGCCTTGATGAACCCATTGATCGTAAGTGCTCATCTGCAGCCGGTTGTTGATGAGAATCTGCGGCTGCAATCCGCGCACCAGCGCGCAGGTATTAGTAGGATCCCACATTGTGGGCCGGCCATCGCTGTCAAACCACATGATGCAAATTTTTCCGTAATTAGCCAGCAGCTCGCGCAGTTCGGCCTGGATTTTTTTGACGAAACGGTCGTTGTTCACCGAGCGGCAATCGGGATCACGCCAGTCCATCGGCGAAAAATACCAGCCGATTTTCTCATTTTGCCGGTGGGCGGCGGCGGCCAGTTCCGCGCAAACATCGCGATGAAATGGCGTCGCGCCGATGTTGTAGCCGTCCACCTTGGAATCCCACAGCAAAAAGCCGTCGCCGTGTTTGGCCGTGAGCACCATGTATTTCATGCCCGCGTTTTTTGCAAGGCTCACCCATTCGCTGGCGTTGAAGTTGGTCGGGTCGAACTTTTTGTAAAGATTATCATAGACCGCGACTGGAATCGGACCGTTATTCGGGCAATTAGTATTGGAATTGGCGCGGGACCAACTAAGTTCCTGTCCCGTCAGGCTGACCGGCCCCCAGTGAATGAACATCCCGAACCGCGCATCGCGCCACCAAGCCAGGCGAACTTCGTGTTGCGCGGGCGTTTCCGCCTGGGCGGCAACCGCCATTGCGCAAACAACCAGCAGAATTATTTCCGCCAATCCTTTTTTGATTCTCATGACTATTTTGATTCTCACAATTTCGCCAGGGCACGCCCGCGCGACTGCATTCAAACAATTCCGGTTCAGCTGAGTATGTTGATAAGGTTGACAGATTGCGGACAAGGAAATCTTGCAAAATTGTTCGGCGAAGAGTATTGAACAAGTATGACCACGCGGCCAATCTATCGAATGGGTCACAAACGTTATGGGATTGACGATTGCGAGCCACAGAAGGAGGCGGTGCGCGAAGGCAAAATTGAATTTCACGCGCTGACCAAAGGGCACTATCCCGGCATCTTAATGCCCAAGGACATATTGCCCGGGCTTAACAGCATCGGCTTCTGGGATGCGAATACTTCGCAGGATTGGGGGTTGAATGCCCATCGGAATGAAGGGATTAAAATTGTTTTCTTTGAGACCGGAACGTGCGACCTGATCATGGATGAGAAAACGTTTAATTTGCATGCCGGTAATTTTTTGGTCACGCGTCCCTGGCAACTTCATAAATTCGGCAACCCGAACATCGGTCGCGGACGACTGCATTGGTTGATTGTCGATGTCGGGGTCAGGCGACCACATCAGGATTGGAATTGGCCGAAATGGATCGCAATGACCAAGGAAGATCTCGCTGAACTTACCGCCCGATGGCAAAATATCAAAAATCCCGTCTGGACATCCACCCCGTCCATTGCGCAATCGTTCCGCGAGCTGGCCCGGTGCATTACCGCTTGGAATCAGCCCCATGCTGTTTCGCGCATGGCCATCCATTTGAACCAGCTTTTTTTGAGCATCCTCGACGCGTTATCCGAACAGCAGACGCGGGAAACCACCGACCTGACTTCACGCCAGCGGACGGTGGAATTATTCCTGCGCGAAGTGGAAAACAACCCCGCCATCAGCCGCGAACCATGGACCATCAATAGCATGGCGGAACATTGCAGCATGGGCGTGACGGCATTTTCAAAATACTGCCGCGAACTCGTCAACATCGGGCCGATGGAATATCTAAATCAATGCCGGCTGGAATTTGCCGCCCGTGAGCTTCGGGCTGAACCAACCGCTTCCATCACCGACATTGCTTATCGGAACGGCTTCAATGCGAGCCAGTATTTTGCCACGCGCTTCCGCCAGCGCTTTGGTTGCACGCCCAGCGTCTATCGCAAGCACAAGTAGACCGGCAAAATACGCCGGGAATTTTCATAATCCGGCCCGTTTGCCTGCAAAAATTTCCTGATCCCATCTTTACCGCTTCTTAACCGGCTTGACGCTGTCACTGGAACCCGGCGGCTCCATTGACGAGTCAATTCAAGGCGACTCCAACCGGTAAAAAGCGCGGTTGTTGGTCGGCTTGACACTCACCGGATTGGATGGCTGTGCCAAGTCAGACCAATTTGTTCCCAAGCCGGCTGAATTTGAGTTGAACTGGGCCTGCAAGTGGCCGACGACATTGCTGGGCCAGGAAATCAACAGGCTGTTGTTGGTATTCGTAAGGCGGATTTTCAGCGGCGCAGTTGCATTGTAGACCCGTACATAGTCCACCTGCATTTCACCGGGAAATCCGCCATTGGTGTTGATCTGGGCCACCGTGGGGTTGCCCACATAGTTGCCGCCGACGGCGAGATTCATCACCATGAACGACGGTTGGTTGAAGGGGCCGGGATAAGGCAAACCGAGGCTGCTGGACCAGTTGGTCTGCATCTCGTAGAGATGGCCGTCCACATACCAGATAAATGAGTTGGTGCTCCAGTCAAGGACGTAAGTGTGGAAATTGGTCACGGAACCGCCGGGAGGGAAATTGTAGATGGCGGTCTCGTCACTGCCGGAATGGAGACTGCCCTGCACAAAATTGGGTGAACCGCCGTTGTTTTCGGTGACATCCATCTCGCCGCATCCAGGCCAACTGACCGTGGTGATGTTGGTGCCCAGAAACCAGAGCGCAGGCCAGAAACCGGTGCCGGCGGGCAAACTCACGCGCCACTCAAAACGTCCGTAGAGCCAGGAAACGAGTCCCTGGGTTTTCATGCGCGCGGAGGTGAAACTCTGGCCGCCGTAGGATTCCTGCTGGGCCACGATGTGCAGCAACCCGCCGGAAACATAGGCGTTGTTGGTGCGGCTGGTATAATATTCCAGTTCATTGTTGCCCCAGCCGCCGGCGCCGAGGTCGTAAGTCCAGGTGTTGGTGTCAATATTGGTGCCGTTAAATTCGTCGTCCCAAACAATGTTCCAATTGCCATAGGGTGCGGTGCCGGTGAAGTTCAGATTGAGATCGTCAAAATAAACGGAACCACCGGAGTTGGCGGCATCACCTTGAAACACGATTTGATACCGCACAAAGTAGGTGCCCGGTGGAGCGATGAGCGCGGCGGTGTTGGTGATGAAGGCGTAGGTATTGAGATCATATTGGTTGGTCACGAACATATCTGTCCAAGTACTGGCCGGGAAAGCGCCGGCAAGAATGGCATTGGTGGTGATCTGGCTGGAACGATAGAGTGCCAGAACGTTGGCATTGACATCACGGAACGTCACTTCAATCCAAGCAACATTCTGACCCGCAAGCTGGTCGGTGGCGAGGGTTTCGGCCCAACCATCGGCGGTATAGGACGCGCCGGGACCGGAAATGTAATCCTGATAAATGCCGCTGTAATTCACGGAACCAGTGAAAGCCTGGAACACCTTGAAATAATTGGTGCCGCTGTGGGCAGCGGGGCCGGTCTCGCTGTAGGTGTTGCCGCCATATGCAACCCAACCGACGAGGTTCTGACTGTCGCCCAACCCATCGGATTCAAAGCCGGGATTGCAAAGGACATTGCTGGCCATGAGTGACGTGGCTGGGAGGGACAGCCAGAGACAGACACCCAAGGCGTTCCAAAAGTTTTTATTCATGCGCGGCGGCAGTTTTGATTTCTCTGGTTTTCACGTCGTCGTTGTAAGTCAGGCCGAAGCCGGAAAAAAACTGCGGTTGAGTGGTGGCGGTGGTGAACACGGCGCTGTTCAATTCTGAGTTATTGTACGGCCACGGACGGGGTAATTTGCCGGTTGGCCGGGCATCGCCAAACAACACATCCGCCATGCCTTCACCCTCGGTGCCAGGCAACCATGCGGCCACAAAGGCATCGCTTTGGTCAAGGGCCTTTCCGAGTACCAACGGACGACCAGAATACAACACGGTCACCACCGGAACATCCAGAGCTTTGGCCTTGTCAATCAATGTGGCGTCAGCCGGAGACAGGCTTAAATCGCTGCGATCACCTTTCATTTCGGCGTAGGGCATTTCACCCACCACCACCACCACGGCCTGCGCGCCGCTGATATTGTCGCCATTGGTCGAGAAAGTGACTTGGGTGTCAGGCGAAACCGACTGCCGAATAGCCGCCAGCAGCGTGGTGCCGCCATGGGTCACCGCCCCGGTGCCACCCTGCCATGAAATGGTCCAGCCACCGCATTGCATGCCCAAATCATCCGCCGCCGGGCCAACGACGGCCAGTGATTTCAGATTTTTGGAAAGCGGCAGGGTCTGGCGATCGTTTTTAAGGAGCACGAGCGATTCACGAACACATTGGCGGGCGACTGCACGGTGCGGACCAGAACCGATTTCGGAGAGCAAATCGGGGTCGGCATAGGGATGCTCAAACAGGCCAAGCCCGATCTTTACCCGCAAGATGCGGCGCACGGCATCGTCAATCCGCGACTGCGGCACACGTCCGGCGGCAACCAGCACTTTCAGGTCGGAAATGAACTCGACATAATTGTGCCCCTGCCCCGGCCCGTTCGGGATCATGAACATGTCCAGCCCGGCATTGACGGAAGATTCAATGTCATTTTTATAGTTGGGTGAAAGCTGGTCAATGGCCGCCCAGTCCGAAATCAGAAAGCCCTTGAAACCCAGCTCACCCTTGAGCACATCGGTGAGGAGATATTTGTTGCCGGACATTTTTTTGCCGTTCCAACTGCTGAAAGAAACCATGATGGATTTGGCGCCGGCGACCACCGCCGAACGGTAGGGTGGCAGGTAGAGTTGGCGCAAAGCACCCTCGTCGCAAACGGTGTTTCCCTCGTCCACGCCATTTTGCGTGCCGCCGTCGGCAAGGAAATGTTTCGGGCAGGCCAGCACGGTGAAGCCGTTGGGGAGTGGCGTCTGCAAACCTCTTACCTGTGCCACTCCCAGGGCTGAAACCAGCGCGGGATCATCACTAAAACTCTCATACGTCCGGCCCCAGCGGATGTCCTGCGCCACGGCCACGCACGGACCAAAGGCCCAATTGATTCCAGTGCCGGCGACCTCCTCGGCGGTGACGCGCGCGGCCTGCTCCGCGAGTTTCGGATCGTGCGTGGCCCCCATCCCGATGTCGTGCGGAAAGATCACCGCGCCGTCAATGTTGTTGTGGCCATGCACGGCATCAATCCCGTAGAGCAGCGGGATTTTTAACCGCGTCTTCAAGGCGTAGGACTGGTAATCGTTGACAGCCTGCAACCAGGTTTGCGGCAGGTTATCGGCCGGATCCGAGTCTCCGCCGCTCAGCATGGATCCCAGAAAATATTTCTGGATGTCAGCCTTGTCCCGCAGCCCGGCCATGTCCACCTGAACCATCTGGCCGATTTTTTCGTCCAGTGTCATTTGCGCCAGCAATACATCCGCCTGGGAATCGGCGTCGGCCAACGCCCGACACACCCCCCCCAGCGTCAGCGCCAGCAGAAACGCGGTGCAGCGGGTAAAACCCGGGGCCGAAGTTTTTTTGTATGTTCTCATAAATCTCAAAATCATTCCGCCCTTGAATCACATCTGGTTTTATTCACAGTCAAAGGATCCACTTCTCAACGGTCCAGCGTCACCAACGATATCAAAATGAATTTACGGCAAAGACATCATTGACGTCGGTCTCCAAATCAGACCATTTCCAACTTTCGACATGCCCGTCACAAAACGAAAAGACAGCGCGACCATTGTGGCGGCAGGCAGCCTGCTTATAGGAAGGCACCGTCGTCCAACCCGAACCGACAATTGGCTTGATGACGGTGATATCAGTGTAATAGCCGCTGGCAGGAAGTTGGTTGATGTTGCCACCGGTTTTAGGATCGCCAATGTCGCCCTCCAGCCAAATCTGGCTGGTTCGCATTATGGTATTCATTTTGCGGCCACCTTCAAAGGTGCCGGTTAGACTCAGATAGTAGCGAATAATCCCGTTTTGCGGGTTGACGGTATCTTCCAACGGACCATAGCCTTCGCAAGGAGAATCATAATAGGCAACCGTGCCGGAAAGGATATCCGCATTTTGCACCATTGGGCAACGCCAGACATTATTTGTTGTGGTGCTGGCGGTGATATAATTGCCGCTGTTAATGTAGGTGAACCACCAATTGGTGGTGTGGGTGGCAAAGTTGGCGGAATTCAGAGGCGGCAAGGTGTCAGCGTTGTCGCCGACATACATCATTATCGCCAGGCCGATTTGTTTATTGTTGCTCGTGCAGGCAATCCCCTTGGCCTTGGTCTTGGCCGCAGCCAACGCCGGCAGCAACATCGCCGCCAGAATGGCGATAATGGCGATGACTACCAGCAGCTCGATCAAGGTGAAGCCCCCCCCCGCCCGGGCATTTTTTAATTTTCATTTTTACTTGTGAATCGAGCCTGCACAAAACGAATGCAGGCTCAATCATGGTTCACGAATGGTACGGATTCCAATATATGCGCGACCTTATTGGATAGACAGCCGGTAAAACCGCTGGGACTGGGTGGCGGTATCCCCAACCATATCGATGGATCCGTCGCCGACGATGACGGGCAAAGCCTGCCAGACTGCACTCGTCAGATTGGTTGTATATTGAACCGTGTAATTAAATCCATTCTGGGTGGGGAACGACAAGTAGTTTGTCCCGCTGGTCAAACTGGCCGTCATGACCGGGGATGCTGGCCGGTTGTAGAAATACACGTTGTCAAAGTAGAAATTAGCGTTCTGCAAACCGGGGGGTATGTTGTCAACCCACAATATTTGCTGGATGGCAGTTAAATCCGTCGAGGGATTGACCGCAGCGAATTCGCTTAACGGAATGTCAAATCCGACCCATTGATTGGTGGCCATATTGAATACCCCGACTTGGGCGGATTCGGTCGGTGAAAGACTGACCAGCTGTACATAGAACTGATTGCCATTGGCAGTCCAAAGGTCGATGTGCATGGTATTAAATCCGGTCGTATCGATCTGATCCGGGGAATAATAATCCTCGCCCACATATGTTAGCCCCGGCAAATGCTCAACAATGTTACCGGTATTGGTTATGGTAAACGGGCTCTGGGCACTACCGCTCCACGGTGCCGGCCAGTCAATCACCGACGCCTCCGTGTAAGTGCCGCCGCTGTCATACAGCGCCTGCACCATGGTATTCGTCCAGCCAGGCGTCGGGGCATTATTGGTCGGAGCCGGGACTGCCGGCGGTGGGACGAAGACAAGGTTTGTGGAACCGGCAAAATAGATGTTATCAATGTAATAGGTGCTGTCAGCCGTTCCATCTCCCACGATGCCAACTTGCCCAATGTTATCAAAAGTTATGGCCGGGTTGTTGCTCGTAAAAACGGACAGCGGAATGTCAAGGCTGGTCCACCCGCCAGTGGTGGCGAAGCCGATGGCATCTGCCTGTTGATTCTCAACAGTATTTACTATCCGAATGTCGTAGTTAGTTGCGTCCGGGGCAAAAATATCAACATGCATGTGATCGCAACCCGACATATTATATGGATTTGCTGAAAAATCTATGCCCCAGATGATTACGGGCTCAGGATATAACAAAACATTCGTGGCAGGCCCGGCGCCGGTATTAATGTTATAAAACCCGGCGCAACAGCCGCCCGGGTTATACCAATCATTGAAGTATCCGGCTGGCACCGGAATATTTGTGTAGGTGCCGCTGCTATTATAAATCGCAATCACCTGGGTCTGCGGCAGGGTGGGCGTATTGGCTGGAACGGTCGGCTGTGAATAACCTTGAATCGCTCCGCAGAGGAGGACGCACAACGTCAGGCTTGAGATAAACAGTTTGGTTGGTTGGTTGAGTGGCGCTTTCATGGTGTTTTTAAGCTTTCTTGAGTTTGGGAGGACGCAGAACTGATGTTTCGGTTGTGGCTATGTTCGTTGACTTGCATAATACAATCGCCCTTTCCGAAAATTGCCCAATTAGCCAGACGGCCCGGGATCATTAAGGCAGTTGCATTCATGTTTTGTTTATTTTTAACAAGACGACTCGAACGCGTGTTCGCTTTCGCCATGATTGTCGGTGATGTAATCATTTGTATTACACTTTTAATAAATTGTCAACTCTAATTTTCAGTGTATTTTGCGGTTGTTTGATGTGGCCGCAGACCGATGGGCTGGCGCAAAAACGATTTGCTTTGCAACCGGTTAACGAACCATCATTTACATCCGCTATGAAAACCGTCCGCCTGCGCCCAATGCGCCGCATCATTTTGCCCATCGTTTTTTTGATGGCGCAGAGGGTTGTCATCGCCCAGGAAGACCAAACCAACATCCTGACCACGGCGGCGGCGGTCCGTAATTTGACCGTAGGGCAGGCAAATCATCATATTCCAGTGAAGTTGCACGGAGTGGTGACATTTTACGACGACGCGCTGTTTTCCCGTTTTATCCAGGATGAAACGGCGGGGATTTATCTGAACGAAACCAATGTTCCGGCCTTGTTTCCCGGTCAATTGGTGGAAGTGGAAGGCTTTACCAGTCCGGGTGAATATGCGCCGATCATCATCCCGGAACGGGTTCGGATCACCGGCATAGCAGGTTTGCCCGCAGCTCGTCCGGTAACGTTTGAGCAACTGGCCAGCGGCAAGGAAGACAGCCAGTTTGTGGAAGTCGCGGGCATCGTCCGCTCCGTTTATTTTGAAGAAAGTTCAAAGCACTACGTGATTGAACTGGCCACCGGCGGCGGACGATTGACGGTGTACGATCGGGATTTGCCGCCAGCCCAAGCCCGGAATCTGGTGGACAGCACCGTTAGGATCCGTGGCGTTTGCTCCTCGCAATTCAACCGGCAACGGCAACTCTTTGCCATCCGGCTCATGGTGCCGCAGGCGGACGATCTGACAGTGCAGATTCCCGCCACGGCGGATCCGTTCAGTATTCCTGAGCAGAGCATGAGCAGCCTTTTCCAATTCACTCCCCAAGGCACATATGGTCACCGCATTAAGATCAGCGGCACAGTCACCTATTTCCAGCCGGGCTCCGCGCTGTATGTTCAGGACGAAAACCATGGTCTGTTTGTGCAGACCAAATCAACTGTGCCGCTCCAGTTGGGCGAACATGTGGAGATTCTTGGATTTGCGGCACCCGGACAATATACGCCGGCGCTACAGGATGCGACCTACCGCCAAACCGGCGCCAGTGCCCCCCCTGAACCCGCGCACATCAACCGTGACGATGCCTTGCAAGGCGACTACGACTGCCGGTTGATCCGCATCGAGGCGAAATTGCTCAATCATGCCCAGGACGGACGGGAACAATCCCTGGCCTTGGAATCCGGCGGCTTTATTTTTCACGCTTATCAACAGGCGGAAGATGGCAAAGCCTACACTGCGCTTCAAAACGGCAGTCTCCTGGCCATCACCGGCATCTGCCTGGTGGAACCCGGGGACTGGCAGGCGGGTGAAACCTGGCGCGCCAAGTCCTTCCGCGTTTTGCTCCGCAGCCCGGATGATGTGGTGGTGCTGCGCGCGCCGCCGTGGTGGACGCTGGAAAAAATGCTGTGGATCGCCGGGACGCTGGCCTTCGTCGTCATCGTTGCCTTCACCTGGATCGCCGCGCTGCGCCGCCGCGTGGTGGAACAGACCCGTACCATCCGCCAGCAGTTGCAGGTGGAAGCCACGTTAAAGGAACGTTATGTCAATCTGTTTGAAAACGCCAACGACATGGTCTTCACCCACGACCTGAACGGCCGCATCACCTCCGTCAACAGCACCGGCGAACAGCTACTCCAGCGTCGGCGCGATGCCATCCTGTCGCTCAACCTCATGGATCTGCTCCCCGAAGATCAGCATACCATCGCGCGTCAATGGCTGGATCAGGTGGCGAAAAATTCCGAGCCGCCCACCGTGGAGCTCGATTTTCTCAATACCGCCCGGCAACGCTTCCGGCTCGAGATCAGCACCCGCATCATCGAACGCGCCGGGGAAAAATCCGAAGTTGAAAGCATCGGACGTGATATCACCGAGCGTAAACGCCTCGAAAAAGAAATCCTCGAGGTCAGCAACCGTGAACAGCGTCGCATTGGCCACGATCTCCATGATGGCATCTGCCAGCAACTCGCTGCCACCACCTATCTGATTGACATCCTCGCCGACCAACTCCAGGAAAAAGCCTGCCCGGAATCCGCCGAAGCCGGGCGTATCGGCAAACTCATCAACGAAACCATCAGCCAGACCCGCAGCATTGCCCGGGGATTATTCCCCGTAAAGCTGGAGGAAAGCGGACTCGCCTCTGCCCTCGCCGAACTGGCCGAAAACACCACCGCGCTATTCAAGATTGACTGCCGTTTCACCTGCGATCCCGAACCACCCGAACCCGAGAACAGCATCGCCCTTCACCTTTATTATATTGCCCAGGAGGGTGTCCTCAATGCCACTAAACATGGCAAAGCCACCCACGTCACCATTTCCCTCACCCAATCCAACGGCCTGCTCACCCTCGCCGTCGAGGATGATGGCATCGGCATCCAATCCTCCACCACCAACCGCATGACGGGCATGGGCATCCGCATCATGCGCTACCGCGCCCGCGTCATCGGTGGAACTTTAGACTTGAAAAACCGCCCCAATCACGGCACCCAAGTCCGATGCGAACTGCATCTGTCCCCAAAAATCTCTGAAACTCGTCATGATTAAGGAAACTCAACATCCCGCCACGACCGGCAAAAGCGCCGCCAACAAAAGCCGCGTTTTTCTGGTGGACGACCATGCCATGTTCCGTGAAGGCTTGCGCCAGCTCATCGAACGCGAACCTGAAATCGTCGTCTGTGGCGATGCGGCCGATGCCGGCGCCGCCCTCGATGGCATCCGCACCACCCACCCTGATCTCGTCATCGTGGATATTTCCCTCGGCGGCACCAGCGGCATAGATCTCATCAAGGCCATCAAAAAAGAATACGAGGATCTGCCCGTCCTCGTGGTCTCCATGCACGACGAATCACTCTACGCCGAACGCGCTCTCCGTGCCGGGGCCATGGGTTATGTGATGAAACATGAACCTTCCAAGTCCGTGAAAGCCGCCATCCGTAAAGTCCTCGGCGGTGACATGCACTTGAGCGAAAAGCTGGCCAGTTCCATGGTCGGAAAATTCATGCGTGGCAACACCGAGCAACCCACCTCGCTGCTCGAAGCCTTGAGCGACCGTGAACTTGAAGTGTTTCGGATGTTGGGCCAAGGCAAGGCCGTCCGCTTGATCGCCAATGAAATGAACGTCACGATTCCCACCATCAACTCATTTCGCAACCGCATTAAAGAAAAGTTGAACCTCAAAACCTCCACCGAGGTCATGCTGCAAGCCATCCAGTGGGTTCAAGACGAAAAGACTGGCCCGATTTAGGGGATCTATACCGGTTGCAACCGTGCATCGGCTCGCCAGGTTTTACATGAAGCCAGGCCGGATTTGAAATGCGTTCCAGACCAGTTGGCCCATTGCTTCACCCCGCGAACGACCCGGTCCGGCGCAGCTAAAATTTCGCCAGCGCGAGCAGTCGTCCGGATTGAGCCTTCGTCAACGGCGTAACCGAAAGCCGCGATTGTTTGACGAGCGGCATCCCCTTTAAAATTTTGTCGGCCTTGACCATTTCGAGCGTGACGGGCCTGGCCAACGCCTCCACCGGCGCCAAATCCACGCATGACCAATCGCCTTCTTCGGCCGTTGCGTCGGGATAAAATTCCTTCATCACCTTGGCGAGGCCGACGATCTGCTTTTCGCTCACACTGTGGTAAAAGAAAACCAAATCGCCTTTTTTCATCGCGCGCAAATTGTTTCGCGCCTGAAAATTCCGAACGCCGGTCCACGCCGTCTGGCCGTCCTTGACCAGTTGCGCCCATGCGTAAGCTTCGGGTTCAGATTTTACCAGCCAGAAATTCATGCCGCAAATTAAGCCACAGATGGGCGCAAATGGACACAGCTAAAATCAACTGTGGATCATCGGCATTGGTCGGCGCCATAAAAGTCGTGAAATTTACAGATTAAAATCTGCGTTTCATCGGGGTGCATCTGTGGCTAAAATGCATCGTGGACTTTGCAGAAAATCTTGACTCAATCCGCCTGCGCATCGCCGCCGCCTGCGCGCGGGCGGGGCGCCATGGAAACCCCGTCACGTTGCTCGCCATTTCAAAAACCCATCCGCCGGAAACCATCCAGACGGCGGTGCGTTGCGGACTGCTGCATTTTGGCGAAAATAAAATCCAAGAGGCGAAGGCGAAGATCCCGTTGTGTCCGGGCCAGGCACGCTGGCAATTCATCGGCCATCTGCAATCAAACAAAGTGCGCGACGCGGTGGAACTTTTTGAGATGATCCAGGGCGTGGACAGCTTGAGCATCGCGAAGGAAATTTCCAAACGCGCGGAGCAGGCCGGCAAAACGATGCCGATTTTGCTCGAAGTGAATGTGGCCGGCGAGGCGAGCAAGTTCGGCTACCGCCCGGAACAATTGCTGGCGGAACTGGCGACTTTGAATGCCCTGCCCAGGATCGAAATTCACGGGCTGATGACAATTCCACCGTTCGCGCCGGTGGCGGAAAAATCGCGTCCATATTTTCAGCGGCTGCGCGGATTTAAAATTGAATGTGAAAAAATCCTCGGTGCCCCCCTGCCCCATTTGAGCATGGGCATGAGCGGCGATTTTGAGATTGCGATCGAAGAAGGCGCGACGATTGTCCGGATCGGCACGGCACTATTCGGCGAGCGCGTCAGCAGCCTGCGCCGCGCGGCGGAATGAATTGGCTTGATGGGGCGAGACTGTCGGCAAGCCGTTTTCTGCCAGATGCTCACCCCGCCAAATTTTATCGCCTTTTCACGCCGTTTAATTATTTTGCAGGCATGACCGTGGAAACTTTCAAACGCGAAATCACCGAGGCCGTTAAAAATTTCGATCGTTACGTCATCTGCCTGCAAAAAACGCCCGAGGAATTTGCGGCGACGCTGGATTCACTGATGCAAAAAGCCATCAAAGCTTACGAGCAACGCGACGCGGGTTTGCGTCACGGCATCGCGCTGGACAAGGAAATCACGATCATTCTGAGCCAGAATGACGACGCGCGTCCGTTATGCGCGATTTATTTCAACCTTCATTCGCCCTACAAAAAAGATTCGCTGCCAAAAACGGTGAAGCCGCTGGTGTAAAAACCGCTGGTGGACGGTGAATAAAATCTATTGGTCGCGCACGGTGTCGCCCACTTGCGCGTCGCCGGAGACGAGGTCGGCCACGATGTTATTTTCCTGCTGCGGCCCGGTGATTTTGACTTCGGCGACTTTCAATCCGGCACGATAAACAAACAACGTCTGTTGCAACCCGGGCAACTGGCCGCTGGCAAAAACCAGCACGACAAAACGTCCGACGGAATTGACCGAAATGACTTTCGCCTCCAGCGATAAATCCGGCGTGACAATGGCTTGCGGCAACTGCGGGCGTTGCGACCGCCTTATGTTTTCCAAAACCACAACCGGCGCCGATAATTCCAACCAGCAGGGTAATGAACAGGAAATGGCTTTTCATTTTCAGGCAAGCAGCATCGCGGAAGCGCTGCATGAAATCAACGCGATTCTCAATAGGATGACGCTTTTAACAAAAAAGGACGCAGCGGATTAGCGGTGCCACCTTCCTCACCCTCGTGGCGGAGAAAGGGAATAAGCCGGTGGTGATTTTATTTTTGAGACGTTGTCTATGGCGCTTCCTGGATCGTGAAGAACGTTTGTAACGCGGTCAGGTTGAGCGTTTGGATGAATGTGAGGTTACCGTTCGCATCAAAGAAATTGGTGCTCACCACCGTCCATTGGTTCAGTGGCAGCGCAAGATTCGCCGTGCCCAGAATGGAACAATGCGCACCCGGCACGCCGTTCGTCACGTTGAAAGTGAAGCTCCCGCCAGACAGGATGACCGCGCATATGCCCGGCCGTGGCGGAGTGGAACTGGCCGGCGTTCCCACCACGAAACCATGCGTCACGGTGCCAGTACCGTAGTAATATCCGACGATTGCGTTGCCCGAGATGCCCTGCGCAATAGTGTAACCAGTGGCCGAGGGATCGCGCAACGCCGTAAAATTAGTTGAGCCAAGGGAGCACAGAAAACCGTCGTCGTTGTAATTATTATTGGGATCGGAGAAATAACCGACGACATTGGTTCCATCAATACCGTAAGGCCAGATGAAACCGCCATTGGCTGGATCCGTCAGCAACGTGAGGCTGGACGTGTTGAGGTTATAGACAAAACCATGAGAATAGTAATCCGTGCCCGTGGCTCTCCCGACGACATTGTTACCCGAGATACCAAAGGGTGTTACGATATAATTAGTGCTGTTAGCATTAATTTGATAGGGAATGGGGGCAACAAACGAGGCAAAAGTTCCGGGCGCTCCCACCGTGGTTAAAAAACCAAAGGTGCTGTCTCCGGGGCCGTTGTAGACGAAGTAACCGATGATATTATTTCCGTCAATGCCATAAGCCTCCGTTGAGCTTACGCCTCCCTCAACACCGGCCGAGTCATCCAAGGTCGTATAAGTGCCTGCGCTGATATTGTAGATATAGCCGTAAGTGCCGCTATCATTCGTGGAATTGTAATAACCAACAATGTTGTTGCCGGAGATGCCATACGCAAAGGTGGAACCATTGGTGCTGAAGGTGGCCGAATCGTCCAACGTCGTATAATTCGTCGTGCCGAGTGTATGATAAAAACCATGAATCCCCAGGGTGTTGACATAATAGCCGACAACCACATTGCCGGAGATGCCTTCGACATAAGTGCCATCATTAGCAATGTTCGTCACCGCCAACGGTTCATCAATCGTCGTAAAATTTGTATAAGTTTGCGCCTGACCAGCAACGGCCAGCGCGCCAAAGGCCATCAACGCAAGCAACCGGCCAAGTTTGGGGAATTTAAGGATTTTCATAATTTCAAAACTTTTCGCGGGGGCGGACATGTCCTTTCACACGGATCAGTTTCCACCTCTGCAAGAAGAAAAGCAAACGCTGAATTTATTAACTTTTTTAATAAAGTTGAGGCAACCCGAAGAGTCCCATCTTTACAACGTCCGCCGGAAAAGCAGTGTCGCCGCACTCATTGCCAGAATGGTGAAGACGGAAAGAAAAATCAGGTCGTGGCTGATCGCCATCAAACCGGTATTTTTCAAAATCAGTTGTTTGAACCCGTGCACGGCATAAGTGAATGGATCAACGACCGCGATGGCTTTCATCCACGCCGGAAACGATTGCGGCGGATAGACCGCGCCGCTGGGAAAATACAGTACGGTGTTCAACATCCCAAAAATCGCACGCGGCACGAGCGGGTCGTTCACGCGCACCATGATGAGAAACATCATGCTGATCAGCGACAGCGAGGTCAGCACGACCAGCAAAAACATTCGCGCCATCCGCAACGGATTCAACGGATCGGGAATTCCGGCGATGAGCGAGCCGACGGTAATTAAAACAATTCCGGCGATGATGGCTTTGGCGGCGCCGGCGAGGGTGAAGCCGAGAATCAGTTCAAATTTTCGGATGGGCGTGACGAGATAGCCTTCGTGCAAACCGCGCGCCTTGTCATCAATGAAAATAATCCCGCCACCGATCATGGCCGAAACGAAAATCGCCAGCACAATCGTGCCGGGTAACAGATATTGGATATAGGGTACATAAGGATAAACTTCCACCACAGCCAGTGTCGCCGCTGCTGTTGTGCGCGGCTGGACGGATGGCGAATTGTAGGCCGGCAACATTCCGCCCAAAACGCCTTCGAGCGCCGAGGAAGAAAATTGATCGGTATTATCCTCGGCCAGCGCGATGCGCGGATTGGCGCCGGCCAGGACTTTGCGCGAAAATTCCGGCGGAATGTCCAGCACACCGTTAATTTTGCCGTTGCGCAGATCGCGCATGGCTGCAGCCTTGTCGCTGTAATAAACCGGGGTGAATGTTTTCGCATTCGCGGCGACGGCTTGAAACATTTCCTCCAGTTTGATCGACGGCAAACCGTGATCTTCATTCACGACGCCGATCTCAAGGTTTTTGATTTTCCCACCGAACGCATAACCGAGCACGACGAGCTGCACGAGCGGCATGATGATGGAAACGACTACTAAAATCGGACTGCGCCGGAAACGGCGCAAGTCGCGTTCAATGATGGCCCAAACCCGATGCATATTAATTTCGTTTCATCAAAAAGGGACTTTCGGCGGCGCTCGCCGCTTGCAATGAATCGCGCATTTGGCGTCCGGTGTAATGCACAAAAACGTCATCCAGCGTCGTGCTTTGGACGGAAAGCGAAGTGACCGTCGTGTTCGCCACGCGCGCGGCTTCCATCAACGCGACCGTCGTACGCGGACCATTCTCCGAAGAGATGCGGAAAATATTTTCGTCGGCTTTCACCTCGGCCACGTCGGGTAATGTTTTTAAAGTCTCCGGCCAGTTTTTTGGCGCGGCGGCAAAACTGACTTCCAAAATATTTTTCCCGGGAACGGAAGCTTTCAATTTCAACGGCGAATCCAGCGCGACTAATTTCCCATGATCCACGATCGCAATGCGGTCGCACAATTTGTCGGCCTCGTCCATGT
>Ga0206867_1120_pt1 | contig 17355 bp, 5 predicted proteins | sample Alteio_BWOrgCont_37_FD_152905 | JGI IMG/M metagenome (GOLD analysis project Ga0206867, IMG submission 152905) | Enriched cells from forest soil in Barre Woods Harvard Forest LTER site, Petersham, Massachusetts, United States -... | ecosystem: Environmental > Terrestrial > Soil > Temperate forest > O...
CTACGTTCTGCCCGCGCTACGCCGCATGGAGAAGCGAAACGTCTATGGGGTCTACTCCATCTTCCGGAGCATGGAGCAGGGACGCACCTTCCGCATCAGTGTCCCGAAGTTCCCCACCGAGGATCCCCACTATCGCATCCTGGCGCATCAGCAGAGCCGTTTCACCCACTATTACTTCTATATCCGGGACGGGGTTCTGGGGCCCATCGTGGTGCGCATGGCCAGCTTCTTTCCGTTCCACGCCACCTACTGGCTCAACGGCCACTCGTTCATGGAACAGGAAATGAAGCGCCAGCAGATTGGCTTCCAGAAAAGTGACAATGCATTTCTGGCGGTGGACGACGTGGCTCAGTTGCAGGCGGCCGCCGACCGGCTCAGTCCACAGATCATCCGCAAACAACTCGACTACTGGACGCTCATTGTCGGGCCGAAGTTCTCAAAGAAAGAGCGCGGACAGATGAACCTCAAGCGGTTCTACGCTATCGGTCAGATCGAGTACTGCCGCAACTTCATCTTCAAGCGCCGCTTCCCCATCCATAAGATCTTCGAGCGCAGTTGCGAAATCGGACTCTGGCGCCTGACGGCCAACCGCATCAGCGAGATCTTCGGCGTCCGGCTGAACAAGAGGCTACAGGGCAAGCTTGCCTCGGTGATCGATCAGATCGAGCACGGGCATCACGTCTTCAGGGCGTACTGGAAACACGCATTCCTTAAGCAATACGAAAAGTTCTCCCGCTATCTGCGCAACGAACTCGTCTCCAACAATCTGCACGACTTCGGCCTGAAGAAAGGTCTCGATCATCTCGATGCCGTGCGCAAAAGGTTCCAGATCATCACCGATCGCTTCGCCGGCTTTCAGGCACAGTCTCTCAATGTCCATGTGGACTTTCCCCTGCTGCAAAGGATTGCCTTGCCCGTCACCATCGGCGCTGTCCGCGTTCCAGGAATCAAAATCCAGGACACCCGGATCATTCGCCTTCTGGAAGTCCTTCTCCATGGCGGCAACACCGTCGGCGGCTCAACGGCCACACAGATCCACCAAGCCCTCCTCACCACCTTCCACCTCTCCGCGAGCAATTACGGACTCAACCAGCTTCGTTATGATCTGCGTAAGCTCAAAGGGCATGGCTTGCTGGAGCGCGATGGACGTCGCTACGCCTACCGCTTGACAACCAAAGGACTCGACGTCGCCCTGCTCTTCCTGTTCTTCCACAAACGGCTTTGCGGTCCGCTTGCCAATAGCCGCTTCCATCACAAACCCGAACCGCAGAGCAGACCAAACAGCAAACTGGAAGCCGCCTACCACAAGGCCGACAAGGCCATCGAGAACATCGTTGACCTGTTAAGAGCGGCCTGATGTTACTGCCTGTTTGTTGAAGTATTCTTGTTTACGAATCTCGATCCAAGAATCTAAGAGATTTCGGCAAGCTCTACGGGAAGAGAACTTCCCTTGGCACCAGCATAATGAACGATAGATTGCCGAGGCAGGAAGCGAGCGACACGCGGCAATGGAGCGCGTCTTGAGGAAACTTTCAAAGTGAGATTCGGTGATGGCCGAACCGCTCCGACTCCGGGTCGCGCAGCAGATGCATGGCCCACTCTCCGGGGCTTAATCGTGCAACCGGATCGATCAAGTGAGCGTCTGAACGCCATCTTGGATTCACGACGACTTGTTGAGGTGCTGTTCGAATTGAGAGATGTTGGCGAGGACCTCGTCGATGTGAGGAATCGGTCCGAAGATCATTCCTACCATGGCCTGGTAGTCGCGCCTCAGATTGTCGCGCATGTCGTCGTGCGGGTCAGCGCAAAACTTCTCGGCGCGGCGGAGGCTAAATCCAGGTCAGGGCGATTGAAGAAGATCTTCGCGTGCCGCCATTTCAAGGTCACTTGCTGCTCTGCGGCCTTGTTCTGGAGGCCAGCAGGCGAGACACATCGTAATAATTGGCGGGAGACACGCTGTCCGCCGCCGTTTAGTTCGCCGCGACGCTCAAACCATCCTTCCGGCTGGTGGGAATCTTTATACGGGCCATCGGCGGTAAGAGGTAAGAGATAGGATGCAGAGTCGTCATTCTCTTGGCTTTGCACCAACTGGAGCCGAACAATGAGCTGGTGACTTAGCCGGTCTCCGGCCATCCACGTAAGTCAACTGAATCGGAAAAGCACACAATTGCAAAATTGCAAGGCCGCGCTCGGAGAGCTAGGTTGACACGTCGTGATGAGGGGCGCCCAGGATTGTCTGGAGACGCTCAAACTGCTCAGATCCGGTGCTAACTGGCATTTCATGCGGAAGTAATGTGTAGACGTTCAACTGACTCCGCCTGCCAAGTCTGTCGATACGGCCGAGAACTTGCTGAAGGGCCAATGGTGTGCTGGGGATGTCATACAGAAGAAGGTCCGTTACCTCCTCCAGCGTTACGCCGTCAGACATTGCGGCATTCGAAGCAGTCAGTACTCCTCCACTAGTTGAGAATTCGGCTAGGGAACGCTGTCGACTTTCAGCAGTCATGCCCCCGTAGAAGACATGGCAGGTCGCCCCGACATTCTCTATTTCGGTGGCCAAGTAGAAAAGCGTGCTTACGTAATCAGTGAGGACACATATCCTTCTATCCAGCTCCTTCAGAGCATTAATGCCCCTCAAGAAGTCCATGAAAGCAGCCAGCTTCGAATCGCAACTCACTTCCTCTATTCTTTCGAGTGCGCGTGCCGCCAGTTCGGATGCCTTCTCACCCATGTCACCATAAACATTCCCTGCCGCTTGGTCCTCGGGCGGTTCTTGTTCTGACGAATCACTAGTGGCACCCAAGTCGCATCTACTCCACGAGCAGGCCGTCTGCGTGGAATTGGCCGATCACTACGTTTACTCTGTCACCGCGTTTGACGGTTCGGTGCGGGTTCGAAAATGCCATCCAGTAAGACTTGCCGGCCTCTGGAGTGCTGCTTTGACGCAGCTGACCCACCTTTTCGAGCGAGGGGATCACCAGGATCGCATGGGCATCCGGCGCGATCAGTTTCGGTTCGAGCTTCTTGTCGTTGAGCGCCGAAGCCTTGCCGGCGTCCAGAACGTCGTAGGAGAAGCGGATCAGCTCACCCGATTCCACCGCCTTCACTCTCAGCGAGTCGACGCCCCAGACGAGCGTGTAATACTTGCCGGCTCTTCCCGCGAATGGATCGGGCCGATAGCGGCTTGAGGTGCTGGCAGGCGCCGGCGTTCCTGCAGTAGTAGATTGAGCCGGCAGAGGCGAAACGAACATGCTGGCGGTGAGGATTCCCGCCAGCAGCATCTCCGGCGCCGCTTTCAAGCCGACGTTCAACGCGTGCTTTGAGTTAGACATCTGATAATCTCCTTGGTCGCAAGCAGCGGGATTTGCGCGGTCCCGCGTCACGCGATTTGCACGGCGCGCCACGCCGGCGCACCACATTTGCGCGAGGTCTCGGTTTGCCGAACGGCCACTCCGGCGAACCCATAGGGTCAAGTCCTACAGCCCTGCGATGATGGTCCTGCATGAGGCAACCCCAGTGCTGACCGGGACCTTGGCAAGCGCAGCCGCCTTCACACCCAATTCAGAAAGGTACGCTGAGTTCCTCTCATCGTCGCTGATCTCGGACGACGAATGACCCTAAAGAACGACGTTTCGAAATTTCTGGTATTTGGCCGAAGAGTGAGGATCGACCAATTCACAGTAGGAAAAGATTGCCTGCACTTGTGCAAGCGCACTGGCTGTGCCGGCGGACGAAGCTGAAACGGGTTTGGACGTGGTTTTAAGTGGCGTTTTCGCGTGAGCGAGCAAGGAAACAGCAAGGACTGTTCCCGTAATCAGAGTTCTGGAAAACCGAAGGCACATAACTCCCCCATTTGGGACTTCCAAAAAAGATGTACTGCCGCCTGCACGTCTTTCGTGCCAGGCTGTGACTTGCTCTGTACTGCATTTGCAGTTCTTGCTTCCAGGTTCGAATCGGTTCAGAGGCCAAGTTGCCCGCGGCCGAAGCCGCGGGCAACAGTCCTTACAGTTGGTTGAGTGGTATCAATTCGCCGTTCCAGTCAAGGTTGAGGTTTGCGTACCAGCCGCGTCGGTGACTGAAATCGTCGCGTTCTTGACGCCGGTAGTTTGAGCTGTCTTCGGTTGGAACTGCACCGTCACGACACAGGTTGCACCCGGAGCCAGGGTTGTATGGGCCACGAGTTGCCCTCCAGTCGCCGGGCCGCAAGTAGACAGCGCAGGCCTGAAGGTGTATTCGGTGGCGTTGGTGCCGCCCAGTACTCCTTGCCCGATCCCTGTCAACGTTACGTTTCCGGTATTGGTGAGCGTAAACACCGTAGCCTGATCAAGACCGCAAGCCAGAATCTGGGCCAATGTTGTGCCTGGGCAGTTCCGGGTCTTCGGTGTGTAGGTGAAGCTCGTCGGAGTGAGAGTTGCGGCCACTACCGCCGCCACGCCCGTGCCCGAGAGCCCCACTGGCGAGCCGGCCACAGGAACGTTGGCGGTGACAGTAACCGTTCCGCTTGCCGCCCCTGTAGCCGTCGGCGAGAACGTGACGGTAATCGTGCAGGCTGCGGCCGCCGGTGTCAGGGTAACTCCGCAGGTACCGCCCGCTCGAGCGAACGGCGCGGTGACGACGACGGTTATGCCGGTAAGGTTAGCAGTACCGGTATTGTGAAGAGTCAAGGTTTGCGCCGCGCTCGTTGTGCCGACCACGACGTTCCCGAACGCCAGCGGCCCACCGGTGATGCTGGCAAGTGCTGTCGCTGCGCCGGCCTGGAACTCGACCGCGCCGGCGTCAACAGTCCCGTTCTTCCTCAGATTGCCGTAGAAGTCCACCGACGGCGCCTCGCCGTATTGTAATGTCGCAGTGGACGGAATGAGGCCGATGACCGACGAAGTTGACGCCGGCCCGTAGTTGCCGAGCGTAGAACCCGTAACCGCGTTGGTCTCTGCCAGCGGGCCCCAACTGATGTTGATCCAGTTGTTGCCCTCGTCCACCGTCGCGGAGGGGGTCAGGTTGAAGATGGGGTTGGGAACTGTGGCGTCCGCGATGCCCGGAGGCACCTGGTAACCAAGGCTCTTGAACTCCGGCGGCGTCCTCGAACCGTTGCAGTACTGGCTCAGAACCGTCGGGTTGGTGGCCGTGTTGTGGGTGGTGGCCGCCGGACCGTAGTCTCCGGCGTCCGTTATCACCGAGTAAGTCGGAGCCAGCGTCAGGCCCCCGCCGTGGTTCGTCGGCCCCGTGTCGCCACGGACTCCGATGTCCCAATAACTCACAGGCGAGACGCAGGCGCCGGTACCACCGGTGACTAGCATGCCCGTCCCGTTTGCCGCTGTAGTGTCTGCTGTTGGCTGGGTGACGGCCGGCGTCGTGCCGAACGCGTTATACAGCGCGACCACGTTTTGCTGGTTGAGAGTTCCTCCACCAAGCGAACCCACGCCGATGTAGAACGAGCGGTTCTGCCAGAACACATCGTTGGCCAGATTCGGGATCGAGTAGTGCAGGCAGTCGGTTCCATGGTTTGTAGGGCAGGTGAGCGATGTCACAGATTGTGTTAGCCCCACGGTATTCTTCATTGTCACAAAGCCAGCGGGTTGAGGGCACGATGCCGTGTTTGGGGTACCGGTCGGACCGGTTTCAAAGCAGTTGGTCCCCGGCGCACTGGCACCGGGCGCACCAAGAGTGTTGAACAGCACTCCTGAAGACGCAGTGGTGTCGTTGGAAGCAACCGTGTTGTTGATGAAGTTCACTGCCAAAGCATCCTGCAGCGAGACTCCACCGCCGTCCCAGCCCGCCACGTTGTTGGCGATGATGTTGTTGGTGACGTCGATTCCATACCAGCGCGTCGTGTAAGGCGTAGAGCCAGAGCTAGTAGCGGTGCAGGTACTACCGCTGGCGGTGCTATTGAGGTTACAAAAGCCGACGCCAACATCGCGCCTGGCAAACGTAGTATTCCCGTTGGGGAAGAAGGCCAACTCCGCGCCGTCGACGTCCTGGAAGCGAATGCCGCCGCCGCTGCCGCTTTCTGCCCCGTTGCCCATGATGAGGTTGGCGTTGATGACAAGACCGGGACCGGTGCCATCGCTCAAGCCTGGCGCACAATCGATGTCAGTCACGCTGCCGCATTCCGGAGTTCCCGGAGCACCCACAACTCCGTCCGGCGCTCCGCCCATGATGACGATGCCGCCGCCGTTAGTTGCAATGGTTGGATTGGTGCTCTGGTTGAACAGGACCGTGTTGTGCTCGATGTCGCCTTTGTAGGTGAAACCGAGGTGAGCCAGGCCGCCGCCATCACCAGAGCTAAGGTTACCGCAAACCCAGTTGTAGTTGAACTTGTAGTAGTCTGCGCCGCTGCAGAAGGTGACGCCGCCTGCCCCGGCCGGCGTGCCCGAGAACACCTCATCCCCGATGGACGAGTTCTGCGTCACGGCGTTGTGGTGCACGTTGACAAACACGTTGTAGCAGAACGGCAACTCGTCGTTCGCGACGAACCCAGTGGGTATCGGATTTTGAGTAAAGCCGCTTGCGATACTACCGCTTATCGCACCAGGGACGCAGGTCCACGGTTGCTGGTCGAGGCCGCTCCCGGTGGTCCCAGTGGCAAGCGGATCCCCGCCGTTTCCTGCCAGCAGCGCGTCGGGGGATTCACCCTGGCCTATGGTGATTCCGCCCGTCAGCGTTCCGGTATTGTTGTAGACCCGGTTGTTGGAGATTTCCAGGTTATGCGTCCAGGCATGGGCAAATATGCCGCCGCCTCCCTGGGAACTGTCGGTGATCGACAAGCCGTCGATCCGCGACGGATTGCATTGGAAGTTGCTGGAGTAGCCGGTCTTGGCCCCGGATCCGACGGTATTGCAATCCGCAGTGCTGTTGGTGAGCAAGACCGTACCCAAAGGCATCTGGCCTTCGTGCGCAATGTTGGCGCCGGCGGTAGTGTCAGAACCGGTTCCGAAGACTTCGACACCGGAGGGATACCGGACGCCCTTCGCCAGAACCGTGATTCCGGCTCCTTCGTAGGCACCCATCAGCGACGGTTCCTGAAGCAATTCAGCCAGGTTGCCGTTGAGAGTGGTGTCCCAGCCGACCACCGCCTCCAGCGGCAGGCGATCTACCTGGGGATTGTTGGGGCTGCCGCCGAAGAATTGCCAGCCGGTAGCAGGGCAACTGGGCCCACCCGGGGTTGGATCGTACGGATTGAGAGGCTCAAAGCCTCCGCCTCCGGGCAGCGGAACACCGCCGGTGGTTGCAGTGGTGCCGGTGTTGTATGGTTGACCGTTGAGCGCCAGGCCAAAGAGGCAATTGACTTTTTGCCGCCAGACATCGATCTTGCCTGCGGGTTGGGTGTTTGCGTTGAGCACGCTGGAGGCAGCTCCGACACCTTGTAGCCGGACTGGCTTCCACATCAACAACAACTCCTCGTGTACACCGGGGTCGACGATGATCAGGTCGCCCGGAGCGGCCGCGTCAATTTTGCCTTGAATGGAGTCGGTGCTGAGCACGTGCGTCGGCGCTTTGCCACCGATGGTGACAGTAACACTGTCGATCGATTGCAGGTTGTTGTCACCTCTGGTAATCAACAACTGGCCGCACTGCGTCGAAGTGGTTGCTGGGGGGGTGTATTGCGCCTGTTGCTGGATTGTGCAGTTCGGCACGCCCGTGGGCACGTTCACTACGATCGTCGTGTCGTTCCAGGTGGTGATGTTGGCCGCGGTTACGGCTACCCCACCGATGCTCACACTTCCCTTCGCAGTGCCAAAGCCATAGTGACGTGTAACGGTCTTCGCGTTAAAAGGAGCGGTTGTGGCCGAGGGCCCGGAATACGCATTGTTGGGCACCTGCCGGTCACCCAGCGCGGTGATGGTAAGGTGATGTCCTGTAGCTGCAGCAACCCAGGGTCCGAGTCCATCTCCATCAACTTCCTTGATCGCCGGCGTGAGTGCAGGGTAGTTGCAGTCGGGGTTGTTGTATCCCGCGCCCGCAAATGCCGACGTAGGCACAACCGGCGTATCCATGTACTGGGTTTGGCCAGGCATGAACGGGATTTCATAGCAGAACTGGCTGTACTGCGGGTTAAACAGCGCATCCGGAGTCGGGCCAGTGCCAGGGTCGTTCATGCACGTGACCATCATGGTCGGCGCATATCCCGTCGGGTTGGGCGGGTTCACTTCCCAGGTTGAGTAAGTCAGGCCGTTGTAGGTGCCCCACTGGTCGGTATACACGCGCGATATCTCGGTGCCGGTCCAATCCTTGATGGCAATGGGCATGTTCGCCGGCGAGAATTTCTCACCGAACTGCGGCGAGAACGGGTCGAATTCCGAAGTAAAGTCGTCCGTGATCACGCCGGTGAAGTGGGCGGCTGCGTGCGCTGAGGTGAAGATCCAGAACTTCGCCAGCGACGCTGCTTGGTCCTCTACCGTGACTTCCTTGCGGTCGCAGAGATGGCGGGTAGCTCCGGCAAACGGCGCTACTTCCAAGGACTGCGGGAAAAGGCTGATGTAGTCGGGAACGATGCGCAAGGCGCCGACGCACGGCCAGAATTGCTCCACGCTCCCGGTATCACCCTCGCCCTGGGGCAGGGTTGGCCTGCCCAGGTCCTGGGTTGGATTCTGCGCGTTGTTAGCGTTGTATGTTGTGCTGGTCGCCGCCTGGTCGGGAAGGATAAAAACGTTGCCGAGGCCGCCGAACTCCTGTGTCACCGGCGCAATGTAGTTGTCGCCGATCAGGATGTTTTTGTCCTCTTCCTTCACCAGTTCGTAACCTGGAGGCACGATCATTTCCACCACATACTTCCCGGGCGGCAGCATGGGCATCTTGTTGTGCCGGTACGGATCGTTTACGTCCGGATCGAGCGTGCAGATGGTGCAGTTTGTTCCAGCGACAGACCCTGCCACTCCGTTGGTGGATCCGCTTCCCGTGGGTTCGCCACTGGTCGGATCAATTCCGAAGATGCTCGGGAAGGAGTACATGCCGTCGTATGGCGCAGGCTGCAACTGATTCCAGTTGTGCATGCCGTCAAAGCACTTGAACTGGGAGTTATTCGGCAGCGTCTTAGGGGTGCCGGCAGGCGAGCTGTGCTGAGCGTTGTACACGTCCAGGTAGTTCGGCTGGTTATACAGCGTGAAGAAGAAGAGGTCCGCATCGGTACCGGTGTCCCTCCCCTGGCCGGGGCAGTTCATGTTAGGAATCGCATTCCCCGAGCCGTCTTCAAGGATGTTTCCAGCCGCATCGGTCCTGAAGCCCTGCGCCCAATCGTCCCAGCTGCTGGTCGTTGTATGGTCAACCAATTTGAGGGAGGTGCTGCCGTCAGGCGCGGTCCCCTCCTGGTAGAGGTTGATCGTGACTCCCGGCACATCCGGTGTCCAACTGGTATGGATGAGCAACGCGGGATCGTCGAATGGCCGCGTTGAAGCGTAGATCACTTCGCCGTGGATTCCGCCGTTCTCCCCAGGTACGTACGGCTTCTTGCCGAATTCGAGGAACGAGTTCTGTCCGGAGAATCCCTGCCAGCCTTCAGAGGTAACCCAGGGAGGATCGATTCGGCCGGTGGAACCACCAGGGCCGCTCGAGCCACCGACAACAGGTCCGGTGGCTACCGACAACCCCGTGCAATCGGCTGTGCCGCAATAGACAGAGCCCGGTACACGTAGATTACTGGGCACAGGAACTTGCTCCGAAGTGTTAGCCATGAAATGGCCGATGTTGGACGTGCCGCCTCCCGCTGTCCCATCGGCGGGCCCGCCCGCGTCGTAGACCACGTGGATCCCGGTGTTCTTGTAACGGGTTGAATCCGTTTCGACGACATACCAGCTGAACAGAGGGAACACTTCGTTGAAGCCGGCGTTGCCGCTCAGGTCGGTATTGTTGAAGTTGGAGTAGCTTCCGTCACGAAACCGGATGTTCGTCGCCACAAGTGTGAGTCCCGGCTCGATAGGATTGCCGTTGGGGTCGAAGTGCCGGACACCAGCGCCGGTCGCGTCGAAGAACGTGGAGGTATAGATGTTCGCCTGCCACTGGTTCATGGCAATCTGCCCGAGGTCTTTGGTGGCTCCGCCGCTGAGAGCGACAGGCGTCGAGAGGCCGTCCACCAGCATGTCGTTCCACTGGTCGAAGACCGTGACTCTCCAGGAGCCTTCGGTGGAATCGGGAAGTCCCGAAATACTGAAGGTTCCATCGGCGTTGCACTTGGTGAAAGCGAAGTCTTCACCGTCGGGATCTCCAATGCTCACGTAGCACTGGGTAAACGCGAAGCTGCTGTTGTCGCCGCTGCTGTAGAGCCTTTCATCCGGTGTGCGGCTCATGCGCTCGGTCGTGACCAGGCCCGTGACGGTATTGTGGCAGTTGGTGCCCGTCAGGTTAGGATCGGTGCCGTTACAGATCCCCGCAAGCCGGCTGTTGATAACCGCGGGGTTGGCAAAGCCGATGGTTACGTGGTAACCTGCCGGCCCGAACTCCTGGAAGAAGTTCGGCTCTCCGATGCGGAGGAAAGAGTCGTGGGCCTTCTGGCCATCCAGCGTGTTGGTCTGGAGCCACTCCTCCCCTCTCCCGATCCGGTCTGATCCCGGCGTGGCAACGACGCCGTATCTTCCCGGCATAAGGTTGGCGACGATCGCTTGGCCCGCCAGCGGTGACAGCGTGTGGCCGTCCACCTCGAACTTCGGGCAGGTAACGATGGTGCCGGTAATGCCCGTTTGGGTCGGATCGTTCACGCCCTGCCGCGAGTTCTTCGAAATCGGGCACGCATCCTTCCCCGTAGCCGGATCGATGGTTCCCGCCAGACTGTTCGACAGTGGTTGATTGAACATGTCGTAGGTCATCTGTCCGGTCGCATCGCCCGTGCCGCCGGCATCGTCAAAGAGGGTGATGTTGAAGCCCCCCAGCCCCGGCTCGTTAGTCGCCAGCACGTCGATGCCGCCGCCCGCGTCCTGTTCGCCGTTAAGCGGGAAGTCGTCCTCGAACACAAACACAGAGAGTTTCGACGGTGGGTAAGGATTGGCCTGCGTGTAAATGGTTACGGCCGTCTGACCCGCGGCGATCGGCGCGCCGCCCATGCCGTGCCCGCAATTGGAAGAACAAGTGGCTGCGTTTTCGAACGAGCCGGCCGCGTCGCCCGGAAGAACCGAGATGTAGTAGCGCTTGGTCGGATCCAGATGGACTTGGCTGGGATCTACTGCGGTCTCCCCATTCCCCGTGGTATCGGGCCGGCAAACGCCGTTGCCCACATCGCACACCGCGGGAATGTGCTGCCCTGCTGTCGGGCTGCACCCGGCCGGTACGTTCGGTGATAGGGATGTACATGGAGTGCCGGTATCCAGCATAGACTGGCCCGTTTCGCAAGCCACCGCACCTGAAGGCCCGACGCAGCCCGTCGCTACGAGCGGCATGTAGCTGGTGTGGAAGTTTGTCCCAAACGTCGGAACGATTGGACAGCTCGCCCCCTGCGCGCAAGTGTTCGTAGTGTTGTTGGGATCGACGTAGAAAGTGCGGTCTTCCTCAATGATCCACCGGTAGTCCTTGATCGGATTGGCTGCGTCCTTCGTGGCGCCGTCAAGGACAGTGACGGTAGGGCCGTTCGCGGTCGGGAAGACCAGCGTGACAGTCGCTGCTGAGGTACTGACGGTCCCTTGCGAATTCTGCGCCTTGTAGCTAAAGGTGTAGGTTCCGGCGGCCGATACGGACGCGTTAAACCCGCCATTCGGATCCACGCTGAGCGTCAGACCAGCCCCTGGCGTCACGCTCGTCGCATTCACAGTCAGTGGGTAACCCGCCCCATCCTTGTCGACCGACAGAATGCCGGGAGGCGCAATCTTCAGATAGGTCGCCAACTTTGAGTTGTAGGTGATGTTCCCCATCCCAATGCCGCCCGCGCTCTCGATTGCCGCCGCGGCTAGAGTCACAGTAGCGGTAGGGCCGTTTCCGTTCGCCTGGTAAACGAATGTGTCCGGGCTGGTCCATCCGGAGTTGGGAACATACTTAAACGTGCCGTCGGCGTTGAGGGTCAATGTGCCCTGAGCGGGCGCCGTCAAGACTTTGACGCCATAGACGTTGATGTCGTTGGCGATTACACCCTTGGATGGATCATACACGGTGAGCGTCTGGCCCGCGATCACAGAGGAATAGCTGTCGGGATTGGCTACCGCACCAGTAGCAGATGATGGAAGTGTCGGAAGCCCGGCCCCATTCACACCGATGTAAGCCAGCATTCCGGCATCGCGAGCACTCCCGCCGCCTGACAGGCTCAACTCACGGTCGAAGATCGGCAGGGCGGTTCCGCCGGCTGTAGGAACATTGATCATCACGTCGTACGTCTTGCCCGCGGCCATGAATACTTCGCTCTGCACGCGCGGAGTACCGGGCAGCGGGTTTCCGTCCTCGGCGATCAGTGAGAAGCCGGGAACAGCCGTTGTCGTTGGCGGTGGAGTTGTCAGAGTTCCGACGATTGTCGGCACGTGCATCCGCAACCCGGCATTCACCATGCGCACCAGAACGCTTCCGGTGACCGGAGTTGCAGTCGTACCTGGCGTAGCCGAGAAGAGTGAAGTCGAGGCGCTCGTCTTGTTGAACGCCACGCCATTAATAAGGTAGTACAGCGGCGTGTAGTTCACCGCCGGCGGATAGCAGGTATTAATAACACCAACAGGAGAAGCAGGGTTTCCGCATTGGCCGGGCTGCCCCGACCATACCTTGGTCTCGCTGAACCCCGCTGTAGTGACAGCTGCACTGACAGCGTTGTTCTGGACCGGGTCGATCTCGCTTAAAACCAGCGGAACGTCCGCGTTATAGCTCACGCCCGGATAGGCTGTGCCCGCAGTGCTCCCTGAGGGAGCGGCCGTCACCACCAGGATTCCGTAGAGCCCCATCGGACCCTGAATCGACGGGTGCGTGCCCGACTCAATCAGGTACGTGCCCGGCGCTGGCGCTGTCCAGGTCAATGCCGTCGTCGCACCCGCCGCCACTTCCGTCGAGAACGACTGCACGCGCGGTCCCTGTGTCGGCGGTGTCCCGACTCCCGTAAGCCCGGTTCCTGGCGCGTCTCCGGCAATTGGCCACGTGACAGGTTGTGAATTGGTGTGGTCCGGAGCCGCCGTTGTGGTCCTCTGTGTCACATCACCCAGGCCGCCGCCCACCTGGCCCACGATCACCAGAGACGTGGGTACCGTATTCGCGGTGGTCGAGCTCGCCGGCGTAAAACTGAGGTTATTGGTCAGGTTGATCTGGAGGCTCTGTCCCGTCGGAACAGTGATCACGACCGGCGACCAGTTGCCCGCCGCCGCCGTATTCAGCGCCGCGCAGGTGGCCGTGGAACCGCTGGCGGCCGCGCCGCAACTGTAGCCCCACATTGGGATAATCGAGCCGTCTGGCATCGTCAGGCTGGTCGGTCCGGCAGTCAGGTTCACCTGCTGCTGGGCCTTCAACGTTCCCGTCCCAAGGAGGAGGGCAGCCGCTACAAGCACCGCTGTCTTCAGAGTTGTCTTGAGATACTTGATTCGCATTTCCGCTCTCCTCTTAGTTGGATTCGTCAATCACAAACTCCCGGGAATCGACCAGCATCATCATCAGCATTCCGCCGGGGAATATGTTGTTGGTAGTGATCTCGCGCTCGTTGTGCGAGTGCCACATAAATGCAAAGCCCGCTTCGCCGGTGGGCGAATTGGCGATGGTTCCTGATGGCGGCGTGGTGCCCGTTGGCCCGGTAGCGCGTACGGTTGCATTCGGCCCCAGGTACGGACTTCCGCCGTACCAGGCGCCGTTGGTGAGAATGTTCGCGTCGGGTAGAGTCGCGGGGCCGCCGCCTGCGACATCGCCGAAGGGAGCGGCTTGCAGGGGCTTGTTGTGGTCTTGGCACCACTCGTAGTAGTTGATCGCCGATGTAGCGCCGGTGTTGTAGCCGTTTGCATCCGGCGTGCAGGGGAGCTTTGCAAGCGAGTCGCCAGAGCTGGGATTGTGCCCATAGGCGTCCCAGTTCAGGCCCTTGCCTGTCCAGTAGAAAATCCCATCCATCGTCTGTCCGGGAGTCGTTGTGGTCGTGAAGAGCAGGGGTCCGGCAAGACTATTAGGATCGCTAGCGCTGGTAATCAGGTTCCCGTCCCGTGCCAGGATGCGCACATGGTTGCCGTGCTCATGGAATGGGTGTTGCCACCGGCCCTGGCCGATAATACGTAACAGAACCTGCTCGCCCGGATGCATGTGAGGATTTCCGTTGTACGGCTGGTGCTGATATTCAGCCGCGTAGTTGGGATCCATGTCGTCGGGCATTGAGCGCCCATTGATCATGAAGTACGCGGGGTGGTAAGGCTCCGTTACAATGTCGAGGCTGCATCCCATTGCCCCAGCGACGCATCCGGCCCTTGCGGTGACCTGCGCCAGTGCCTGCGTATGAATCTTCGGGTCCATCTCCGAGAACTGGAAGAGGTACTCCCGGTCATAGCAGGTTTTGGCGTTGTCATAGGCGGCCGGCGCCAACCTGAAGTCGGATTCACCCCAGTGTGCTTCCGCAGCCAGGTTTGAACTAGCCAGGCCCGAAGTGCAGGTGGCAGGTACGCTGGCTGGGAGCACGATAACGGCGCCGAAGAGGCCCATCTCGATCTGCAGGTCGCTTTGCGTTCCGCTGTAGTAAGAGTGCGTGCCGGGAGACGTGGCCGTGAACGTATATGTCACCGGCGTTCCGGTCGTCCCCGGCGTCGCCTCTCGCGTGATCAAGCCGGCTGCACCGCCGGTCGCCGTCACGGTGAAGCCCGAAAACAGTATCGAAGTGTTTCCGGCCGCGGTCGGAAGGCCATTCGTCAGATTGACTGTGACCGACTGCCCTTCCGTGACGATCAGCGTCGGCCCGGGAACCTGCATCGAGTTACAAAAGGTGCCCGTTATCGCCGCCGGCGCATATCCGGCTGGCGTGCCGTTACAGCCGTACCCCCACGAGTACACGGATTGACCGTCCGGCTGACTGAGAAAGGCTGGTTGCGCAGTGAGGTTGAAGGTTGGACCAGTGATGCCTGGAGCCGCAGCATGAGCCGTCGCCGTGAGCGAAGCCACTGCCACCATAGCTGCCAGGAGCAGTCGAGTCTTCAAGAACGCATTTTTCATATTCATCGGCTTCATCGTTGCTCTCCTAGTTGGTGATGTGGACTTCAGTCATCAGCCCGCCGAAGTTCTCGGCGTCGTTCGACAGGTGGTCAAGGTTGGGCGTATAGAGGTAGAACACGCTGCCCGAGGGATACTTCGTGGTATCAGAGGCATCCAGAATCACGTCCAGCGACTCGCCGCCGGCCAGAGTGATGGAGTTGGTCTTGTAGTATAGGTTGTTCCCGGCTTGATCGCGCAGCAACTTGGCGTTGTATCCAACCACTTGCATGCGAATTCCCAGAGAAGCCAGCGTCTGATACTCCGTTACATCCAGATCAGAGATGCGGAGCAGCGCCTTTTTGCCGGCGGGAATGTTGATGATTGCTGGCAGGGGTTGCGAGAAATGGCTTCTGCCATCCGTGGACTCCGTTTGTAGAGGACCCAGGGTAACCGTGTCGGGGTAGCTCCGCCCGTTCAGCAGGAAATACTTGTCCTTCATGTCCACAAAACCTTCCGGGTTGAAGGTCATGCCGACAAAATGGAAGTTCGGATCAAAACCGTGGATCTGAATTGGATACTCAACATCGTATGCCGTCGTGCCATCGCCGTCGTTGTATGCATACTTGGTGCCACCCGTTGCGCCGGTGTTTACCGCTGGCAGCGGATTGCTGCACAGAATATCGGTATTTGAATCGCACTTCGTGCGCAGGTCGAGCTCCTGCTGCTGTAGAGCCGCGTAAAGGGTTGTGGTGGAGGGAACCCGATTTTGCCGCGGCCGGACATAAATTTGCCCTACCATGCCCATTTGCAAGTGCTCGGGAGGAGTGATATGGCAGTGCCAGAAATAGGTTCCGGCATCCGGCGCGAGGTAGTAGTACGTAAAGCTGCCGCCGATGTTGATGGCCACTGATGCGTCCGGCACACCGTCGTAGAACGAGGAAGCATTGGGATAACCGTGGAAGTGAACCGTATGCTGCTCGAAGAGGTCGGGCCGCATGATCATGCCCACGTTCGTGAGGGTGAGGAAGAATTCGTCATCTTCGTCGATGGCCATCAGCGGGGCGGGGATGTTGCCGTTCATCACGCCCACGTCCATGATGGGCCGGGGGTCGACATGTCCAGTCATGCATCCGGCATCAGGATTACTGTCACCTGTGCACCCGGTCACGGGCGCACTGATCGTCACGGTCGGCGCCGCCGTATACCCCTCGCCTGCAAAGTTAATGTCAATGCCCGTTACACCGTAAACCGGAGCGGCTGCGGTACCAACGTTGCCAATGATCACGGCCCCGAGGGCAGTCTGGCAGGGGGTTGCAGTTGTGCATTGGGGACCCGGGGTTGGAGGGCTAAACGTCACCGTTGCCGGCCCGAGGTACCCACTGCCAACGTTGTTCATGGTAACGTCGTCGATAATGCCGCCGGCGACAACGGCCGTCGCTGTCGCGGTCACACCGCCGGGAGTCGGAATACTATTTTCCGGATCACCGATCAGCCCCACTGCGCCGTTATAGGTAAACGTGGGGACCGTGTTGACGTCGCCAACAGAGTAAATGGCGCCCGTTGAACCGTTTGTGGCCCCGTCCGTCGTGGCCGGATCGCCGGGCTGCAGCACGCCTGGATAGGGAACATTGAATTCGGATGGGTAATCAGTGCCTGGCTGACCCGAAGCGATCTTCGCTAGCCCCGACAGCGGCCCGAACGAGAACATGTAAGTCTGCGTTCCGTCACCCATCGTCGCGTAGCCGTCGCCACCCGAGATCTGCTGGCACTTAATGGCCCCGTTCACATTTGCTGTGGGTACCAGATAGTTGCCAGGTCCCGTTACAAGTCCAAGTGTCGTCGGGCCCATGTATGCAGGCTCTGAGTCGTTACTATGCAATGCTGCCGGGTGAGTGATGGTGCTGGTTGGACATTGCACCCTGAAAGACTGTGACGTTGCGGGTACCGCCGCAACAAGCATGAACACCGACAGGGACAAAATTGCGCCCGTATTTCTGCTCGACATTCGTTATCCTCCTCGCCAGCAGTGGCTCTGCTCTCACTTCAAGCGTTGCGCACCACTCACCGCGTGAACTCGCCAACAATCCATTCGCTCCGAAACGGCTTATTTGCTCCAGCGCAAGGAAGACAGCCAAGTTGAGTCCAAGTTGCCTTGATTTCGTCGTTTTGAGAGCTTGCTGAAATGGGGTACGAACGCTGGAGACCACGTTTGATTGCTTGCATTGATTACTACCCGAGGATCGTGGCTTGAATTTGGATATTTAGAGACGGCCTGCAGCAGGGGCCCAGTCACGCACAAAGAAGAGATTGCGG
>Ga0206867_1123_pt1 | contig 17231 bp, 19 predicted proteins | sample Alteio_BWOrgCont_37_FD_152905 | JGI IMG/M metagenome (GOLD analysis project Ga0206867, IMG submission 152905) | Enriched cells from forest soil in Barre Woods Harvard Forest LTER site, Petersham, Massachusetts, United States -... | ecosystem: Environmental > Terrestrial > Soil > Temperate forest >...
CGCCAGCGGTGGCGCGCGCATGCAGGAAGCCATTATTTCTCTGATGCAAATGGCCAAGGTTTCCGCCGCGCTGGCGCGTTTGTCCGAGGCCGGTTTACCCTATGTTTCTGTGCTAACTGATCCGACCATGGGCGGTGTCTCCGCTTCTTTAGCCATGTTAGGTGACCTGATTGTGGCGGAACCCAGGGCCCTGATCGGTTTTGCGGGCCCTCGCGTCATTGAGCAAACGGTGCGTGAAATTTTGCCGGAAGGGTTTCAGCGCTCTGAGTTTTTGCTTAAGCAGGGTGCAATTGATATAATTATAGATCGCCGCCAACTACGCGAGCAGTTGGCACGAATCCTAGCCAAATTAATGAAGTTACCGCCACCCCAGGCGGAGCCGATTTCAGCCTAGTTTAACGAGCGTAACGATGATCAACAAAATTATTGGCAGCTTAGTGGTTATCGCGGTAGGCATCCTGCTTTCACCCTTCTTTTTTAAAACGCAGGAAAGCAGCCTGCAATCCGAGGCGATGGCGGCTCCTCCTTTTCCCCGTGGAGAAGTTCAGAGCCAGACACAGCCTCTCTCAAGAGAATCTGATGAAACCCCTGTCGAGAAACCGCTTGCCTCTACTAAAGAACATGCTGGCAAGTTGGATAAGGAAGCCAGCGCAGGGCAGCAGACCAGCAAATTTAATTCCGCGGCTAAGGCTTGGGTCGTTCAGGTGGGCAGTTTCAGTTCCAAGCGGGAGACCTTAAATCTAGTGAATCAATTGCGCGCTCAAGGCTACAATGCCTTTTTTCAGCAAAAAAAGGCGGCTTATGGTGAAGCCACCGAGGTCTATATAGGCCCTGAATTGAAGCTCTCCGCCGCTCAGGATTTATCTTCCAAACTGGCTAAAGATAACCATCTTTTTGGCATTATTCAGAGTTATAAGGTTCTTAGTTCGTGATTAGCATTCAAGATAGTTTTACGGTGGCAACCTCTGGTCGTGGGATGTTTGATCTGACCCAAGGGCTGATAGAGCGGGTGGAGAAATCCAAGATTAAGACCGGCATTTGCCAGCTTTTTCTGCATCACACCAGCGCCTCGCTGGTGATCTGCGAGAATGCGAATCAAGACGTTCAAAATGACCTGGAAAACTTCATGCGAAAGACAGCCCCCGATGGTCATCCCGATTACCGGCATGTGGAAGAAGGGCCGGATGATATGTCTGCGCATATACGGACTATCCTTACGCAGAGTTCTTTATCGCTGCCGATCACAGCCGGAGAATTGGCTTTGGGACGGTGGCAGGGTATTTATCTCTGGGAACATCGTACTCAGGAATATCAACGTCGGGTGACGATGACACTCATCGGAACTTAACCCACCTCCTTACCAACGAGTCACCCTCTAAATTATTTGATTTCGATGGATTCTCTTTCTCCATTCTCCCTGCACACCAAGGCAAAACCCCGCTCGTGCCAAGGCGCAAGCACCGTCCGTCTCACCTTGCGATTATCCAGCAGAAAATGATGCTCCGCAGGTCGATGCGTATGTCCATGGATTAGCTCAGAGACTTGGTGCTTGCGCATCACCCGTTCCACCTCCTCCTGCGTCACATCCATAATCTCCATCGCCGTCGTGGCGGTGTGTTCACGGCTGCGTTCGCGGCCCTTTTGCACCATGGCGCGACGCTTTTCGAGGGAGCGTAGTAAAAAGAGGGTTTGCATTAAAAACCCCCGACTGCGTTTGCGGAATTTAAGATATTTGAGGTCACGGGTGCAAAGCGTATCGCCATGCATGAGTAGCATTCGTTGATCGCCAATCTGGATCAGATGCTCATCCGGCAGCAGATGACAGCCAGTCTCTTTGCAAAACTTCTTGGAGATGAGAAAGTCCCGATTCCCAGGCATAAAATGCAGAACAACACCCTTATCATGCGTCCGTCTCAGTGCCTGGATAACCGAGCGATTAAAATCACTGTCATCATCATCCCCAATCCAGGCTTCAAACAAATCCCCCAAGATATAGAGCGCTTTAGCCTCAGCGGCATGCTCACGCAAAAATCGAAAAAAAAGTTCAGCAATATCAGGACGATTTTCTTGGAGATGGAGGTCAGCAATAAAGAGTGTTGTCATCTTGGTCATCTTGTAAAATTTAAGCTATTTATTGGCCTTTTTGCCCTTAAAAAGGAACCCTAGGGGGCAAATAATGTTCTATACTACAAGTAAGAGCTTTGGATTGATATGACCTATCATGAAAATCTTGACTGAAGCAACGCCGATGGCTTTATGGTACGAGGCTGTTCATCAGGCCCAAGAAAGGTCCCGCATTATCCTAAAAACAGAGATTGAATCTTACCTGGTATTTCTGCTTTCTCGTTATCTTAATCAACCCGAATTTATCAAGGATGCCGTGGCGTTGAAGTTTTTAGAGGCCATGAAATTACAGAGTTCTCAGCGCAATCTGGCCCTGCAGGCGGTAGGGGACAAATGTCTCTTGATCACGGGTCTTTTCCCCAGGCTGGCTGAGCGAAAACGGCTTAAGTTGAGCTATTTTATCAATGTCGGTCAGGTGGCCTATGAGGTGGTTTCTGATCGCAATAATGATCTTTTTTGCAAACTGTCAAAGCATTTTGTCGTGATGATGGATGTCTTGCAATCCTGCCGCGAGCAGGCGGACAATCTGCTGCCGGCGGAGGCTTTCGCGCTCTGGGAAGACACGGGCAGCCAGCGCGCCTATAAAATGCTTCAAGAATATCACCTAACCCCCATCCGCCTCGAAAAGTGGCGCAAAAGATAACCCTGCTGTGGAATGCGGCGCGTAAATTCATTAGAATACCCCCACCTATTAACCGCTAACTTAAGTAGACGCACATGCGCATTATTCTGTTAGGTTCACCCGGCGCCGGAAAGGGCACCCAGGCCAAGTTGCTTTCGCAACGCTTTAATATTCCACAGATTGCCACCGGAGACATGCTCCGCACCGCGATTAAAGGCGCCACCCCCCTGGGCCAGCAAGTGAAGGAAATCATGGATGCCGGGCGTTTGGTGTCCGATGAGCTGATTATCAAACTAGTGAAGGCCCGTCTTCACGAACCTGATTGCGCAAACGGCTGCCTGCTCGATGGCTTCCCGCGGACGGTGGCTCAGGCAGACGCTCTAATTCAAGACGGGGTACACATCGACTATGTTATTCAGATTGCGGTTGACGACCAGGAAGTGATTAACCGCCTGAATGGTCGTTGGACTCATCCGGGCTCTGGACGGGTTTATCACACCGTCTTTCATCCCCCCAAAGTACCCGGCAAAGATGACCTGACCGGCGAACCCCTCATTCAACGTCCCGATGACCATGAAGACACTATCCGTCAGCGGCTAGCGGTCTATCATAGCCAAACGGAACCCTTGATTTCCTACTACAAAAATTTTAAAGATAAAGATGTGGCTCATGCCCCCAAATATGTGCGGGTGGACGGCTCTGAGTCAGTGGAGGAAGTGCAAAAACGTATTTTATCCATTCTAACTGGGAATAAATAAGGAAATAACCAATGAAAAAAACCACTCGCTTCTTTGCCCTCATTCTCCTAGCTCTCGGCGCCAATCTACCTCTTGCCGCCTTGGCTTCCGTTGAAGACAGTCCCATAGGCTTTTGGAAAACCACGGATGATGCTACGGGACGCCCAGGGGGAATTATCGAAATTTACAAAGACGGTGATCAAACACTCTCAGGACGTGTTCTCAAAATTTTTTCTGAAGCCGAAACAGGAAAGAGGTATTGCGATAATTGCAGTGGCGAGGATAAGGGCAAAGCAGTGGTGGGAATGAGGGTCATGAATGGTTTAACCGAGGAAAGTGACAATAACTGGGAAGGAGGCACCATTCTCGACCCCAAGACAGGTCGCAAATATCGATGTAACCTCCAGCTCGAACAAGGGGGTCGAAAACTCGATGTGCGTGGTTTTATAGGTGTAGCGTGGTTAGGCCGAACCCAGGTCTGGGACCGCCTTGATTCAAACAACGCTGATATTCGTTCGCGGTAGACCAGTGCATGGCGCACCAATAAAAGGGATTCCATTTGGCGTCTTGCGTGATGGGTTGGCTGCCACCGAGGGCATAATAAATCTGGTAGTGCTTGGCTAAGTCGCCCTCGCGTTCAATCCGCTTGATGGCCGCAATCAGCGCTTCCTGTCCCCCCTGCTTTTGATAAACTTCGCGGAAATCATATTCTTTGCTCCAGGTTTTGTCGTTCATCGAATAAAAATAAGTGGAGTAGTTCCTCAGCCGTCCTGATGCGCGGTAATAACTAAAAATTTTAAAACCCGGATTGTTGCCAAAGATGGGGCTAATCGAGGGTGTGCCGATGGCAGGCACTTCGTTGTAGTAACCATTGTTTAAAATCTGCAGGGTATCCGCATGCAAATGCCCGCTGAAAATACCGCTGAGGTTGCTTGAATGGTCCTTGACCTCACTCAAAAATGGCTGCGTATATTCCGGCTTCCAAAATTCTACCAGTGAGAAGGGAAAGAGAAAGGAAGCGTAGACATCTATCCCTGTTGGTATATGCATAAAGATGAAGGCTTGCTGTTTTGCCTGGGTGGCGGCGGCCAGTTCCTGGTTTAACCAGGCTAGCTGCGCCTTTGCCAGTTGTGGGGTATTTTTACCAACGGCTTTTTTAGAAAAGAGCACGGAATTTAAAAAAATCAAACGCAATTGATCGTTACCGGGTGCGTTCAGGGCATAGTAGCCACCCTTTGCAAATTGGGCATCCAGCTTTTTCTGATCTTGCGCACTGCCTGAAAACGGCGACCAGAGTTTGCCAGAGTCCTTGAAAAATTGTCCCGAGTCATCGCTGCCATAGTCGACCGTATAAGAATCGTTGTTGCCGACAACAAAGTAAAGAGGGAGACCCGGAAAGGATTGATGAATTTCTTCGCTGATAAAGGCCAGGGTTTTATTGACAAAGCGTTGATAATCTTTAGGGCTGCGATGTTGGCTGTAGCGGCGATATTTCAGGTCAAAGTCATGGGCTAGATAATCGCCCATCAAAACGACAAATTCGGGTTTTTCTTCCTGGGCCGCTTTTTGGGCGGCGGCCAGGGCGGATTTTAACAAGGAATAATTGCTGTCCTTGGAATAGCGCGTCTGGGTATGGTCATATTGAGCTAGAATGCCTGACCATTGTTGAATAGGGGCCTGTTCTAGGCTGGCAATCAGAGGGCAGGGGATTTGGCGAAGACAGGAAAGAAAAGGGTCAAAATGGATGTCAGCGAGGCTTAGAAAATGGCTGCTAGCCGCCTTGGCCTCCGAGGCAGCCAAAGCTGGCTGAAAAGTGGCCATTAGCAAAAGACTAAAAGCCAAAAATAGGGGGGGTGTTTTCATCTTGATCTTTACCTTTATCCACCATAGAATCACGCCATCAATTTAGCACAATACCCTGCTTTTTTATATTCCCAATGAGGTCCGAGCACATGAAACGAATGATGGCTTTTTTTTTGGTTTTGCTATGTTGTTCAATAAGTTACGCAGAAAACTTTGATCGCTTGGTTTTTTTTGGTGACAGCCTCAGTGATAATGGCAACCTCTATGAGGTCATGAGTAAGTTGGGCAGCAGCATTCCTCCCTCTCCCTATTTTAAAGGCCGTTTTTCTAACGGGCCGACCTGGGCGGAAGACCTGGGTGAACGTTTCGCAAAAGACTTCGGTTCTAGCTATAAAATCTATGCTTATGGCGGCAGCACCGCGGCTTCCCTTAACTCCTTTAATACCATCGCGCCAACGCTGATGAGCGAACAGCTGGATGCCTATCTACAGGATGAAAGCCTGCTCGATCATTCCAAGACCCTCTACCTTATCTGGATTGGGGCCAATGATTACCTTTTTGAACCCAATGGTAATATCGAGGCCTTGACCAATGCCTCTGTTGCCTACATTGCCCAAGCGGTGAATACGCTGAGCATAATCGGTGGAAGGCATTTTTTAATTCTGGATTTGCCCGATTTATCTAAAACGCCTTTCGCCAAGGAAAAAAATATTGGCCCGCAACTCTATGCCTTCACGCAGGCGCATAACCAAAGACTGGCCACGGTTGTCAATGAACTGAAACTGGCGCACCCAGAGTCCTCCATTGTGCTCTTTCATGTTTCCGACAGCTTTAAGACCTTGGTGGATACGCCGGAGGTATACAATCAGAAATATAAAATCACGATTCGCAATACAACAGATGCCTGTTGGACAGGCAATGTTTTGGATGATCAGCAGCCCAGCGATTCCAGCAAAAACCCTGAGGAATATCTCTTTTGGGATGATGTCCATCCTACAGCCGTCATCCATCAGTTGCTGGCACAGATTGTGGGGGACGAGATAGCTAAGGAATGGGGATAATTGGACGAAGTCCTTGCCTAAAAGCAGACACACTCATAAACTAGTTTTATGACTAGTCAAGGATTTGTCCGCTTTGATGACCAGGGAAGGCAGTTGCTTTGCCACGGCGAGTGGAAGCTGGCTAATCTCCCTGCCATCCAAAAGGAATTAGCCACCCTACCTCCTATTCAAGGCGCTGAGCTGGCCGTCAATGGCGCCGCTATCAGCGATTTAGACAGCGCTGGGGGCTGGCTCTTGGTAAACTGGCTCAAAAAGGTCCGCTCTGCCTCATTAAACGCTCATCTAACCCATTTCTCCGAGCAGCAACAAAAACTGCTTAGCCTCATCGAAAAAAGCGGCTATTCGCTCGCTGACCTCCCGGCTGTAGAAATACCCAGCGGGGTTGCTAGCCTGGGCTATTCGGCTGTGTCCTCCTGTCGAGAAGCCCTCGATTATCTTTACTTTGTCGGCAAACTCACTTGCGAGGCCTTCGCCTCACTCAGGCACCCCCTTAAATTGCGCTGGTCTTCTCTAGCCTGGGTTGTCGATAAAACCGGTTATCGCGCTTTGCCTATTATTGCCCTTTTGTCCTTCATGGTAGGCGTGGTTATTTCCTATCAAATGGGAAATCAACTGCGCAATTATGGCGCAAATGTCTTTATCGTCGATCTCCTTGGGCTTTCTGTTTTACGTGAATTTGGACCTTTGATTACCTCGATTATGGTAGCCGGCCGCACGGGTTCTGCCTATACCGCGCAACTGGGCATGATGAAAATTAACCAGGAAATTGACGCTTTAGACACCATGGGTGTCCCGCCGGACAATCTGTTGATGCTGCCTCGCTTGTTGGGTTTGATGATCGCTTTGCCTCTGCTAACTATTTGGGCGGATGTCTTCGGTGTGATGGGTGGCATGCTGATGGCCAGCTCCATGCTGGGTATTAAAACACATGCCTTTTTGCTGCGTTTTGGCCAGACTATTCCCCTAAGAGCCCTGCTGATTGGCCTAGGCAAGGCCCCGGTCTTCGCCTTGCTAATAGCGAGCATTGGCTGTTTTCAAGGTACCCAAGTCTCTGGAAACGCTGAAAGCGTGGGCATGCGAACGACACGTTCTGTGGTTTTAGCTATTTTCTTTATTATCATTGCCGACGCCATCTTTTCTGTGCTCTTTTCAAGGTACAAGCTATGAGCCCAACCCCCTCCATTATCGAGGTCAGCAAGCTAAAAATCCGTTTTGGCGAGACCTGGGTACACAAAGGCTTGGATCTCAAGGTAGAGCAGGGTGAAATACTAGGCATCGTTGGCGATTCTGGCTCAGGTAAAACCACACTCCTTCGTGCCATGCTCATGCTACTGCGCCCGGAATCAGGCTCGGTTCGCGTCTTCAATCAAGAGCTCACGACGGCCTCAGAGAAGCAGTTGGAGAGTGTGCAACGACGATGGGGCGTATTATTTCAGCAGAATGCCTTATTCAGCTCGCTATCTGTCCTCGAGAACGCGGCCTTTCCCTTAAAAGAACTGGTGGCTCTCAGCCAGGACCTGGTTAATGAATTAGCATTATTGAAAATTTCGCTGGTGGGTTTGCCAATCGAGGCGGCCAACAAATATCCCGCTGAATTAAGTGGTGGCATGCAAAAACGGGCAGGGCTGGCTCGTGCTATAGTATTAGATCCGGAGTTACTTTTTTTAGACGAGCCGACTACGGGTTTGGATCCGGACAGCGCTGCCGGTTTAGATGAGTTAATTGTAAACCTGCAGTCTTTGATGGGCTTGACGGTCGTTATGGTGACCCATGATTTGGATACGCTCTGGCGAGTCACCAACCGCGTGGCTTTTTTGGCGGATGGCAAAGTACTTTGTGTGGATAGCATGAAAAATTTGGTCAAGAATCCAGATCAGCGGATTCAAAAATTTTTTAACGGTCCACGCGGCCGTATCGCAAAAAGTATTTATGACTAGGACTGAAGGGTTATGGAAACCAAGGTCAATTACACGGTAGTGGGTTTTTTTGTCATTCTCCTCTCGGCGCTGATTATCTTTAGCGTGATTTGGTTGTCGGCCGGCCTGGGTTTTTTGAATTATACCTATTATGAAATTGATATGAAGGAATCGGTGTCTGGGCTGAGCCTAGATGCCCCGGTTGAATATAACGGTGTCAATGTCGGCAGCGTTACCCGCATTCAAATTGACCCCAAGAACCCGCGCTTAGTCATTCTAGAAATCAAGGTAAAAACCGGTACGCCTATCACCAAAGGCACCCGAGCTAAAATCAATCTGCGTTCCTTAAGCGGGATTGGCTACATCTTCCTGGAAGATCGCGGCACGGAACTGGAGCCTTTACTTCCCTTAGAGGGCCAAAAATATGCAGTGATTGCCACGGAACCTTCTTTCTTCATGCAAATGGACAAAGCACTCTCTCAGCTTAGCATTAGTTTCCAACGCATTTCTCATTCAGTAGAACTGCTATTAAACGAAGAAAATCTGCGCTCCTTCAGGCAAATTCTATTTTCCACACAAAGCGCCATGCAGCAGATGGCGACGCAAACGCTTCCTTCGGCCAACCGTGCTATCAATAATATAGATGCCGTAGCCCACAACTTGAACCAGATTAGCGATGAGGTAAAACGCAATCCTTCCGTCTTCATCCGCGGCCGCGGCCCGCAACCTCTGGGGCCAGGAGAAAAAGCCAATGCAGATCAATAAGCGTCTCGTTGTAGTGCCGCTATTTTTGCTGCTGAGCGCTTGCTCCGTCTTCCCGCCGCTTAAAACGCAATCGGAATCGGTCTATGTCATCAACAGCGTTCCGCGGCCGCCGGTTCGTCATAGCGATCGCCATTACAATATCTTGGTGATGCCGGTCTATGCGGGTCTTACCTATGATACGACGCAGATGGCTTACACTATGCATCCCTATCAGATTAATTATTTCGTCCTAAACTTCTGGGCAGAAACCCCCGCGCAAATGTTGCGTCCCCTGATCGTGCAAACCTTGCAGAGAACGCATTATTTTCACGCGGTCAGTGGTTTTTCCTATCTAGGCAGTTATGACTATATCCTGGATACGCAATTGCTGCAGTTGACCCAGGATTTTTCCGGATTCGGGAGCAGCGTTCATCTACGAATTCAGGCGCAAATTATTAACGCGGAGAGTAATGAGGTTGTCGCGAGCAAGGAGTTTTACGCGGTAGAAAGGGCTCCAGAGCCGACACCGTATGGGGGAGTGGTTGCAACCAATCGAGCAGTAGCCAGGATTTTGAAAAGTTTAGCGGCTTTCTGTGAGCAGATGATTTAAACCGTTCAAAGACATGTTTCAAAATTATTCACGATCTTAGGGCCGTTAGACCCTAAGATCGTGAATGGCTATAACCCATTTCTCTTACGCTCTGCCGCCCTTGCCGCCCGTGCCAGCGCCCGTACCAGTACCTGTTCCAGTACCAGTGTTGGTGCCGGTTTGGGTGTTTGGACGTGATCCTGGTTGGTTAGGATTCTGTGTCCATGAACCCTGCTGTTTGCCTGGATTTTGTTGCTGTGTTCCAGGACGGTTTTGACCGGGTTGGGTCGGTTGACCTGCTGTCTTGATGGAAGGTTTGTTTGGGTTACTCATGATGTGCATCTCCTATGCTAATGTACCCCCAGTATATCACTCCCAAGGGTGTTTGCCCACAAGAATGATATTATTCCTTTTGTAATCAATAAGTTGCTAGCTATCCAGCCCCATCAGCCAATTAGTGGCGGCGATGGCCAAGGCGGAAACAACCAAGGTGAGGTGTATAAGAATTTGCCACATTACCCAGATATTGCTCGGGGCCAAAGGATCAATCCCGATAAAGGTGCGCAAGAGGTGAATGGAAGAAATACCGATCAAAGAAAGACCCAGTTTCACCTTCATCGAGCCGGCATTCACCTCATCCAGCCACTCCGGGCGGTCGGGGTTATCTTGGAGATGCAAGGGAGACACGAAGGTTTGATAGCCCCCAATGATGACCATAATCAAGAGATTGGCTAACATGACAATATCAATTAAATCTAAAACCCCCAACATAATGGCGGTATCACCTTCGTTACTAATGTGTAAAACCAGCACTACCAATTCGACTAGAAAACGATAGACATAGGCCGTTAGAATCACGATCAAGCCCAGATAAAGCGGCGCCTGCACCCAGCGACCGAAGAAAATGACAGAAGAGGTTTTTTGTCTTAGGAGGGCGAGTTCGTTGTTGGTTTTCATGTTTTGTTTCCTATCAGTATGTTTGGCAATTTGTTCTGGGTTTCGCTTTGCTGCACTCAGGTTACGGTTAGTGCGATGTATCCTGGGTTTCGCTTCGCTACACCCAGGCTACGATTATTACGATTACTGTGATGTATCCTGGGTTTTGCTTCGATACACCCAGGCAACGATTATTACGATTACTGTGATGTATCCTGGGTTTTGCTTCGATACACCCAGGCAACGATTATTACGATTACTGTGATGTATCCTGGGTTTCGCTTCGCTACACCCAGGCTACGATTATTACGATTACTGTAATGTAGCCTGGGTGTAGCGAAGCGAAACCCGGGAAAACCAATTATATTAGGCCTCTCTGGTGCTCACAACAAAAACCAAGCCCAGCAAGATCAGTCCAATAGCAGCCATAGAGGGCAGATTAAGCTTTTCGTTTAAAAAGAAAGAAGAGGTAAGCAGGCTGAAAACAGGAACGACTAAAAAGCCCAGCGAAAGCAAGATGGTGGGCAGTTCCTTGTTGACGATGACGCCGCACCAATAAGAGAGGCCGGTCACGATGACGCCGGTATAGGCTAAGGAGAGAATGAGCTGATAATTCCATACGATCTGGGTGGTAGGCTCATTGACCCAGGCATAGGCCATCGTGGGAATGGCCGCGATGAGCAGTTGCCAGGGGATCAGTTCTAAGGGCGATTTTGTCCATTCCATATAACGCACACAAAGCATGGAAATGGCCCAGCTAAAAGAGGCCAAGAGCAAGGCGCCGCAACCCAATAAAATGTGAGGATCCGAAAAATTAAGGTCCCAGAGGTTCATCAGCAAAACTAAGCCAGAGATGCTTAAGCAAAACCCTAACCATTTATAAAGCCCCGATTTTTCCTTAAACAGCAGGGTAGCCAAAGGCATCACCCACAAAGGCGTGGTGTAAGCCAATAAACAAGAATGACCGGCCGGCAAATAAGCCAAGCCCAGGTTGGTCAGGTAGATATACCCCCCAATTTGTAAGATGCCAATAATGAGGATGAGTGGAAGATCACGGAGGCGGGGAAGGGAAAATCGTTTGAGGTAGATCACTAGTGAAAGCATCGCTAGGGTGGCAACCACTAAGCGCGCGGAGGTATACCACAAGGGAGGCATATAGTGCAGGCCAACTTTATTGACCGGCCAAGCGAGTCCTGTGCTTGAAATGATGAAAATAAAGAGTCCTAAAATGCGGTAGTTAACCTTTTTCATCCTGCCTCATCCAAAGTTCTGTTTGCGCTCTAACGGTGTCACTCAACGATTGCAGACTGGCATAATTCTTCCTCAGCCAGTTTGCGCCATTTTTTCTTTCATGCACAGCTTCGCGTATAAAAAACAGGGCGTCTGAACTATTAAGCGCCGTTGCGTGAGATTTTAGCAGATCGCAGGTAAGGAGGATATCCTCTGCCAGGGGGCGATGTTCATGCTGGATGGGGTCGACAACGACCCCTTCTAGGCCATAACGGGCGGCCCGGAAGCGGTTCATCAAATAGCTGAGATAAAGGTCACGGGATAACGGCGGGCGCTCAGTTAAGAGCCAGCTAGCCAACATTTGAGCATAAGCTGCTAACTCAGCTGCTTTTTCGACGGTTAAAGGGGTGTCGCAGATGCGCAGCTCAACGGTGCCAAACTCGGGCTTGGGGCGAATATCCCAATAAAAGTCTTTTAAGCTCTGAATAATGCCCAGTTCAATCATCCTCTCATAGTAGGCCTCAAACTCGTCCCATTCCTGTAGCCAGGGCGGGGTGCCGCTGAGGGGGAAGGCATTGACGACGGCCAAACGGGAGCAGTCGAAGGCGGTATCAACCCCTTGGCTGAAGGGCGAGGCAGCGGCCAGGGCAACAAATTGGGGCAGATATCGGACGAAGGCATGACAGAGGTAGAGGGCATCGTTGCCATTGGGGCAACCGATATGGATGTGCTGGCCAAAGACGGTGAACTGTTTGGCTAGATAGCCATATTGCTCGGAGATAGAGGCAAAGCGTTCCGTTTGGAAAATGCGCTGATATTTCCACTTTTGAAAGGGATGCGTGCCACCACCACAAATCCCGATATGCGTTTTGCGCGCCTCTTCGGCCACTATATCGCGCAAGTGGCGCAGCTCGGCCAGCAGGGACTTGTAGGAAATATGGATGGAAGAGTTAAGTTCAACCATCGCGCGCGTAATTTCTGGTTTAACCTCGCCAGGGTGCGGCACCTCGGATAGACGACGCAGATAATCTTCCGCTTCCATGGCTAGATTGAAATCTTGCAGGTTGATTAGCTGCAATTCCAACTCCACTCCCACCGTCAGGGAAGGGTTGGGCTTAAAGGGAGGTAGATTGCTCATCGCAAGGCTCCTTCATCGCCGTCAATGGCGAGGGCTTCACCGGTTTTAACAAAGGCAAATTGAGTGAGAATGGGGCCAATCAAGGTCAGCAGGGCTATGGCGCCCGTCATGATGTGCAAGATCTGTTGTCCAAAGTCGGAATTAAAATCGACGACTAAATAGGACATACCCATAGCCACCCCCGCCATGGGACAAAGCGTCAGGCTAAGAGCATAGGCTTGTTGACGCGTGAGACGGCTGGCCTTGGCAAATAACAAAACGCCGCTGGTTTTGCTGAAAAGACGCGCGAGGATGAAGAGAATCACGGCCAGGGGCGCGTACCTTAAGCCTTGCAGCTGCAATTGCACGCCGGTGACGACGAATAAGAGGATGAAAAATAATCGAGCCAGCCAGCCGAAGTCCACTTCCATCAGGGCATGATTGCTGTCGAAGTTGCGGGCGGCAACACCCAGGATAAAGAGAGTCAGCATGCTAGATAAATCTAAGACGCGCGCCAAACCCAAGGTAAGCGTGACCGCTCCAACAAAGAGGATAAATTGATTGTCTTTTTGTTTGCCGATGAAATGAGCGATGAGTTTAAGTAAAACAAAAATACTCAGTCCTAGGATCAGCGATCCACAGAGACGATAAACGGCGGGGATAAATAAAATAAACCCGGGGAAATTCACTGTTTGAGTGAGCGGCAAAAGCAGGGTGAAAAGCAAGAGACCAAATAAGTTATTCAGACTGGTGAGAATAAGCGTGCGGCGCGTTACCGGTCCTTCGGAGGAAAGATCATGCGCCACCATCATCACGACGGCGGGCGAAGTCGTCATCGCAATCACGCCGGCTAAAAGCGATAACATTTTGGGCAAGGCGATTAAAAAATGCAGCACCACAAAAGTGCAGAGCAAGGTTAGCAAGGACTCTGTTAAGGCCATGGGCAATAAACCGCGATCATGCCGCAGCCATACAAAATCCAGGTGGCGGCCGAGATCAAACAAAATCAGCGAGAGGGAGATATCGACGAAGATACGGGCATTGGTCAAGACGGATTGGTCCACAAAGTTAAAGCCACCCGGGCCGGCTAAAAAACCAATGGCGATATAGCCCAAAATGCGCGGCAAAAAGCGTGTGCGACCGGCGATTTCACCCCCGATCAAACCCAATAAGAGGGTGATGCCAAAGAGGGCGATGGAATTTAAGTGTAAATGAAAGTGTGGAAAAAAATGCATTGCCTATCCTTATTTACCATATACTTCGACGTTTGCTATTGACCATGGGACTATTAAAGGGAATGGCGAAGGCCATTTGAAATTCAGGCATATCAGCAAAGCTGGCATTCACTCGGCAAAAGGCGGGTGGATGGGGGTCCGTGACCACCAGGCGACTGGCTTCCTCGGGCCGGATATTCGAGGCCCATAGATGCGCTGCTGACAAGAAAAATTGTTGGTCGGGTGTGTATCCCGCAAGGGTCGGGGCTAGATGGGCTGTTGGGAGCAGATGAAAGGCTTTGTAAGCTAAAGTGAGCCCACCAAAATCGGCAATGGCTTCCCCAGACACCAATTTTCCTTGTACTGGAAGCTTGCCATTAACGAGACAGCCTGAGAATTGCGTGGCGACGGCATCGGCCGTTTGGTGAAATTTTTCTAAGTCTTCCGCGGACCACCAGTTTTCTAAATTGCCATAACCATCAAAGAGAGAACCTTCATCATCAAAACCATGTGTCATTTCATGCCCAACAACAAAACCGGTGGCGCCATAATTGATAGCATCGGGCGCCTTAAGATCAAAGAAGGGCGGCTGCAAAATGCCCGCTGGAATATTGAGACGATTGGTCGAAGGATCATAGTAGGCGTTGACTTCTTGAGGGGGCATATCCCATTCACTGTCATCAAGGGGCTTGCCAATTTTATTCAGTTCTCGTGCCTGCCAGAATTGACCCGCGCGGATGAGGTTCAGTACATAAGAACCACGGTCTATTTGCAGCGTGGAATAGTCCAACCAGCGATCGGGATAGCCGACGCGATCCCGCATCAAGTCTAGTTTCTTAAGGGCAGCGAGCCGTGTTTGGGGTGTCATCCAGCTTAATTGCCGCAAATCTTGGTTAAGGGCTTGGCGAATATGGTCGATAAGCTCTTGGGCCTTGGCCTTAGCCTCCGGCGTGAAATAATGTGCAACGTAAAGTTGTCCCACAGCAAAGCCCAGCACAGTATTTTCCATGTTGACCACGCGTTTCCAGCGAGGCAATAATTTCTTGGCTCCTGTCAGTTGGGAAGCCATTTTAAAGTTTTCCTTGACGAAGGGATCGCTAAGAAAGGGCGCAAAGCTTTGAATAAGATGCCAGCGCAAATAGACTTTCCAATCCGAGATGCTCACTTCTTTCAGCAGGCGATCAAATTCAGTGAAAAAGACGGGGGTGGCGATATTCAGGCTGATAAATTCCGGATGGCCTAGATCACTAAAGTATTTCTCCCAAGAAAATGACTTATTTAAGTTCCTGAGTTGTTTTAACGCCATTGGATGATAGATGGCATGAGGATCTCGCATTTGAATGCGGGTCAGCGAGGCTTGGGCAAGGGCGGTCTCCAGGCGCAGGACAAGCTCAGCGTTGCTAGTGGCTTGGGCCGGAGAGTCTCCCAGGAGCACAAACATTTGTTTAAGATGGAGACGATAAGCCTGGCGTATTTTTTCAAAACCGGCCTCAAGATAGTAACTGCGATCGGGCAAGCTCAATCCCGCTTGCATGGCATAAGGAATAATTTGTCGGCTGTTCTTAAAATCTTTCATCTGTCCAAATTGAAAAACAGCGGAAACGCCCATTTGATGCAGTTGGGCTAAAACACTTTGCAGGTCTTCGAGCGTTTGAATCTTGAGGATTTGTTGGAAGTAGGGATCCAGCGCTTTGACACCTTCTTGGTTGATGGCTTTGGCGTTCATACCGCTGAAATAAAAATCTCCCACTTTTTGCTCGATGCTACCTTCTGGGTGCGTTTCATTAGCAGCCGTTTTAAGCATTTTTTGGATGCGAATGAGGTTTTTTTCGTGAAGGATTTTCATGATGTTCCAGGAAGCATAGGCTGCTGGGATAGGATGGGCTTTTTGCCAGCTCCCGTTGGCGTAAAGGAAAAAATCCTGGCTGGGACTTTGCGATTCATCTAGCCAGTCCAGATGCAAAAAATAAGGACTGGATTTGGGATTCGTAGCGCAAAGACTGGCGCTACTCCAAATTAAAAGACAGCTTGTTAAAAGCAATATTACATAGCGCATAATTAATGAAGAAATTCGGAAGATAAAAAGATAGACAATTATTGCACAAAACAGTAGCATCCCACAACAAATTTTAGCCCTGGAGTGCTTTCATGCTTAAGCAAATAATAGCCAAATTTCTGAACCTTCCTGAAGACGAAGCCGCTGCTGTTATCGAGATCCTCCGTGTTGAAGGTTATATGACACAAAAGTTTAAGCTAAATAACCAGAATAAAAATTCGTTCAAGGCCGCTTATATCGAAACCCAAGCCAATTTCATCCATTTTTTGCATCTTATTGCCCAGTCGAAGTGGGCTGTGGAACGTGTTTACTCCGGTATAGCCGATAGGCTCGTAGAAAAGAGAGAACGTTATTTTAAATTATTTAAAGAAGCGGGGCTGATGAGTGCGCATGTCGCTGAGGGTCCTCCGCTGGGTTCAGAGCCAGAGGGAAGTTCAGAGTCAGTGGAGGCCAGAGATCTTTAGCCGTTGTATAATAGGCATAAGAGGCCTTGTCTTTGCATTTCGCGGAGATATATGCCACCTCTGCATAAATAGCCGCAAGCAATTGCTGTTTTTCCCGGTAGTCAGAGCCTACCTTGTCAAGGAAATAAGGTTGCCTGATTATTTCTTGTTGAACCTGGTATGCCGCAGCAAAATCCTTTTTTTCTACAAAGGCCCGCGCCAGGTTGGCCAACAAAGTACAAACCGTGTTACCGTCCAATCCAGCCCTTAATTTCAAGGCTAGCTGGTAAGTCTGAATGGCTGCCTCATAATCTTTGAGGATATTCTGTTGTACCAAGGCCAACAAATTCAAGACTGCTGTTTTTAATTCCCTCCGCCCCGCTAGTGCCGGGCTATAGATGTCGGTGAGGGTGATTTTTTCATCTAAGCCTTTAAGCAAAACCACCAGCGAACAATCTTCAGGTTTGTTAAAATGCACATTTGAAACGCTTAACATGCCTTTATAAGTAGCGAGGCAGCTTAAATATTCTTTGGCGCCCAAATAATGTTCCAGTTTGGCCAAGGTTAAAACACTTTCACTATCGAGGGCTGTTTGGATATAAAGATCGGGAAGAGCAACTAGCGCCAATCGATTTCGCA
>Ga0206867_1127_pt1 | contig 17010 bp, 15 predicted proteins | sample Alteio_BWOrgCont_37_FD_152905 | JGI IMG/M metagenome (GOLD analysis project Ga0206867, IMG submission 152905) | Enriched cells from forest soil in Barre Woods Harvard Forest LTER site, Petersham, Massachusetts, United States -... | ecosystem: Environmental > Terrestrial > Soil > Temperate forest >...
CGATTTTTCACTGGTTTTGGACGAGAGCGTCGGCTGGGAGAGAATTGACCAGGCCGTCGCTGGCTTGAACATTCCGGAGCTTGTGGAGTGGCGCGCGCGCGAAGTCTTCCGAGACGCAAAGCTAGGTGGGCGCGAGTACGCGCTGCTGCTGGGAGTGACGTTCCAGGCGCCGGATCGCACCTTGCGCGATGAGGAATTGCAGGGCTTTCACGCGCGTTTGATTGAGGCGGTTGGCAAAGCTGGTGCCCGGCTCCGCGCTTAATGTGGCGCAGGGCACTCAGGCGCTATACTGGCACGGACGACGGAGGTTTTTTGATGTCCGAGTTACCCTGGGGGCCCCAGGTCATGGAACATAATCAGGACCAGAGTCACGCCGATCAGAACGACGGCGGCCGTCAATCTCATCACCCCGCCAGCGAATCGGGCACCCTGGCCCTGAGTCTGGACGATTTTTCTTCCCTGGAAGACCGCATCCTTCGGGCCGTCAACCTGGTCAAGCGCGAACGGCTCGCCCGCACCGCCGCCGAAGAGCGGGCTTCCCACGCGGAGGCCCGGCTGCAGGAGCAGACCCCCGTGATCGAGCAGTTGCAAAAGGAAATTGCCACGCTGCACGCGGAGCGGGATCATGTCCGCCAGCGCGTCGAGAAACTCCTGGCTCAACTCGATACGCTTGAATTGTGAGAGGGTCATGGATCAGAATCCGGCCAACTACATCACCGTAGAGATCTACAACCAGACATATCATCTCTCCGGGCAGGATGCGGATCATATACGCAAGCTGGCCGCGCAGGTAGATGCCAAGATGCGTGCCGTGGCGGCCCAGGGCCGCACCGTCGATTCGCTGCGGGTAGCCGTGCTGGCCGCGCTCAACCTCGCCGACGATTTGTCGCAGACCCAGGAGGGCCCGAGCGGACTTGCTGCCCGTGTCGGCCACGCCCGTGCGGCAAGCCTGCGGGGGCTCCTCGACGAAGTGCTGGAAGAGGAGCGCAAGACAGGATCCTGAATTCTTAGTCATTTCGTGCTTTTCGAGGTCCAGAAAAAATCGCTAAATTCGCAGCCTCTCGCTCCCGGCCGTCTTTTCCAAACTAAAGTTTCACTGCGCTCAAAGCGCAAACGTGACTTTGTACTGACGGTCACATAAGGGTCGCGACCACTGTCCTAAAATGGGCCACAATTTTCATTCTGGAAACTCTCTTGCCCCGGATGGCGCATTCGTATGCATCCGCTCTCATCTCGCTCGGATGATGGCTGTGAGGGGAGGCGGGATCCGAACGGCGAATGCATGTGACCCTTGGGCTCTGTGCACGAACTCCGAAAGAAGCGGCTGCGTTAAGCGGCGCGGACGAGCCCGTCTTCACCGCGAGACGTTTCGGGGTGCGCCTGCGATCGCATCCCGCCCGGGCGGGGTTGCTTGGCCTGATCCTTCTTGGGTGGTGTTCGCCTCCCGCCGTGAGTCAGTCCGCTGATCCTTCCTTTGTAACCACGATCCGCTCTCAATCGAACCTGCCGCCGCGAGTTGCGCAGGCGCACCGCTTCCTGGCCCGTCGGGGCTTTGCCTCCGGACCACCCGTCGCCGCGCGGGTCGGGGCCCGTGCGAATGGCTTTAGGCCGCGCCCGCAGGCGGCGGGCGCGCAGGCTGCATGGCAGCCGCTTGGTCCGACCGGCGTACTCTCGTCGAACTACGGCCTGGTGACTGGACGCATCTCCTCACTGGCCCTCGATCCTGCCGACGGCACGGGAAACCGGCTTTATGTCGGAACCACCAGGGGAGGGGTCTGGCTTTCGCAGAATGCGGGAACTGCCAACCCGGCGAACATCGTGTTTACGCCGTTGATCGACAACCAGGGCGCGTTGAGCACCGCGATTGACGCCTTCCATCAGTGTTGGGGCGGTCACGGTGCAGCCCGGTGGCACCGGCGTGGTCCTGGCGGGCACCGGGGACCCGAACGACGTACTCGATTCCTACTATGGAGCGGGTATTCTGCGTTCTACCGACGGCGGCAACACATGGAGCCTGATCCAGACCACGCCCGACCTGCAATACGCCTTCGTCGGAGAGGGCTTCGCCGGATTTGCGTGGAGCACCACGAACCCACAGGAGGTGGTGGCGGCCGTTTCGCAGGCATGGGAAGGGGTGTTGGTTGGCGCTGATTTTCCCAACCGCAGCTATGAGGGGCTCTACTACTCAGCGGACAGCGGAGCCACTTGGTCGCTAGCACGGATCACAGACCCGAATGGGCAGGACGTCCAGGGACCACTGGACGCATTTACGCAGCCCGACGGCAATGCAGCCACTTCTGTGGTGTGGAACTCGCTTCGCGGCGTGTTTATTGCGGCCGTGCGCTTTCACGGCTACTACCAGTCAGCCGACGGCATCCAATGGGCGCGTCTCTCCGCGCAACCCGGATCCAGTCTGACCACTGCTTTCTGTCCTACGCGGCCGACCACGACCGGGTCCCCAGCCTGTCCCATGTACCGCGGCACCCTGGCCGTGAACCCGATCACCGGAGACACGTTTGCGTGGACCGTGGACCTGTACGACCAGGACCAGGGCTTGTGGCAGGACGCGTGCGCAGCCAGCGGGAACGCCTGCACCAACTCCGCCATAGCGTTTGCGAAACAGTGGGACACGTCGGCGCTCGAGACCAATAGTCCGCTGGGGTCGGCCACCATCCAGAATAGCAACTACGACCTGGTCCTGGCCGCGATTCCCTCGGGCCAGGACACCATCCTGCTGGCCGGAGCCAATGATCTGTGGAAGTGCAGCCTGGCGATGGGCTGCGTGTGGCGCGACACAACCAACGCCACGACGTGCATGAGCGCCGGGGTAGCCGAATACCAGCATGCCCTGGAGTGGAATGGCAATAATCCGCAGGAACTGTTTATGGGCAACGACAGCGGTCTCTGGCGTTCCTCCGACGGCATCGCGGAAACCGGTCCAGTCTGTTCTTCGGGTGATGCCAGCCACTTCCAGAACCTCAACGGCGGACTGGGCTCGCTGGCCGAGGTGGAGAGCATGTCCGCAGTGGGGGTCTCGCCCTACACAATAATGTTGGGACTCGGCGCCAACGGCACGGCCGGCGTCAAAAGCACCGGCCGCCCTACGGCGGTCTGGCCCGAAATCCTGAGCGGGGAAGGCGGGCCGGTGGCCATCGATCCGACCAACCCGTCGAATTGGTACGTGAACGATGGTGCGGGCGTTTCCATTCACCTCTGCTCGCAGGCCGGGGCCTGCACTCCGGGCGATTTCGGCACCAGCCCGGTTGTTTCCAGCACCAATGTGGGCGAGGACGGGCTGACCATGACTTCCCCGGCGTCCTTCCTCGTCGACCCGGTTGATTCCTCGCAACTGCTCATCGGCACGTGCCGCCTGTGGCGGGGTCCGGCGAATGGAATCGGGTGGAGCGCGGCCAACGCGGTGGCCCCGATGTTCGACGGGAACCAGAACAGTTCCTACTGCAACGGCAATGCACTGATCCGCTCGATGGCCGCCATGGCTCTTCCGGGGGGTGGGGAGGTTGTCTATGTGGGTGCTTACGGCAGCCTGGACGGCGGCGGGACATCACCCGGCCATGTGCTGAGCACAACCCATGAGTTCGAACGGCGCCTGGTCTCCGTGGGTTGACCTGACACGTTGAATGCCGTGACCAACGACCAACTGAGGGTGAATTACTTCGGGTTCGACATTTCAGGCCTATTCATCGATCCGCATGATCCCACGGGAAACACCGTTTATGCGACTGTGGAGGGCATCCCAAATCCGCAGCAGAACGTGTGTGTTGTCTATCGATCGGTCGACGGCGGCGCCCACTGGTCCAACATTCGCTCGAACCTCACCAGTTCTGCGGCCAACAGCCTGGTCGTTGACCCGCAAGACGCAAACACAGCTTACCTCGCCACCGATGCGGGCGTGTACTTCACCCGTAACGTTGGATCCTGCGGAAATTCGTCTTCGACCTGCTGGTCGCAGTTTGGGACTGGACTGCCGGCGGCTCCGGTGGTGGCGCTGAGCGCCGCGCCGGCCACAACCACGCCCAACGTGCTGGCGGCAGCCACCTACGGCCGTGGCGTCTGGCAGATCCCGCTCGTCACCGCGGGGACTCAGCTCACCACCGCAACGCTCGACCCGGCCTCGATCGATTTTGGCGCCCAGCCTGAGGGATCGGCGGGCTCAGTCCAGAGTCTCAGTCTGACCAACACGGGCGGAATTGCGCTGACTCCGACGGCGACCGCAATCGGCGGCGCCAACGTCGGAGACTACACTATTGCAAGTGACGGCTGTACCGGAAAGCAGGTGAACAGCGGTGCGCGGTGCGAAGTCGAACTGGTGTTCACACCATACGCACTGGGCGACCGCTCGGCGACGCTGACGGTGAGCGCGAACGTGCAGGGCGGCCAGTTAAGCGCGACGTTGGTCGGCAAAGGGCTTGCGGGCGACTGGAACTCTGACCTTGATTGACGGGGCCGGCACGCAGACCGTGGTCCTTATGGGTACCGGTGCGGCGACTCCGACTGATACCCTCTCCACCACCTCGCTGAACTTTCCTCCCACCATCATCGGCAATTCGTCGGCCCCACTGGCGGTCGGTATATCGAATACCGGCGACCTTCCTTTGACGTCCATAGCGGCTTCCGCGACCGGGGCCTTTCAGGTATCCAGCAATTGCACCACGAAATTGGCTGCCAACTCGAGTTGCTCGATCAGCGTGGTTTTCACGCCCACCCAGGCCGGCGCCCAGAGCGGCACGCTGACCATCTCCGACATCGTCAACGCAGGGCAGAAAGTGAGCCTGAACGGGAGCGGGGCACTGCCTCCCGTGGGTGCAAAGGTCCAGATCGTGCCGGCCCAAGTGAATTTCCCGACGACCGGGGTCGGCACTGCCAGCGGCGCGGTCTCGCTGACGATCATGAATTCAAACGACGGGACGGTGCTTTCCGACCTGAGCCTCTCGGTCTCCGCCGGATTCAAGCTCGTGAATAACATCTGTGGACCGTCTCTTCCAGCCGGCGGGGCGTGCACCACCGGCGTATTGTTCACTCCGACGAGCCTGGGTTCTCAGAACGGGACCTTTACAGTCTCCAGCAGCGCGTTGGCTTCGAACGTTACGGCTCATCTTTCGGGGATCGGATACGACTTCCAGGTCACTGTGGCGGGCGCATCTACTGTGACGGTTAGCAGTAGCGAGACCGCCAGTTACACCCTCGGGCTCGCACCTTCCGGGGGCTCGCCGGGCACCTTTGCGTTTCAGTGCGGAAAGCTGCCATCCTACGCCGCCTGCACTGTCAACCCATCGACTGAAAATGTTGCTGCGGGCGCAACCGGCACCGAGGCTGTCCAGATAACCACCGGCCAAGCCACTTCCGCTCAAGTGGTGCCGCCGTCTTCGGCAGGGGGCCGCGCTCTGGCTTTCGCCGTGTTGACCCTTCCCCTGGCATGGCGCCGGCGGAAGCTGCGTTTCCCAATCGCGGTCTTCGCTGTCCTGCTGCTTGAGTTTTCGGGTTGTTCCTCGTCGGGCGGAGGATCGGGCGGGACGCCGCCGTCTTCGCCTACTACCCATTCCACCCCGGCCGGAACTTACACAGTCCCAGTGACTGTGACGTCAAACGGGGTTCAGCACGCCGTCACCCTGACCCTGGTGGTGGACTGAGATGCGGCCTGGAGCTGCCGGAATCGCCAGGACAGGGCCCCGATTCGGCTTTCGGGAACAAGCTATACTTCAATCATCGAACAGGGATCGGACGCTTCCCGGACGCACCCGAAAAGAGAACAGAATGAGCCCCAACGTAACGGTTGAAGACGTGGAGCGCGTGGCCGAACTGGCGCACCTTGAATTGGCGCCGGACGAGATGCCGCGCATGGTCCAGGACCTGAATGCCATTCTGAACTACGTGGCCGAGCTGAATGAACTGGACACGTCCGGCGTAGCTCCCCTGGCGCAGGTCAGCGAACTCGATGGAGCAGGTGGTCGAAGCTCGCTGCGGAAGGATGTGCCCGTGCCTTCGCTCGAACGCGGGGTGGTAATGCCGCAGGCGCCCGATACGGACACCGTGTTCTTTAAAGTGCCCAAGGTGATTGAGCGTTAGGAACTGAGGAGGGTTCGGATTTGTCCAGCGAGAACATGGCTGAAACCTTGGTTGAGAAGCCGGGAACGCTTGCCCGGCTGCGCCAGGACATCTCCTCCGGCAGCGTGAAGGCGGCCGATCTCGCCGCCTCTTACTACGACCGCATCGCCGCCATCAATGGGCAGTTGAACATCTACCTGAGCATGACCAAAGAGCGTGCCCTTGAGCGGGCCTCTTGGATTGATGCGCTGGCGGCCAAGGGCGATCCGCTGCCTCCGCTCGCGGGAATCCCGGTCGGCATCAAGGACGTGCTGGTAATGCGCGGCGCGCCGTCCACGGCGGGCTCCAAAATTTTGAAAGGCTACTGGCCCCCCTATGATGCAACCGTCGTGACCCGGCTCGAGGCGGCCGGGGCGGTGTTGCTGGGCAAGCTGAACTGCGATGAATTTGCCATGGGCTCCTCCAACGAGAACTCGGCTTACGGGCCGGTGCGCAACCCGGTGGACCCGGAGAGGGTGCCGGGTGGGTCGAGCGGCGGTTCTGCGGCGGCTGTGGCAGCAAACCTGGCCGTGGCCACGCTGGGCAGCGACACCGGCGGCTCTATTCGCCAGCCGGCCAGCTTCTGCGGGGTCGTGGGCGTGCTGCCGACCTATGGACGAGTTTCGCGCAACGGGCTCATCGCCTTCGCTTCGTCGCTCGATCGCGTGGGGCCGTTTGCGGGCAACGTGCGGGACGCGGCCACGCTTTTGGGCATCATTGCCGGGCACGATCCCATGGACGCCACCAGCTCGCCAGCCCCGGTGCCGGACTATGCAGCGGACAGCGACAAGCCCGTGGACGGGCTGCGGCTGGGCGTGCCGGCGGAATATTTCGGCGAGGGCCTCGATCCCGACGTCCGCGCCGCGATTGAGAAGGGAATCGACGCCCTGAAGGCCGCCGGGTGCGAGGTCAGGCCGATCTCGCTGCCCACCACGCGCTATGCCATTCCCACCTACTACCTGATCGCGACGGCCGAGGCCAGCGCCAACCTGGCGCGATTCGACGGCGTTCGGTACGGGTACCGGTCATCGGCCTCCGAGAACCTGAGCGCCATGTACAGCCATTCCCGCGACGAGGGTTTTGGCGCCGAGGTCAAGCGGCGGATTCTCCTCGGGACATACGCGCTTTCGGCGGGCTACTACGACGCCTACTACCTGAAGGCGCAAAAAGTCCGGAGGCTGCTGGCCGACGAGTTTCTGCGCGCGTTTGGCGAAGTGGACGCAATTGTGACGCCGACCTCCCCGGTGCCGGCGTTCAAGCTGGGCGAGAAGACAGACGATCCGCTGTCGATGTACCTGTCCGATATTTACACAGTGACCGCCAGCCTGGCGGGGATCTGCGGGGTGACCGTACCCTGCGGGACAACGCCCGCCGGTCTTCCCGTAGGCATGCAGGTGCTGGCGCGCCATTTGAATGAAAGCACGGCATTTCGCGTCGCGCGGGCGGTGGAAGCGGCACAGCTATAGAGGTAGACGAGTCGTAGTTACGGGGGTCGAGTCAGGAGCAGTACCGTCATGCATGCAGGACGGAAATTGGGACTTTTATCTGGGGCTCTCGGGCTATCCTTCCTGGTTTCATTGCAAGGCAACGCAGCCACAACCCACAAAGAACATGTCGTGGTGCTGGGGGCGGTGAAGCATGTGCCCTATTCGCGGGCCGGCGATCCGGCAGGGGCCGCCTCCACAGAAGACGCCCTCAAGATCAGGCCGCTCCTTGTCGACGGGGTGGTCAAGGAGTGGACGACCGGCGACGCCCACGATGTGACCGACCGCAGCTTTGTGGTTCGGCGCGTTCTGCGGCTCAACGACGCGCTTCCGGGGGACAAACAGGGGCACTGGGTGTGGCAGCGCGGACCGTGGCTCCTGGTCGATCGCACCACCGGTCATGTCACCGCGCTCAAGCCGCCCGATTATGATCCCGGCGTGAGCCAGGTGAGCTGGTTCCGCGACTACGGCGCTTACTGCGGCGTCTCCGCGTCGGGCAAAAGCCTGTATGCGGTGGTGGCGCAGCTGGCGGCGCGGAAGCCGGTGCTCTCAAAAAAACTCGATGTTTTCGACGCCGACCCCAAGCCCCGTCCCGACCCGGTCTGCGACGCGCCCGACCCGCAGCGGGAGCCGCTGCGGGTCACTTTCCATCCCACCGGCAAGAACGAACTCAGTTTCGACATTGTTCCCGGCTCGGCGGTGCTGGTGGAGGATTCGGCCGACGATTCGGATGCCGGATCGTCTTCGCCGCCGGCCAAGTCGGGCAATCAAAAGCCAGAAATGGTAGCTAATGTAACAAAACATTCTGTTTCAGGCGACTTTTTGGCTTGTAAAGCCTTTAGATTCTGTTCGCAAATTCCAAGAAGCGAAGGAAAAGCAAATCTACATAGGGGTTGTGGGGTGCCTCCTGGGGGGCATAACCCGGGTCAGGCATTAGACTAGTTTTCATTCTCAGGTATCAAAATCGAGACCAGGGTCACCCAAGCTTCATCATCCCTCTTTACCGGGGAATCTTCTGCAAGATGAGCGGAAGGGTTGGATTCGCCTGCGCCGGAGTCGGACGCGTCAGTTTTTGCCGGGCAGGGAGGCGATATAGCTTCGCCAGAGGCCGGCCAGGGCGGACCACTGTGCGTCGGTCGGGGCTTCCTGGGTGGACTCGGTTTTTGACACGAAGTAGAGCGCCGGAATGCCGATCGAGGGCTGGGCGAGCATGTAATCCCACCAGTCCTTCAGAGTGGTCGAGGAAGCATTGTCGGTGTCGAGCACCGGCCATCCGCTGATGTGGGCGATGCGCGCGCGCAGGCGCATCATGTCGGGCACATTGCGGCTGGCGTGCCAGATGTCGTTCAGCCGGGTCACATCGGATGACTCGCGGAACAGAGCGTTCACGGTCTGCGTTTCGACCAGCGCGTCGGGCTTGGCCTTGTGGGTTTCGTCGTAGAGGATCCACTGGAAGCGGCGGACGAACTCGATGCCTGCCAACCCTTCGCTGAGGGGCACGCCGGGGACCGTGGGCACGTCCACCCAGTCCTCCTTGAAGCCGTCCACGCCGATGTCCTGGACGAGATTGCGGATGCGCGGACGCAGCCAGGCCTCGTACTCGGGCTTGCCTACGTCTGCCCCCATGCACTTTCCCTGAATCATGATGCAGAGCGATTCAGGCAGCCCATCCGCGTGGGCGAGCGGAACCCAGAGCAGCACATGGCGTCCCTTGGCGTGCTGGGCGGCGACAAAGCCCTTCATGTCGGGCCATTTTTGCGGGTCGGGTTCGAACGATCCGTAGCCCTGCTGCCATTTGTCATCGATCACCACGGTTCCAATGGGAAGGCCGCGTTGCTCGAGAATCGCAATCCACTTCTCATAGTTGGCCTGGGTGGCGAGCTTGTTGGGCGCGCCGCCGGAGGGGACCGATTCCACCGTCTGTTCCGCCCAGCCGCAGAAGACGGGCAGGTGGTGCCAGGCCGCATCGTGGGTTGTGGCAGGGGTAGAGAAGCCGCTCTTGTCGAGCCAGGCAGTGTAGGCCGAGAGCGCGTCGAGCGGATCGTAGGCAAAGGTAAAGGAAAGCACCGGGGAAGCGAAGTCGCCATCGATCGCCTTGTACCCCAGGTAGTCGACGTAGAACGAAGCTCCCGCGTAGCGCGAGCCCGTGTACTCAAGAGCGGGAAACAGGTAGTCGCCAGGTTTGGCACCGATGCCAATGCCGGTCCAGGTTTTGTCCAGGTGGAAGGCAAGAAAGAGCGGCGGCGGGGCAAAGATGCCGATAATCCGCTCGGGGCGGAAATCGCTGTCCGAACCGCCCTTGCTGCCATCGCTGAAGCCCACCGTCTGGGGCACGGCGATATTGAATTCGAACTGGTTGGCATGGTTGGGATTGGGCGAGAAATAGCGATCGGCGTAGATGGTGCTGTCCCAGGCATGGCCGGCGGTGGTGCCGTTGTCCCAGCGATTCGATACTCCGTTGGAAAGAAAGTAGCTGCGTCCCAGCTTTCCGTGGCCGGAGGCGAACTGCCGGAACTCGATTCGGTCGGGAAAGAAGCGCCACTGAAAGCGGCGGCCGGACCAGATCGTGCTTTTGGCGGTGGCGGTCAACTCCCAGGTTCCATCGTCGCCTTGGCGGAGGGAAGAGTCGGCCGCGGAAAGCTGTTCCTGCTCCGAATCCGAGGCCAGGCCGGAAACGACAGGCACTTCGAATACGGCCTGCCCGTCGCGCTCGATGATGAGCCGCGGCACCTCGCCGGCCTTGATTTCGACGGAGTAGGCCGGCATTCGGATTGTGGTGGTGGAACTCGACGGCTGACCGAAAGCAGAAACCGCCAGAGCGCCGGAAAGGAGGGTTGCGGGCAGGCGCCAGCGAAGCAATAGGGACATGGCGAAATCCTTATTCTGGTGGATGAAACGCCAATCCTATGCCGGGCGCGGACCCTCTGTCCACAGGCGTTATTCCCAGAATTCGGACTTGTCGCGGCGGCGGCGCGAATTGAATCCGGCGTATTGGCGGCGCTGCCGGCCGATGTCCCGGGCAAGGTTCAGAAACACCCAGACCATGAAGGCAATGGCCACAAAGGCCGGAACGAGCAAGAGCAATCTCAAGTCAAAATAGATCGGCATATCAGCCCCCGTCCGTCCGTATCACCGCCGATCGAGGGCCCGAGGCTGGACCAAGCGAAAGGCGCGGAGAACCGGACATGTTCAGGAGAAACCCGACGGCGTAAATAGGGAGCAATCAGAAAGTAAGGGTTTTATAAACAGCGTTCTCCTGGCCTGCTATGCTCGCCCGGTGAACGAATCGAGATTGTCTTGCGTCTGATCCAGTGCTCGGGGGTTGGTATGCTCACACGCTTTCTCCTGATGTTTCCGGTCGCGATTCCGATGTGCGGGTACTGCCAGAGCAAGGCCGGCTCGCCTTTCTACAGGCCAATCTCCGCCATCCCAGCGACAGCGCATGTCGAGGGATGGGCACATGGAATCATCAAGGCGAACGGCGTGATGATCGATCTTTCGGTATCGGAGCCTTCGCCGTCACAGGATTCTGACGAACTCCATGGCGGGTTAATCGATTTCTGGGTAGACAGGAACAAACCCGGACATGTTTTCCACTACTTTCGCCAATACAATCAGCTGAATGTGGTCTTCGGGTACGATTTGCTGGTCGAACCTGTCCAGGGCACTGATGAGATCCGGTGCACCTTCAGCGCCCTCACAGATCCCGATGAACTGCCCGAAAACGCCTGGCGCCGCGACAAGGACGTTCCCGTTGTGGCCCTTTCGGCCGATCTGACTCCGGTCGTGATCAAATCCGGCGATGCAATCGCGTTCACGATGCTCCCGCTCGGTCCGGGGAAGGTTGCAGTGGTCCACTATCTTCGTCTCACGCGGACCGATCTGGCGCCCGCCCCAACTGAATAATCAGCGATCTTCTTTTGGTGTTTATCATCCTGGGGAAAGGTGTGCCAAGAACCTCGAAAGAGGATGCTGTTTTTGAGATGGAGATAGGTCCTCCGTGTTCGGCTTACAGGAGCTGATCACAAACCGCCGAATGCTGCTGATTGGGTGACCAGGAGGTGGTGGACGATTCGGTTAAAAGGCTGGCGGAACCAGTCGGGTAGGGGATAGAGAGTTGAACGCAAGTGAACCACTGACCAAGCGTCGAAAAGATGTCACGACGATTCCAAAACCAAGGGCTCTTTTCTCTCTTGGGACAAGCTCAGAGGGTGCCTGTTTACCGATTGAGCGGGATCCGGCGTAGAAGTGGCAAGACTCTGTTTCAGGCTCAAATGCGGAACTTGGGAAGTCTCATGCTGATGCTAACCGAAACCCTATAAGCGAGACCCGCGAAATGGAAAGTAGGAATGCAGCATGAGATGGCGGATCATCCGGTAGTAGAGTTGAAGCCTCTGTAATGGGGGGGGATCGAAGCGGATGACGTGGTTCGATGGCGGCTTTGGTCAACTGGGCAACCAGGAGGAATCGCTGACCGCCTGAGACGGGGTGTTCTCGCGAGGGAGCACTCTCAACTCCACGAAGAGCCGTGTAAGGGGAGACCTTTAAGCACGGTTCTGTGAGGGCCTGGAGGTGCAATTCCTCCGGGCTACTCGACCATCGACATCTGCGTGGCGCCGTATCAACGCTAACGCTTGCCACGCGATTCCGAGCCTCATCGGGCGAAAGGGCGGCAAAGAGACGAGTAGGCCACATAACCGACCACGACGAAGATTATTCGACGAGAACTTTGTTTGCTTGGTGGGTTTTGGGCTGATGGCGATCATCACTACGAAAACCATTGCGATGAGAATGGCAATCGTGCCTGCGTCCCTCGGAATACGTGAGTTTTCATCCGGTATTTCTGTACGCGTTGCAGAGTCCAGACGGATGGGGCGTGCCCTAGCTACACTAGCTGCTGGGAGCTTCTTCCTATATCTCGTCTTTCATTCCCTTCTGAATCGCAGGCGTATTCGTACGTTATTGGCGGAGTCTGTGTTTTGGTCATAGTCGGGGGTGTCATTTCTGCGCTACGCGGGACAGCAGTGGAACTACACGTCACCAACCTCGATTTCGTCAGTTCCGGCCACGCACCTGAAGACTATCAACCCTCCACAATCGCCAGGGCAGACATCTACAACCTTGAGTATCGCGACGCCTCTGGCGGCGGCGATTTCCCCGAGCTTCCTGAAGGGCTTTACGTCGAGCATCTCGGCGCCGGACTTGGGCTGTGGAACAAAAGTACCTGCGTTCTGCCGCACCTCGACAAGGTTCAGACAGAACAGGTCATCGAAGCCATTTATCGCCGCTTTCCAGATACCGGCAAACTGCCACCGACCGGAACATTCGAACCCTACCTGACCTCCCTCAATCTGAATGCGCCCGACCGAAAATGAAGTTTAATCTGCGGGATTGTTGATGTATCACCGGCCTATCCGGAAGTTATATTCAGGATGCCCATGGGCTAAAGCCCACACCCCTTAGGGCGTTTTTCGGCACGACTAAAGTCGTGCCCTTTCACAAAACTCTTCGAGGTTGGCTAGCTAGTCATCGCCGAGCGGGACAGAACTCTTCGGTGCGAATCATCTGTTGAACCGAAGAACGACTGCAGATGTTTCGACTCCAGTCGCTGTCGCGATTTCCGCTCAACATGACAGCTAATTAGAAAAAGGGGGCCGGGCCAACGGTGGTTGGAAGAGGGTCCGGGGCCTAGTTTCGGGCGGGGTTGGTTCTGCGCCGCCCTGTCACTCCCACATTTGTGGGGTGGAATAAGGGCTCTCCGACCGGTCCGGCACCTTGACACGCAAGCGGCTGCGCGTATCTTATTTTGACAGGCCTTCTTCTGGGATTCGTCCGGTTTTGAATGCACTGAAAGCCGCAGTCTCGCCGGATGCGGATTTCCCTGGGAAAGTCGTGTCGAACAGGAAACAGATGGCAGTGGGGCCGCCAGCGTGGGAGCGCGCGGGAGGTAAGTTCCATCCAATGCGCGCGGCAGCCGGCCTTTCTTCCAGAATCTGAGGCGGAGTCCGCGTCCCCCAGCGGATGAGGACCATTCCCGGAGACAAATTTATCGGGCGTCCGGCAGGAGCCGGGTGTGCCTATGCCTGAACCGCCCGAGCTTCATGCTGGGACAGGCAGCAAAGGACGAGTGTGACATTGAGTTTGGCAATTTTGGCGGCTCCGGGCGGGGGCGGAAGCAGCATACCGATGCTTCTGCCGCTGTTGTTGATCCCGGTACTGTACCTGGTGATGATTCGCCCTCAGCAGAAGCGGCAAAAGCAGTGGCAGGAAATGCTGAGCAGCATCAAGGCGGGGGACAAGGTGACCACTTCGGGGGGCGTTCGCGGCACCATCATTTCCATCAAGGACGATGTGATCATCATCAAAGTCGCCCCCGACGGGATCAAGATGGAGATTGCGAAGAACGCCATCGCCTCCGTAACCACCCAGGAAGGCTCGGCGGCTTCCTAACGCGCTTCGCGCTTTTACTTTTTGGAATAGAGAACTGGAACCATGAAGAAAAATCTCAACAGCAAAATTGCGCTCATCATCGCGGTGCTCCTCATTTGCGTGTATGGCATTATTGGAATCCCATCGGGGTTTTCGGGCCAGGCCCTGAAAGATTCCTTGACCAGGCGCATTCACCTTGGACTCGATCTGCGCGGCGGAGCGCACCTGATTCTTGAGGTCGTGGTCTCCGAGGCGGTCAACGCGGAGACCGACAACATGGTGGGGCTGATCCAGCAGGAGCTTCGCAAGGCGCACCTGACCTTTACCCGGGTCTACAAGCCCGATCCTGCCAAGCCCCAGGTGATGCGCATCGAGGGCGTGCCGCCAGCCAGTGTCTCGGCTGTGCGCAGCACTCTGGACGCGAAGTATTCCAACGAGTACGACATCTCGGGCGGCTCGGACAACACTTTCACGCTGGCCATGAAGGCCAATGTGCAGTCTGCGCTCGAGAAGAAGACCGTTGAACAGGCGATCGAGACCATCCGCGACCGCGTGGACTCGCTGGGCGTGAGCGAGCCGGTGATCCAGGAATACGGCCTGGGCGCCAACCAGATCCTGGTCGAGCTGCCCGGCATCGACGACCTGGACCGGGTGAAGAGCATTATCCAGTCCACGGCGCGGTTGTCGATCCATGCGGTGGTCGGGGGGCCATTCCCGGATGAGCAGGCGGCGCTGTCCAGTGTGAGCGGCAACCTACCCGCCGACCAGATGATGGCCCACGGCTCCGGCGCCATGGCGACAGGTTCCGATTCGGACAGCGTGTACATTTTGCAGCGGACCTCGGTGGTGGCAGGCAACGACTTCCGTTCGGCGGATCCGAGCACCAACCAGAACACGGGTCAGCGGATCGTGATTTTCACCCTGACCAACGAGGCCGGCGACCGGTTCTATGACTACACCAGCGCCAATGTTGGCCGCAGCATGGCGGTGGTGCTGGGCGGCCGGGTTCGCGAGGTGGCGAGCATCAAGAGCGCCATCAGGGACCGGGGCGAAATCGAGGGCACCTTTACCGAAGACGAAGTCACGACCCTTTCCAAGCTGCTGCGCACCGGCGCTTTGCCGGCCTCGCTGAACTACCTTGAAGACCGGACCGTGGGCGCATCGCTGGGCGCCGATTCGATCAAGGAGGGGGTCACGGCGGCAATTGTCGGCGTGACGGTAGTGATGATCTTCATGCTCGTCTACTACCGCGGATCGGGTATCAACGCCGACCTGGCCCTGCTGCTGAACCTGATCATTCTGCTGGGCTTCATGGGCTTCTCAACGGCGACGCTGACGCTGCCAGGCATCGCGGGCGTGATCCTGACCATTGGTATGGGCGTGGACTCGAATGTGCTGATCTTTGAGCGCATCCGGGAAGAGGTACGGGCGGGCAAAGCCCCCTCGGCTGCGGTCGACCAGGGCTTCGCGCATGCCTGGGTCACGATCGTCGACACCCACGTTACGACTATCGTTTCGGCGGCCATTCTGTTTATCTTTGGCAGCGGGCCGGTGAAGGGCTTCGCGACAACACTGACATTCGGTCTTCTGGCCAACCTCTTCACGGCGGTGTTCGTCTCGCGCGTGATCTTCGACGCGCACCTGAACAAGATGAAGCCCGGCGAAATGGTGTCGATCTAAGACAGGGATCAGGGATCAGGGAACAGGGATCAGGGAACAGAGATTAGCGTTGGGACTGGAACAACAGGGATGAGGATCAGGGAGCAGAGGCTCAGAAAATCGATTCGCGGAGTCGAGCGGTTTTCTGATCTCTGATCTCTGATCCCTGACCCCTAATTCAGGAAGGCAGAGACAAGTGGAATTTTTTCGGGGAGTAAACATCGACTGGCTCGGGAAGAAGTGGTATTTCCTGGCCTTTTCCCTCATTTTCAGCGTAGCCGGCATCATCTCAATGGGCTGGCATTGGAAGACGATTGGCAGCCCGGTGCCCCTGGGCGTCGACTTTCGCGGCGGCACCGAAGTGCAGGTGCAGTTCAAGCAGCGGCCGGACATCGGCGCCATTCGCAAGGCTGTCGATTCCGCCGGGTTCAAGGATGCCAAGATCCAGAACTATGGCGGCAGCGCGGCGCGGAACGAAGTGCTGATCAGTCTTCCCGAGGAGCATAACGAGAATTCCCTCGATACCGGCCGGCAGCAGATCGTGAATGCGCTGCACACCTATTACGCCAGCAATCCCTTCGACGACTCGGGGGTCAAGGTGGACGTGGTCGGCCCCACGGTGGGCCGCCAGCTGGAAAAGCAGGCCGGCCTGGCGACTCTGTACTCGCTGCTGGGCATGCTGGTTTACCTCTGGTTCCGCTTTCAGCTGATTTACGGCGTGGCCGCCGTGGTGGCATGTTTCCACGACACGCTGATTACGATCGGCTTCTTTTCGCTCACCGGCCAGGAGATCAGCCTGACCGTGATCGCAGCGATTTTGACGCTGGTCGGCTACTCCATGAACGACACCATCGTGGTCTTCGACCGCATTCGCGAGAACCTGCGCCTGAGCCGGCGCGAGTCGCTGCCCGATGTGGTTAATCGCAGCATCAATCAGACGTTGAGCCGGACGGTACTGACTTCAGGCCTGACTTTCCTCACCGTTCTCTCGCTGTATATTTTCGGCGGGCAGGTGTTGCGCGGTTTTTCGTTTGCGCTAGTAGTGGGAATTCTGATAGGAACTTATTCGTCCATTGCTATTGCGGCGCCGATGCTGGTGGCGTGGCAGCAGTGGCGCACGAGCAAGGGCAAGACAGTGATTCTTCCGGCAGCGAAGCGCACGCGCGTGTAGGGCGCGAATTCTCGCGTTTCCGGGGGTAAAGAAAACCGGATCCGGTTTTTGAAGCATCCTTTGCATGTCCGGGCTTGTTCTGGTATAGGTTTGAGTCACGTTGTTTGGCGCAGTTTTGATGCTCTGGGAACATTCAACGTTTCCGCGGTGTCTAAGAGAGAGTAA
>Ga0206867_1124_pt2 | contig 16927 bp, 12 predicted proteins | sample Alteio_BWOrgCont_37_FD_152905 | JGI IMG/M metagenome (GOLD analysis project Ga0206867, IMG submission 152905) | Enriched cells from forest soil in Barre Woods Harvard Forest LTER site, Petersham, Massachusetts, United States -... | ecosystem: Environmental > Terrestrial > Soil > Temperate forest >...
GCTTAGACGGAGAATCCCGGCAAGAGTTGCGAATGACAGTCCCGAACTTCTAGCTCCCGGCCTTTAGCCGGAGGCTGGAAGCTAGAAGCCGAAAGCTGCTTTTAGCCTTTGGCCGCGCCCAATCGCTTGTTCACTTCAGCCCAGTTGACCACATTCCACCAGGCGGCGAGGTAGTCGGGACGGCGGTTCTGGTATTTCAGGTAGTAGGCATGCTCCCACACGTCATTGCCAAGGATGGGATAGAGCCCCTGCGAAAGCGGCGAATCCTGGTTGGGCGTGGTGATGACCTTCAGTTTGCCGCCCTGCAGGACGAGCCAGCCCCAGCCGGAGCCGAACTGTTTGGCGGTGGTTTCATTGAACGTCTTCTTGAACGCATCGAAGTCGCCGAAATCGGCCTTGATCTTGTCGGCGATAGGACCAGTCGGCGCGCCGCCTGAGGAACTGGCAGGGCCCATGATGTTCCAGAACATGGTGTGGTTGGAGTGGCCTCCGGCGTTGTTGCGCACCACGGTGCGAATGTCCTCAGGCACCGCATTCAGATCGCGAAGCAGATCGTCGACCGACTTGGCCGGGAACTCGGGGTGCTTCTCCAGCGCGGCATTCACATTGGTGATGTATGTCTGGTGGTGCTTGTCATGGTGCAGATGCATGGTTTCCGCATCAATGAAAGGCTCGAGGGCCGCGTAGTCGTAAGGCAGCGCGGGAAGTTCGTAAGCGACGTGTGCGACTTGAGAAGCCATGGGGGAATTCTCCTTTTTGCGGATTGTATCGTACGGCGGTCCCATTTGATTCGGGTGAACCAGAAGTGGGCCGGAGCGTGAAACATGATGTTCACATTGCTTCGCGCGGTCCTGTGGTTGGATGGAAACCACACTCCTACGGTTGGATGGATGCGCGTCGGGGCGTGCGGGGTGCGAAAAGGTTGCGGCGCTTTCGGTTTTGAAATGTAACCCGTGAGGGTTTACCGTGTTTTGGTGCATGCCTGTTGTTTGCGGAAAGCCCAAGTCAGTCTAGTTCGCGGAGTCGCGAGTCAAAACGTTTTCGAGTTTTATGACGGTCCGCCGGCGAAACTTTCCTCGGACTCGGAACATCGTTAGGAAGGACTGAATCATGCCTCCGCCCTCGACCTCCTTTGAGCACCGCAAGCTTGACCATGAGTAATCAGCCTCTCTACCGCTGGCTTGAGCAGCAGGGCGAAGCCTTTGGCACGCCCGGCCTGCCTCCCCGCTGGACTTCGAGCGTCAAGGACGCGGTAGGCACCGCCTATTCCGCATCCAGCCGCCTCTGGTTCACTTGCTCGCACGGAATCGTGAACGAGATTTACCACCCCACCATTGACCACCCCCAGATCCGCGACATGGAATTCCTGGTCACGGACGGCGAGACTTTTTTTCACGAGGAGAAGCGGGAACTGCTCACCAGCTTCGAGTACATCCATCCCGAGGCGATGGGCATCCGGTACATCAACCGCGACCCCGACGGGCGATATTCGCTCACCAAGGAAATCATCTGCGATCCCCACCACAGTGTGCTGTTGACGCGGGTGCGCCTGGAAGGGCAGAAGGACCTGGTGCCGCGGCTGAAGGTCTACGCGCTCCTGGCGCCGCACCTCGACGGCGGCGGTGCCGGCAACTCGGCCCGCGCCGTCGATGTCGCCGGCTACAAAGTGCTGCTGGCGTGGAAGAACCAATGGTCCCTGGCCATGGGAGCCAGTTGCGGCTTTTCCCGCGTCAGTTGCGGATTCGTGGGCGCGAGTGACGGCTGGCGCGACCTCAAGGACAACTTCCGCATGGACTGGGAATTCGGATCGGCGACCAACGGCAACCTGGCGGTCGTGGGCGAACTCAACTTGGACTGCGTCCGCAATAACGGGGGCGCTGACGATGCCCGCGAATTCACCGTCGCCGTCGGCATAGGCGATACCCAGCACACCTCGTTGCAGAAGACGGTCACCGCGCTGACGATGCCCTTCCAGCAGCATCGCGACCGCTTTGTCGAGCAGTGGCATCGGGCGGCCAATCCGGCCTGGCTGGCCGAGAAGGCGTGCGACGGCGGCAAGCTGATGCGCGCCAGCCACAACGTGCTGCTGGCTCACGAAGACAAGACCTATTCCGGTGCCTTCGTGGCCTCCGCATCCATTCCCTGGGGCCAGTCCAAGAGCGACGAGGACCTGGGTGGCTACCACCTGGTATGGACCCGCGACATGGTCCACACGGCGAGCGCGATGCTGGCCTGCGGGCGCGCCGAAACTGCCCGCCGGGCGCTGGTCTACCTTGCCTGTACGCAGGAGCCCGACGGCGGATTTGCCCAGAATTTCTGGGTCGACGGGCGTCCCTACTGGTCCGGAGTGCAACTGGACGAGGTGGCCTTTCCGATCGTCCTGGCGTGGCGTCTTTGGAAGGCGGACGGCCTCGGTGAGATGGATATTTACCCCTTCGTCGAGCGAGCGGCCGGTTTCCTGGCGTGTCATGCCCCGATCACGCACCAGGAGCGCTGGGAAGAAAACGCCGGCTACTCCCCCTCCACATTGGCCGCGGTGATCTCCGGCTTCATTTGCGCGGCGGAGATCATCCGGGCGCACGATACGGACGGCCTGGCAACTTTCCTCGAAGAATATGCGGACTGGATCGAAGGCCACCTCGAAGACTGGACAGTTACCAATGACGGCGTGCTGCATCCCGAAGTCAAGCGCCACTATATGCGCGTCCGGCCTCCCGAGCCCGGCGAGGCCTATGCCTGCGAAAGCTGCGCCGACGAGCACATTCGCATCGCCAATCGTCCGCCCGGCACCCGCTCTGAATTCGAAGCGCGCGAGATCATCGACGGCGGTTTTCTGGAACTGGTGAGATATGGCATCCGCCGCGCCGACGATCCTTTGATCGCGGACTCGCTCAAGGTCGTGGATCTCGTCCTGAAACGCAACCTGCCGCAGGGGCCCGGCTGGCTGCGCTACAACTATGATGGCTACGGCGATCGCCCCGATGGTGGACCTTTCCTGGGATGGGGCCAGGGACGTCCCTGGCCCCTCCTCACCGGCGAACGCGCCCACTATGAACTGGCAGCGGGGCAGGACATCACGCCCCTCATCCAGACCTATGAGAAATTCGCGACCATGGGCCAGATGATGCCGGAGCAGATATGGGACGAACCCAACCGGCCTCACCTCGGCTTGAAATTCGGCCAGCCCGGAGGGTCGGCCGTGCCCCTAGTGTGGGCCCATGCGGAGTATCTCAAGCTGCTCCGCTCGGCGCGCGATGGAAAAGTCTTCGATCGCGTCGATCCCGTCTATGAAAGGTACTGCGAGCAGGCGGATCGGCGGCGCGTGCGGCACAATCTCGAAATCTACACCCGCCGCCGCCCCATCCAGAAAGTAACCGCGGGAGATACTCTGCGCATCCTTGATGAAGATCCCTTTGAAGTGGTCTGGTCCCGGGATGGATGGAAGTCGACCCACCACACTCCCAGCCGCGCCCTGGGCAGCTCGGGATTCAGCGCCGATCTTGAAATTCCGATTACAGCGCAAGCGGGTGAACTATCATGGACTCTCCAATGGACCGGAAAGAGCCGCTGGCTTGGGTACAATGTGCAAGTCAAGATCGAGTCTGATTCAACCTCCCCCCTCAACCAGGGAAATGAAGAAAGGATTGAGCAAAGATCATGACACCAACCGCTGCCGACATCACCCTCGACCAACTGTCCATCGACACTCTCCGGCTCCTCGCGGTTGACGCCGTAGAAAAAGCGAACAGCGGCCACCCCGGAGCCCCGCTCGGCTGCGCGCCCATCGCCTATCTGCTCTATCACAAGCTGATGAAGCACAATCCGGCGCACTTCAAGTGGCCCGACCGCGACCGGTTCGTGCTTTCCAACGGCCACGCTTCGGCTCTCCTTTACTCCGCACTCTATCTCTCCGGCTACAACCTTACCCTCGACGACCTGAAGGCGTTTCGCCAGTGGCACTCGAAGACGCCGGGCCATCCGGAATCGCGCGACACCGACGGGGTCGAGGTGACCACCGGTCCGCTCGGCCAGGGCATCGGCATGGCGGTCGGCATGGCCATCGCAGAGAGACATCTGGCCGCGGTGTACAACAAGCCCGGACACGAGATCGTGAACCACTACACCTATGCCCTGTGCGGCGACGGCGACCTGATGGAAGGTATTTCCCACGAAGCTGGATCGCTGGCAGGCACGCTCGGCTTAGGCAAGCTGATCTTTCTCTACGACGACAATCTGATCTCGCTCGATGGTCCCACGAAATGGAGTTTTACCGAGGACGTACTGAAGCGTTTCGAAGCCTACCACTGGCATGTGCAGCGCGTGAGCGACGGCAACGATCTCAATGCCATCGAAGCCGCCTTCGAAGCGGCCAAGGCCGAGACCGGCAAGCCCTCGCTGATCGCCGTGCGCACCGTCATCGGTTATGGCAGTCCCCGCGCCGGTACAAACAAGGTGCACGGTGAAGCCATGGGCCCGGCGGACACGGCGGCCACCAAGAAGTTCTTTGGCTTTCCTGAGGACAAGAGCTTTTACGTTCCCGAGGATGCGCTGGCCAACTGGCGCAAAGCCAAAGATCGCGGACAGGCTCTGGAAGCGGAGTGGAACAAGCAGTTCGACGCCTACGCGGCGGAGTACCCCGACCTCGCGGAACAATTCAAACGGACTCAGAAAAACGTGCGTAAAGACGGATGGGAGAAGGCGCTGCCCAGCTTCCCGGCGGGCAAGCCAGTAGCCACCCGCAATGCCGGCAACGTGGTGATGAATGCGATCGCCGATGCGGTTCCAGAACTGTTCGGCGGCGCGGCCGACCTGACTGCGTCGACAAAGACGATCTTCAAGTCGAGTCCGCATTTTGCTGACGATCCCGCAGGACGCAACGTCTTCTTCGGCGTGCGCGAGTTTGGCATGTGCGCCGCGGTCAACGGCATGGCCGCGCATGAGGGACTGGTTCCCTTCGGCTCGACCTTCTTCTGCTTCTCCGATTACTGCAAACCCGCACTTCGCCTGGCTGCCTTGTCGCGCGCTCATTCGTTGTTTGTGTACACGCACGACTCCATCGGACTCGGAGAAGACGGTCCAACCCACCAGCCCATCGAGCACCTGATGATGTTGCGCGCGGTCCCCGACCTCACCGACTATCGTCCCGCCGATGCCAATGAAACCGTGGCCTGCTGGCGGCTCGCGCTCGAACGCACTGGTGCCTGTTTCTTTGCCCTCAGCCGGCAGGACTTGCCGGTCATCGATCCCACCACGCACGATGTGTATGGGGGCGTCAGCAGAGGAGCGTACGTGCTCGAAGATGCGGCCAATCCCCAGGTGATCCTGATTGGCACGGGCTCGGAAGTCTCGCTCTGCGTGGAGACAAAAAAGCTTCTCCTGGCCCAGGGCATCGCCGCCCGCGTGGTCAGCATGCCCAGCTGGGAGATCTTCGATGAGCAGTCCGCTGAGTACAAGGCGAGCGTGCTGCCCGCAAATGTGCCCAAACTCGCCGTCGAAGCCGGATCGCCCCTCGGCTGGTGGAAGTATGTGGGTCTGGATGGAGACGTCATCGGCCTCGATCGCTTCGGCGCGTCTGCGCCGGGACCGAAGGTCTTGGCAGAACTTGGCTTCAGCCCGGAAAACGTGGCAACGCGGGCCAGGAAGCTGGTAAAGAAGCAGTGAATAGCTGGTCAGTAGACAGTGCCTGGTGAGCAAAAACAGTGCGGTATTTACTTCTGATCACTGTCCACTGATCAATGTCCACTGCACTCCGAAGGAGTGCTATGAAGCTCGTCATCAGTGCCGATCATGCGGGATTCTCTCTGAAGGAAGAGGTGCGGACGTACCTGACCAAAGCCGGCCACGAGATGGTCGATCTCGGCGCTTACAACGGTGACTCCCCGGACGATTACCCCGACTTTGCGGAAAAAGTCGGGGAAGCAATCAATCAGGGAGTGGCAAAGCGCGGAATTCTCATCTGCGGGTCCGGCGTGGGCGTTTGCGTGGCGGCCAACAAGATTCCCGGCATTCGCGCCGGAATGTGCCATGATACTTACTCGGCTCACCAGGGCGTCGAACACGACGACATGAACGTGATTGTCTTTGGCGCGCGCATCATAGGCGCCTCCCTCGCGTATGAACTCGCCGACGCATTCATCAACGCCAAATTCATCGCCAACGAAGAGCGGTTTACGCGGCGATTCAACAAAGTCAAAGCCATCGAAACCAAATACATGTGCGGCCAGGGATCAACCAGTCCCGCGTGAACCAACGATTGTCATCCTGAGCGGAGTCCGCCGCGGCGGATAGAGTCGAAGGACCTGCATTTGTATCTGCATCCGCCACTAACAGAACCTAACCACCCACTAGGCAAGAGGCGCCGATGTTCCCCTTCGACGTGATTCTCTTCGATGTCGGCGGAGTTCTTCTCACCAACGGCTGGGGCACGTGTGAGCGCGCCCAGGTGCTCGAAAGTTTTAACCTTGACAAGGCGGATTTTGAAAAGCGCCACCCTGTACCCAACGATGCCTGGGAACGCGATGCGATTTCCGCCGAGGCGTATCTCGAAGAGACTGTTTTCTACGAGCCGCGCAGTTTCGCGATGGATGATTTTATCGCTGCAATCTGCGCGCAGTCGGTGGAGTTGCCGAATGGCGCCTTGGGAATCCTGAAGGAAATCGCGGCATCGGGCAGGGTGATGGTGGGCTGCCTGAACAACGAGGCACGGCTGCCAAACGAGTACCGGTTTCGCCAATTTGGTTTGCGCCAGTACTTCGAGGTCGCTCTCAGTTCCTGCTACCTGGGGATGCGAAAGCCAAAGGTAGCCATCTATCAACGAGCACTGGATATTGTCGGAAGGCCGGCAAAGCGGGTTCTATTCATTGACGATCGCCCGGAGAATGTATCCGGCGCGGCCAAAGTAGGAATGAAAGCGATTCGATTTGCTGGCGAGGACGCATTGCGCCGGGAACTCGAGTATCTGGCCGTTTTTTAGCTTTGTGCAGGGAGGAAACAATGCAACTCGGATTGATCGGACTGGGAAAGATGGGCGGCAACATGGCCGAGCGGGTGCGCCTCGGCGGACACCAGGTCATCGGCTTCGATTTCAATGCCGAAGCCGTCGCAAAACTCACTGCCTCCGGCAACGTGGGCGTGTCCTCGCTCGAAGATATGGCCAAGAAATTTACCGCGCGCAAGGCCATCTGGATCATGGTGCCGCAGGGCAAGCCGGTGGATGAAACCATCGCCAAGCTCGAACCCCTGCTCAACCCCGGCGACATCCTCATCGACGGCGGTAACTCGAATTACAAGGATTCGCAGCGCCACCACACCGAAGTTACCTCCAAGGGCTTCCAGTTTGTCGACGTGGGCACGTCCGGCGGCGTCTGGGGACTGAAAGAGGGTTACAGCATGATGGTCGGCGGCGACAAGGAAGCGGTTGAATATCTTCGCCCGATCTTCGAGACGCTGGCCCCGGGCAAAGACAAGGGCTGGGGTCACGTGGGTCCCGCGGGCGCCGGTCATTTCGTCAAGATGGTACACAATGGCATCGAGTACGGCCTGATGCAGGCCTACGCCGAGGGCTTCACCATCATGGAGAAGAAGGAAGAATTGGATCTGAATCTGCCCCAGATTGCCGAGATCTGGCGCTACGGCAGCGTGGTGCGCAGCTGGCTCCTGGACCTGACGTCCGAAGCCCTCGCAAAAAATCCCACGCTCGACGGGCTGCAGGCCTACGTGTCGGATTCCGGCGAAGGCCGCTGGACCGTGTTCGAAGCGATCGACTTGAACGTATCGGCGCCCGTGATTACCGAGTCGCTGATCCGCCGCATCCGGTCGCGCGAAGAAAACAACTTCACCGATCGCATGCTCTCCATTATGAGAAATGCGTTCGGCGGGCACGCGGTGAAAAAAGACTAAATGCAGTTCGTAGTTCATAGTTCTTAGTTCACAGCAGGCCGTGGCGGTGTTTTGAAACTATGAACCATGAACCGTGAACTGGCACACAGGAGGTCAGGCAATGGCGACGATTCAAATGAAGGTACAGCCGGAGGATCTTTCCCAGGTCCCGCGCGGTAATGAGAGAATTCCCGACCCGGTCATCATGACCATCTTTGGCGCCTCGGGCGACCTGACCAAGCGCAAGCTGCTGCCCGCGCTGTTCCACCTCGAGCAGAACGGCCTCCTGCCGGCCAAGTTCCACATTGTCGGCGTGGCGCGTCGTCCGCTGGGCGATGAGTTCGCGGCCGACATGCGCCAGGGCATCGTCGAGTTTGGTGGAGTCGACGCCTCCGATCCCAAGCTCGATGGCTTCATGAAGAAGGTCAGTTATTTCGCGCTCAACTTCGATGACCCCGGCCACTACGCCGCCTTGAACGCGGAACTGGAGCGCATCTCCAGCGAGGAAGGCATCGGGCCTCACCGGCTCTTCTATCTCGCCACTTCGCCCGAGTTCTTTGCTGGAATCGTGGAAAATCTGGGCGCGCAAAAGATGGCTCACCCCGAAAAGGGCCATGTTGGCGTGGTCATCGAGAAGCCCTTCGGCCACGACCTGACTTCCGCGCGCGAGCTCAATCACCAGGTGAACGCGGTCTTCGAGGAGCGCCAGGTTTTCCGCATCGATCACTATCTCGGCAAGGAGACGGTTCAGAATGTCTTGGTGTTTCGCTTTGCCAACGGGATCTTCGAGCCGATATGGAACCGCAACTACATCGAGAACGTGCAGATCACGGCGGCGGAGACGCTGGGCGTGGAAGGCCGCGGACCGTTCTATGAGAAAGCCGGCGCACTGCGCGACGTGGTGCAGAACCACGTGATGGAATTGTTGAGCTTCGTGGCCATGGAGCCGCCGCCCAGTTTTGATGCGGAGAGCGTGCGCCGGGAGAAACTCAAGGTCTGGCAGGCCATTCCGCCCATTCCCATCCTCAACACGGTTCGCGGCCAGTACGGCCCCGGCGTGGTCGAGGGCAAGAAGGTTCCGGGCTACCGCGACGAAGAGCGGGTCGACCCCGAGTCCGGCACCGAAACCTACGCCGCCGTTCGGCTCGAGATCGAGAACTGGCGCTGGGCAGGCGTACCCTTCTATCTGCGCGCCGGCAAGCGGCTCAAGAAGCGCGCCACCGAGGTAAGCATCCAGTTCAAGCAGCCGCCGCTGCTGATTTTCAACCGCATGGCCGCCAGCGGGCCCTGCACCGAGATCCAGCCCAACCTGCTTACCATCCGCATCCAGCCGGACGAAGGCATATCGTTGCGCTTCGGCGCCAAGGTGCCCACCACGCCGGAAATGGCCGTCTGCCCGGTGGTGATGGACTTCAATTACGCCGCCGCTTTTGGCAGGTCGACCGCCAATGGCTACGAGCGCCTCCTGCTCGACGCCATGCTCGGTGATCAGACCCTGTTTGCGCACCGCGACGGAGTCGAAACGACCTGGGGCCTCTACACACCCATCCTCGAAGCCTGGGCGGCCAAGAACCCCGAGGTGTTTCCCAACTACTTTGCCGGCAAATGGGGCCCCGACTGCTCCGACCGCCTGCTAGAACGCGAAGGCTACACGTGGCGCAATCATCTCGGCAAGCCGGAGTAAAACGGAGAACGGAGACCGAGAACAGAATCGAAGACACCTGTATAGCCTCTCTCTCCGCTATCTCTGATCCCTGATCCCAGTCTTTGGACTACTGGCAGCTTGTGAACACCAGCGTCGCAACTGGGACAGTTATCCCGCCGGCTGAAAGAGTGAAGGCCGGAGTGGTCTGCTCCGCTGGCGTGCAGTCGGCCAGACCGCCCGACGATGGAACCTCGGCGGCTCCGTCGATCTGGTACGTGGCCAGAGTCACGTTCGGGCTGAGAACTGTGCCTCCCGATGACCACGCACCCACATTGGCTGAGCCCGCCGACACCCCCAGGGAGTAATCCGCGCAATCAGTGCCCGTCGGACACGTCGCAGTTCCGCTCGATGGGGCCGTCTCCAGCGACAGGGTAGCCGCACTCTGTGTCGACGTCGGCGCCAGCGGAATCGTATAGGTCACCGCGTTTATGGTCTCGAGCACGCTCACCTCAACGTCGACCACCGTTCCGGCATTGTTGCTGTTCTGCGAAGTTACCGTGCCGTTGAGGGTGGCTGAACTCAGAGCAGCCGATGCAAGTGCATAAAGGTTGACTGGTCCGGTGGTGCTGCCCACCGAAACCCCGGTAATGATGGAAGGTTCGTAGAGAGCGCCGTCCGCACGCGTCCCCACAATGACCACATCGTAAGTTCCAGCCGGAAGTGGACAGAAGACGAACGAGCCATCTGGGCCCGCCAACGCCGCTCTCTGCACGCGGTCGATGCCACTCGCATCCTTTTGCTCCACGGCAACCACCACCGTTCCGCTCACTGGATTGCCAGTGACTCCGTCCAGCACTTTGCCATTGATGGAGGTCGACGTGGTACTCACCTCTCCTGCGTGCAGTTCCGGTTTCAGGCGATACTTGCCATTCCCTTCGTGGACAATCGATTGACAGGCGATGAAGTCGATGTCGAGGTCTTCGGTCTGGCCGGCCGCGATGGTGAATTTGCCCGAAGCGATCTGGCCGGATGGAATCTTGATTCCTGTCTTGGCTTCGCTCGAGAGTTCCAGCGTGTGAACGCTCGAGTCGGAGGCCAGGACCACGCAGTTGGCGTCGCCGCCGCACGGATTGTTGGCCATGGTGGCGCCGCCGTTCGGTGCCAGGATCACCCGGATCTGCTGATACGAGGCTGCCTGCAATTGCTGCGCGTCTCCAAGCGTAGCCAGGAAGCACTGGTTATTGGCTTGGCCGAGAAGATCGACCTGCATGGGTGCATTGGAGAGGCCGGGCGTCAGATCCACCCAGCCCGGGTCGCTGTCGCCGGCGGTCGCACTCACATGAGCCAGAACGTCCGTGATTGTGACGTATACGTGCGAAAAAGGACCACTGGGCGACTGGCAAGTGGCAGGATCGCTCACCCGGACGCTGACCGTGGCCATCGTCGAGGTGGGGGTGGTCGAGCCCGACGATCCGGTCGACGTGTTGCTGCAGGCCACCACAATGAAGCCGGTCGCAAACAAGATCAAGAGTGCAAAAATCGCCTTCCGGACGCGCGGAAAACTGCCGGTCAGGTGCGGAGCAGTCATGGTTCCTCCGGTGAAGATTTCTGGTTCCGTCGAGATGGCCCACCAAGGCAAACGGCAAACTATCTAAGGCAAGACGTCTATACGGCGGTCAGGCGCCTGGTCGTTGGTTGCGCGCCGGCCGCAATATCGTTACAGGACTATGGGTTACGAAAGTCCCTGCTGGGACCCGATACTACTCCCGAACTACCTTCACAAAGATGCCGTCCGGCAGTTCGCCCTCTAGAAGGTGGACGACCCCGTTTTTGACGTATCCGTCGAGGACCTGCCGCTCCGCTTTCGGCGGGGCGGGTCTCGCTGCGGGCCTGGCTGCGTGAGGGGCACTGGAGCCCGCCGCCTTGCCGGTTGTCTCACCCGATGAAGGGCCTTCACCGCTCGCCCCGCCAGCCGGCCTCCCCATGCCCCGGTCCATAGCCTCATTGGCCAGTCGGTCCGCTTCCTTGTTGCCGGCGCGCAGTGTGTGCCGCATCTGGAAACCATCAAGCTTACGCGCCAGTTGCCGGGCTTCTTCCCACAGCGGACGCAGGCCTGGACTTGCCACCTTGTACGCGCCGTTCATCTGCTTGACCATCAATTCGGAGTCGGAGACCACCCGCAGGCAGCGGACGCCGTTCTGGACTGCCCATTTCAGCACCGCCAGCAAGCCGGCATATTCGGCGTAATTGTTTGTCTGCACGCCGAGGAAGGCGCTCAGCCGAGCCGCAACCTGGCCCCGAGGGTCCTCAATGACCGCGCCGTAGGCGGCCGGTCCAGGATTGCCGCGCGAACCGCCGTCGCAATGCGCCGTGAACCACTGATCCTGGCCCGCAGCTGGAGTCGGGGCTGCCCCGTCGAAGAGATTCATCCTGCCTTCAGTTTACCCATCCCCCACGGGTCGGATTGTGAACGTTCCGGGCCGGCGCGATAGGCCAGCTCCAACGACCGGAGTTGCCGCTTTTCGGCCGCTTCGGCCGTGCCCATCAACGCCCCGTGACAACGCTCCCGCAAGTTTGCTTCTGGCTCACCAATCGGGAGTTGAACCGTCCATCCGATGACAGCAGCGCGTGGTCTTACAATCCCCTGACACGGAGATTACATGGCGACAGATGCGGTGGGTTACCCTACTTCTACGGTTGGCGGAGCGGCTGTTTTAGCATGGCCAACCGCGAAGAAGGTAGAATCCTCCCCAGGCATGTCTGCGACCACCGCAATGGACGGACCGAACCGAGCCCAGGGGCGTATCCAGTCCCGCGCGCCGGAAACCGAGCTGATCCGGGAGGCGCAGGCCGGTTCGCGCGTCGCCTTCGATGCCCTGGTGCGGCAGTATGAGCAGCAGGTTTTGCGCCTGGCCATGCACCTGACCGGCAGCGAACACGATGCCGAAGACATTTACCAGGAAGCCTTCCTCAAGGCCTACCGCTACATCGGCAATTTCCGTTTCGAGTGCTCGTTTTATACCTGGATTTACCGCATCGTCACCAATCTTTGCCTGGACCAGCTGCGCCGTCGCAAGACCCGCCGCGAAGACCAGGCCGTCATCGTCGATCATTCGGGCGACGAGATCGACGTGCTTTCGTCTGTTTCGGATGAGCGCGCCTTCTCCAACCCCGCCAAGGAACTGGATCGCAAGGTTTTGGGGTCGAAGATCCAGGAGGCACTGGCCAAGCTTACGCCGCGCGAGCGCATGGTTTTCGAACTGAAACATTACCAGGGTCTCCGCCTGCGCACCATCGGAGAGATGCTGAACACCACGGTAGAGTCCGCCAAAAACACCCTCTTCCGGGCGACGAAAAAGTTAAGAGCACAATTGGCAGGCCTCCGCTAGCCACCCTGAGGTGGGGCGGGCATTTTTGATTGAGATCTGTGGGATTTTTTGAGGCTGGAAGGACGTTGGTTATGAACTGCGAACTTGCTCATGAGCGGATCGTGATGGCGGCATACGGGGAACTCCCCGATGACGCGGCCCACGAGTTGGATCGGCACCTGGTCATTTGTGCCGGTTGCCGGGGAGAGCGCGAACAACTCCAGGCTCTCAAACTTCTGGCCGAGGCTTACCCGGTGGCGGAGCCGTCGGCGAATTTCATTGCGCGCTCGCGCTTGCGGCTGGAAGAGGCGCTGGACGGGCTCCCCCCTAAAACATGGCTGGAGCGCTTTGCGCAGCGGGCCCAAAACAACTTTGCCAGCATGCTGTCTGCGCCTCTGGCCGCTTGCCTTCTGCTGCTGATCGGCGCCGGCGCCGGCAGCCTGGGCGGATACCATATCGCCCAATCGCGTGCTGCGCAGGTCATTTCCAAAACCCCGCCCAAAAACGCGCTGCCGGAGTCCGGCGACGACGTGGAAGTGGCTAATATCTCCAGCATCGTGCGCGAGCCGAACAGCGAACAGGTCGTCGTACGTTACAACCGGCTGGTGCCGACCGAGACGAAGGGATCGCTCGACGATCGGGATATCCGGCAATTGCTGATGCTGGCTTCGGATAACTCGAATCCCGCCGGCGTGCGCGGCGATTCTGTGGAATTGCTCGCCGCCGAGTGCCGCGCCGGGCATGCCTGCCGCGGAGCGGGCGGCATCCGCGACGCGCTCATGGTGGCGCTGCGCTATGACCGCGACGAGGGCGTGCGGCTCAAGGCCCTTGAAGGGCTCCAGCCCTACGTGGCCGAAGACGTGCGGGTGCGGGACGCGGTGCTCGAAGCGCTGCTTAACGACAGCGATCCGCGCATCCGGACCGCCGCCATCAACATGCTTGAGCCCGTGGACGCCGATACCAGCGTGCGCCAGGTGCTCCACACAGTCGCCAATTCAGACCGTAACCCCCACATCCGGCTGGTTTCACGCCAGGCATTGAGCCACGTTCCGGATTTTCAATAGAAAGCTGTACCTTATGGCCTCTGCACCGTCGAACCATCAAAAGAGTGCGAGGCCGTATCTCGGGAAGTATCGGAGATGAAACAATGAAGTACCTTTTGAGGCCGTTCCGATCGATCGCATTCGTTCCTGCCGCGCTGCTCGTTGCCGGGTTTTTCCTGGCGCCGCCCGGAGCGCCGGCGCAATCCACAAAAGTCATGCAAATCCTGGAGCAGGTCGATCCCCTGCTGTCGCACTCCTCCCCGGGCTACCTGGGAGTATTGGTTTCCGACGTGGACAGTGATACCGCTTCCCGGCTCAGGCTCAAGGAAGTCCGAGGCGCGGTCATCACGCTGATCGACCACGATGCCCCGGCAGGCCAGATCGGCCTGCGAGTCAACGACGTGGTGCTCGAAGTCAACGGGCAAAGAGTGGAAGGCTCGGAACAGTTTGGCCGCATGCTGCGGGAGATTCCCGCCGGCCACAAGGTCACGCTCCTGCTCAGCCGCGACGGCAGCCCCCAAACGGTGGAAGTCCAGTTGGTCGACCGCAAGGCCATGGAGCATGACGTCTGGAACAAGCTTGGCAATAGCAACGAGACGTCCGGGGAGGCGCCGGCTCTGGGAATTCTTCCCGGCGGCGGGGCCGATGTCCCAACCACCGGTTTCCATATGCCCTTTGTTGGCACCAACACCCTCAAGGTCGGCGCCATGGTGGAACCGCTCACCGCGCAAATGGCTGACTACCTGGGCGTCCCAGGCGGAATCATCGTGAAAGGCGTAGCCCGCAAGAGCGAAGCCGCCGCCGCCGGAATCCAGGCCCGCGACGTGATTCTTAAGGTCGGCAATGACCCCATCAGCACCACCGCCGACTGGGATCGCGCCCTGCGAGCCAATCAGGGCAAGCCCGTCCAGGTGACCATCCTTCGCGATCGCAAGCAGCAGATCATCAACCTCCAGGTGGATTCGAAGCATAAGAGCGCGGTCGAGTACCAGGATCTGTTCCCCGGCCTGCTTCCCGACGGCCCTTGCCCGCTTTTGGCGGAGCTCGATCCGGCCTGGGGAGCCGCCGCCGCCGACACTTTCCGCCGGCAGATGGAGCAGTTCCGCCAGAACTTCGACCCGGGTGACTTCAAAATTGATCCCAAACAGATGGAGGAGTTCCGGCAGCAGATGGACCAGTTCAGCCAGAGCATGAAATCTTTCGACTTCCACCTCGATCAGAAGCAGATGGACGAGATGAAACGGCAGATGGACAAATTCCGCCAGTCGATGCCCGAGCTTTTCCAGTTCAACAAGCAGCAGATGGAGCAGTTCCGGCAGCAGCTGAAGGACATGAACCTCGGCTTCAGCCAGCAGGTTTAAAGCCCGCGAATTCACGCTCAACTGTCCGCGGTTAAAGTCCGGTTTTGAAAGGGTACTTTACAGCTTGCTGAAAAATGCATTTCGTGAAGGGTACGGGCTTCAGCCCGTAAGTTTAACCCAATCAATTTTGGCGCGGCTTTAGCCGCCGAGGGATGGCTTTTCCGCAACTTTGACTTGCACCACAGATTGTTAACGGGCGTCGCCGAAGTTACGGCGGCGCCCTTTCTGTTTGCGCGCGAGTCGGCTTCGCGCCCAAAAAACCAATGTGCGCCACCCCCCCAATCTGTGTAGAATCGCTCTCAACTCTGGGGTATTCAGGAGCGAGGACTCGATGGCAACCAACACCGTCACGAACTGGTTTGGCAATATCGTTTCGCATCCGCAGGTAATCGTCGAGGCCAACTCCGTCGACGATATCGTGCGCATCCTGAAGGATCCCGCCACCTATCCCTCTCCGGTCCGAGCCGTCGGATCCAATCATTCGACCGCGCCCTGCGGCGTCGCCGACGGCGGGACGCTGATCCGTATGAAGATGAGCCGGATCCTGAACATCGGCACCGACAGCCTCACCGTGGAGGCCGATTCCATTCACATCGACATGGCGAAGGCTCTCGAAGCCAAGGGTTTGCAATTCTACGTGAACACCGAGATCGGCAACCTGTCCGCGGGAAGCGCAGCTTGCGCCGGCACCAAGGACGCATCGTTTCCCGGCGAATACGGCCAGGTCGGGTCGTATGTGACGGGGGTCAAGATGGTCTTGCCCAGCGGCGACTTGCTCGAAGTTAGCGAAGACACAAACCCGGAGTTAATGAGGATTTTCCGGTCGAGTTATGGTCTGCTCGGAATCGTCTATGAAGTGACTTACAAGATCAAGCCCCTCACGCCCATGCATGTCCACCACACCACTTACAGCCTCGAGGACTTTCTCTCCGCCCTCCCGGACTTGAAGGCTCTCGGCTATTCGATGATGTTCTACATCTTCCCGTTCGTGGACAAGATCACCGTGGAGTTCCGCAAATACAATCCCGGCGCAACCGGCGATCCCGACCATTTCGCATGGCAGAGCCGCAATGAAACCTGGGGCACCGTCGGCCCCAAGCTCGGGTTTCATATCGAGGAAAGCTGTTCGATCCCCATCATTCGCTACGGCATGATCGACGCTTTAAATGCGGCATGGCGCTCGCAACTTGAAACCATCGTCTCGAGCGACTACACCGTTCCGCCCGACCAGATCATCGATTATCCTCTTGTCTCGAACGACAGCCGCTACACATTCAGCCTCTTCGCATTTCCCGAAGACGAGTATCCCGCGGCCATCACCGATTTCTTCAAGTTCTGCCAGGACTACTACGCGCAAAAGACTTATCGTTCCAACCTGCTCTATGTCGGTTACCGCATCGCCCAGGATGACAAGGCGCTGCTTTCGTATTCTTACGATGGAGCCGTGATGACCATCGATCCGGTCTCGACAGCGAATCCGGGGTGGTTCGATTTTCTCGACGCCTACAACCAGTTCTGCAGCGACCGCAACGGCAAGCCCCTGCTAAACCAGACCCCCGGCTTGACCCCGGCCATTGTGCGCAAGGCGTACGGAGACAAAATCACCGCCTTCGAAAGCATGCGCAAACAATA
>Ga0206867_1115_pt2 | contig 16849 bp, 15 predicted proteins | sample Alteio_BWOrgCont_37_FD_152905 | JGI IMG/M metagenome (GOLD analysis project Ga0206867, IMG submission 152905) | Enriched cells from forest soil in Barre Woods Harvard Forest LTER site, Petersham, Massachusetts, United States -... | ecosystem: Environmental > Terrestrial > Soil > Temperate forest >...
GTGCCGGTATTTAAGGTCACATCTTCAATCTCATCAGTGCTATAAGCGCCGCCTAACGAAATATCGGTGCCGTGCGTAAATGTTGCGCCATTAAAGTTATAAACTAATATTTTGCCAATGCCCCCCAGGTACATATTGTTGCACCGGTCAACTGCAATGCCACCCTGCATGGCAGCAGTATACCCTGCAATGGTTATTGGCGTACCAACCACCGCGCCGGTGGCTAAGTTGTATGCTGCCACATGAAACCCGTCATAATAAAACAGGTAATTTCCATTGGCTGCAAGGCAGTTACTCCAGTTACCATTTTCCCCTCCGGCCCAAAAAGGCATATTCTCTGCCTCAACATAAGTTGTAAATGTTGAATTTGCTTTCCAGATATTGCCGTTATAAGTAGTGTTAATTTTGTAAATGGTATTTGTAAAAGGCAAAACGCCCAAATCGTCGTTCATAACGGCGTATAAATAACCTGCCGAGTCGTATGCTGCGCATATAATATCCTGGTTGGTACTTACAATCCCCGTTATATTAGATGAGGTAACCGAGCCGCTACCGGTATTGATAACGCCCATGTTGATACTGCCCGATGTACCGCCCCCTACATCCATAATAGTTTCGGTTGAGCAGTTATACATAATGCCCCAGGCTTCGTTAAATGAAGAGTTAAGGGTTGAAATAAAGTTATCGTAGGTACCGGTTGAGGTTAACCTGATGGTTTGTGTCCCCGTCTCGCAAAAGCCCTGGCTAACGTACGATTTTCCTGTAATCCGGTCAACCCTGAATCCACCGGGGTAATTTAAACTTCCTCCATCTGTACTATTCCACACCGCCGGTACCGAACCCGAAAAAACCCATAACATAGTACCGCTGGTATTATATTTTGCTACTTCAAAATACTCCGTTACATCTGTCCAGCTGGTTGGCCCGGCGCCGTATGCAAACAGGTCGCCCAGGTAATCGTAATCAACCTTCATACCAATATTAACCGGTGGCAGAGTGGTAAGCGCTGTTATCCACGGGTCTATAGTAAGGGTTTCATCCAGGTTATATCCCGATGGCATTTCAAATTGAACAACATTATTGTTTACAATAAAGCCTGAATTAACACTGGCCTGGGTACCGGTAAAAGATTTTGGGGCATGTTCTATCAAATCGCCCGTATTGGTGTGTACTACTACATCTCCGGCACTGTTTTTCTGCACGTTTACCACATCCCCCTTATACAGCATCATCACCATATCAGGATTTGCACCGGGGTGCACAATAAGGCTATACTCAATACCGCCCTTATCAGGGAAACTGTATTCAGCATCAATGCCGGGGTAAATGTTTTTATAAGTAAGGCTTTTATATCCCTCGGTAATAAGTGTTTTAAACGATTTGCCCTCGGGTTTAAGGTAAGTATAATATCCTTCGCCTTTATTGCTTACTTCAATTTGCGGGTGTGGGTTAGCGCCTACCCATTCCATTTCAACAATGCTGCTTAATATATGTGGGGTCTTTTCGCCTTTGTCTTCGTCCCCGTATTCTTTTTCATGGTTCTCTTTTTTCTCACCTTTCTCATGCTCATACTGTTCTCTTTTCTCTTCTCTTTCTTCCTTCAATTCTTTTGCTTCATTGGTATCAATACCCATTACTTTGTATACCACGCCTTTTTCGGTAAAGTAGGCATTTACATGGTCGTGATTGAGATAGTAAAGTACTTGCTCACCCCGGTAAGGTTGAACAATATCCCGGTTTTCGAGAAAAACAGCCGATTTAAAAATATCGCTTTCGGTAAAAGTACTTTTTTGCAGGGGCTTAGCCTTCGACTGTGCGTTAACGTTCAGCGCGGGCATTATCATAATTACAATACAGAGCAACTGAACACACCATCGTAATTTGTTAAAGGCACGTAGTTTCATCCTAATAAAAATCAGCTAATAAAGTTACGAAATATAAGTGACAGGTATAGTTATTTTTTAGGGATTGTTTTGGCGCCATAAATTCCTCAAAACGCGGGCACGAGGTATCAATAAATGCAGGGGAGGTTACAGCGGGAAGTTGCTTAATTAAACAAAAGGCCGGCAATGAGCATTCCACTAACGTGGTTACATTAATTAATAGCAGCCCTGATAAAAGTATGGTAAATAGTAGGGTAAAGTTCATCTCATCAACTCAGGGTTTTGGGGTGGATTGCTATATCATAGAACTAAAAATAAACAATTAGGTTGTATGCTGCCAAATTTTTATTGGGGATAAGTTGATATGGGCATAAAATGGGCAAATCGCGGCTGGCTACTATACCCTTCCTTTCAAAACAATTTATATCTTGGCGCAAAAATTAAGTCAATGAAATCATTTGTTACAATTATAGCTTTTATGGTGGCCGTATGCTTCTCGGCCCGGGTTAGTGCAGGCGGAAACAGCCAGCGTGGTTCGGTTAACAATAATAATAACGCCAAGGCGCTTGAAGGCCTGTTAGACAGCGCTTTACTATGGAACTGGGATGGAACCTCCTCTGCATACGATGCGCTGGCATCAGGCACTTTCTATACCTACAATGGTAATGACAGGGTGACCAACGCTTTAGATGACATTTATAACAGCGGCACCTTTAAAAATTACTACCAGGATAATTACACCTATAATGGCAGCAACTACCTTACCAACGATGTAAGGCAGAATTGGAGCGGTAGTGCCTGGACCAACTACCAACAGTATACCTATGCCTACGATGGCAACAATAACAGGGTAAATATAATTGAACAGATATGGACAAGCGGCGCATGGGCCAACAATACCCAAAATATAAACCATTTTAATGGCAGTAATTTGCTGATAAACGGTATTCAGCAGTCGTGGCAAAGTAGTGCATGGGTTACAACTGATTCGTTTGTTTATACCTACGATGGTAATAATAGCCTGCTTAATTATGTGGACTATACCTGGAGTGGCACAGCCTGGACAAATGCCAATCAGTTTATATGGACATATAACGGTAATAACCAGCCTACCACCTACCTGATACAAACCTGGAATGGTGCTAGCTGGGCCAGCGAAAGCGAAGATTATTATACCTATAACGGTAGTAATGAGCTAATAACCGACTTACAGAAAGTTTGGATTAGCGGGGTGCCCGATAACTCATCGAACACTAACTATACTTACGATGGTAGTGGTAACCAGGTGAGTGAGACACTAGCGCAGTATTTGGGCAATGCCTGGGTAAACCAGGATAGTATCCATTTTTATTACACGGAAGTAACTGCCCCCACAGCGGTAAATAATGTAGTATCAAATACCGAAATATCGGTTTACCCTAATCCTGCAAAATCGGTAATTAACGTGGCCTATAGCAATGCAGGTACAACCCCTACTGTAGCTACTTTGTACGATGTAACCGGGCGCGTTGTTATGGTAAAAACAATAACCAACAGCTTTAGCCAAATCAATGTAAATAACCTTGCTTCGGGCCTATATCGTATAGTATTTACCGATGAGCAGGGTAACCGCACGGTTAAGCAGGTGGTTATTCAATAGCTACTGGTTTTGGTTAAAATACTTTACAACTAGGCCGGTTTAAAACTTTACGCCTTAACCTCCTCATTTAACGTTTCGAAAGATAATTCACGCAAGTAACACATAACCACTTGTTTTGAAGGTGCTTAGTTTGTTCTTTTACAGCGGTCTTCAAAGGGGGCGTCCGCCGCGGCGGACGGGGTGTGTGGCTGTTTAAGACCTGGCCCGAACAGCCACACACCCCGGCCTGCGGCCACCCCTCTCGAGAGGGGGAAATTGGTAAAGCTTAAAGTGTTATACAAGCATGAAAAAGAAAATTATCCTCGGTTCAGCAATTGGTATGGTGGTTTTGGTGTGCCTGCTTATGTCGTGTAACAAGGCAAAAACGGTTAAGCCTGAACATAAGGCCATTACCGAGGCTGTATATGCATCGGGCTATATCGTTCCTAAAAACGAGTACAAGGTATTTGCCCTGGCCGATGGCTACATTATTGCAAAATATAAAGATGACGGCGATAGCGTTAAAAAGGGAGAGGCCATTTACAAGGTTGAAAACAACACGTTTAGCGCACGGTTAAACGCCTCGCACAGTGCGTATGATTTGGCTAAGCGAAATATAGATGAGAACGCCCCCATACTGGCCGATTTGAAAGATAAAATAAGAACTGCCGAAGCCAGGGCGAAGAACGACTCTATTAACTACATCCGCAATAAAAACATGTTTGTGGCTAATGCCATTACCAAGTCGCAATTAGACCAGGCTGAGCTGGCATTCGAAACCTCATCTAACGACCTTAAATCGGCTATTGAGCAATACCAGCGCAATAAAGACCAGTTGCAGGTTGACCTTCAAAATGCCCAAAGCAACCTTACCTCATCGGGCGAAGACTTGTCGAACTACATTGTTACCAGTATGATGGATGGCGAATTGTATGAAACCGATAAAGAGTTAGGCGAAGCAGTGCGCAAAAACGACCAGGTAGCGCTGATAGGAGAGATGGGCCACAAAATTTTACAGCTATCGGTTGACCAACAGGATATTGAAAAAATTAAACTGGGTTTAGAGGTTGAAGTGAAAATGGACGTAACCGGCAGCACAGTTTACAAAGCGCGCATCAGCAAGATATATCCCAATATGAATCAAAACGACCAAAGCTTTAAAGTGGAAGCAGAGTTTGAGGAAAACAACCATTTCAACTTTGTGCATGCATCGGCTGAAGCGAATATCATTATCGGCCACAAGGATAACGCCCTGTTAATACCGCGCGATGCTGTGCAGGCCGGGGATATGGTTGAGATAAAAGGCCTTGCAGGCAATAAGAAAGTGAAAATTGAAAAGGGCCTTGAAACCCTTGAGTTTGTTGAGGTTTTAAAAGGCGTGGGTGATAGTAATGAAATAGTAATGCCCGAGGCGCAGTAGAAAATACAGAAGATATAATGAATACTGCCTTTTAAACTTTGTGAACCTTGTGTTTAACCTTTGTGTCCATAGTGTTAAAGTGGATTTGGATTAGGGATTAAATGCATTTAAACACAAAGTACACCAGGAATAAAGTTTATGGGCTTAACGCAGAATTTTTATTTGTGTTAGGCTGAATTTTAATAAAAATTTAAAATGAAACTGCCGGTAAATTTAGAGATAGCTAAAACGCATTTATTGGCTAAAAAGCGTACTACCGTTACTGCCATGTTGGGAGTAACTTTTGGTATTGGCATGTATGTGCTAATGATAAGTTTTATGACCGGCTTTAATGAGTTTTTGGAAGACTCACTGCTTTCGGCAACACCGGATATTAATATCTACAACGACATTAAAACCGACTACTCACATTCTATCCTCGATGAAATTTCGGATACCGGTAAGATATTGAATGTGGTACACCACCCCAAGCCTAAAGACATAACACCCAACGTACGCAATTCGCAAAAAATTATTGAGGATTTAAGTAAAGATACGCGCATACGGGCTATTTCGCCACTGCTTGCTACGCAGGTATTTTACAACAACGGGCCGGTGCAGATAAACGGCACTTTAGAGGGCGTAAACATTTTAGAAGAGGCCAAGCTTTCGGGGCTTGATACCAGGATGAAAACCGGGAAAATTGAAAACCTTTTAACGGTTAATAATGGCATTTTATTAGGGCACAGCCTGGCTAAGCGGCTAAACGTGCAAATGGGCGACCTGGTAAGTTTAGCTACTCCTAACGGTAGCACTATGCGGTTTAGGGTGGTGGGTACTTTTCAGTTTGGATTGGGTAGTCTTGATTTGGTGCGCAGTTATGTAAGCCTTAGTAATGTGCAGCAACTAATGGGTAAAGACAACCAGTACGTAACCAACATTAATATGAAGCTTGAAGACAATACCCAGGCCACAGCTATGGCTAAAGAGTTTGCCAAGCGCTACGGTTACAAAGCCGACGACTGGCAAAGCGCAAACGCCTCGGCCATGGTTTCAATCACCATACGCAATGTTATGACCTTCGTGGTTTCGTTTACACTGCTGGTGGTGGCCGGCTTTGGTATTTATAATATTATGAGCATGACCATTCAAAATAAGCTAAAGGATATTGCCATACTTAAAGCGCAGGGTTTTTCGGGCACCGATGTAATGACGATATTTTTGGCAGAGTCGGTTACTATTGGCATGTTGGGCGCATTAACCGGCCTTACACTTGGGTATTTAATGAGTTATGGCGTATGGCACCTGCCGTTTCCTAAAAACGATAATATCAGCATTACACATTACCCGGTTACGTTCCATTGGTATCATTATGCTATGGGTGTAATTTTTGGCATGGTAACAACTTTTATTGCCGGCCTTATGCCAAGCCTAAAAGCCAGTAAAATTGACCCGGTAGCAATTTTGAGGGGGTAATCCAAAATGCATTTAAACACAAAGGGCACAAAGGCAGGCACAAAGGACACAAAGAAGTATATGAAAAACTATAGCGAAAATGAGTTAGCGAAAATTGTTTTTGATGCGGCATTAAAAGTTCATAAAAAACTTGGGCCCGGATTATTGGAAAGTGCTTATTTGAGATGCCTCGCTTACGAAATTGCTAAAAGTGAAGTTGATGTTGTAATTGAAAAACCGTTGCCTTTGATTTATGAGGAGATAAAGCTAGACGCAGGATATAGAGTCGATATGTTGGTGGGTGGTAAACTTATTGTTGAGATAAAATCTACGGATGGGTTGAATGAAGTGCATATGGCGCAGGTCCTTACGTATTTGCGCTTGTCGAATTGTAAATTAGGATTGTTAATCAATTTCAATGTGGTGCTATTAAAAGAGGGAGTAAAAAGAATCATTAACGGCACTTTATGAAACTGATTAAACGCATAGAAATTCACTGAAACAGGTTTTAAAACTTTGTGAATCTTGTGTTTAACCTTTGTGCCCTTAGTGTTAAAATGGATTTGGATTAGAGAGTAAATGCATTTAAACACAAAGAACACTAAGGCAGGCACAAAGGGCCAAAGAAATACAGTGTTTTAAAACTTTGTGAACCTTGTGTTTAACCTTTGTGTCCTTAGTGTTAAAACGGATTTGGATTAGAGAGTAAATGCATTTAAACACAAAGAACACTAAGGCAGGCACAAAGGGCACAAAGAAATACAGTGTTTTAAAACTTTGTGAACCTTGTGTTTAACCTTTGTGCCCTTTGTGTTAAAATGGATTTGGATTAGAGAGTAAATGCATTTAAACACAAAGAACACTAAGGCAGGCACAAAGGGCACAAAGAAATACAGTGTTTCAAAACTTTGTGAACCTTGTGTTTAACCTTTGTGTCCTTAGTGTTAAAACGGATTTGGATTAGAGAGTAAATGCATTTAAACACAAAGAACACTAAGGCAGGCACAAAGGGCACAAAGAAATACAGTGTTTTAAAACTTTGTGAACCTTGTGTTTAACCTTTGTGCCCTTTGTGTTAAAATGGATTTGGATTAGAGAGTAAATGCATTTAAACACAAAGAACACTAAGGCAGGCACAAAGGGCACAAAGAAATACAGTGTTTCAAAACTTTGTGAACCTTGTGTTTAACCTTTGTGTCCTTAGTGTTAAAACGGATTTGGATTAGAGAGTAAATGCATTTAAACACAAAGAACACTAAGGCAGGCACAAAGGGGACAAAGAAATACAGTGTTTCAAAACTTTGTGAACCTTGTGTTTAACCTTTGTGTCCTTAGTGTTAAAATGGATTTGGATTAGGGAGTAAATGCATTTAAACACAAAGAACACTAAGGCAGGCACAAAGGGCACAAAGAAATATAGTGTTTTAAAACTTTGTGAACCTTGTGTTTAACCTTTGTGCCCTTAGTGTTAAAACGGATTTGGATTAGAGAGTAAATGCATTTAAATACAAAGAACACTAAGAGGCACAAAGGGCCAAAGAAATACAGTGTTTTAAAACTTTGTGAACCTTGTGTTTAACCTTTGTGCCCTTTGTGTTAAAACGGATTTGGATTAGAGTATAAATAAGACTTATGAATTTTGGACAGAAATCTAAATTTATTGAACCGGCACCGGTGGGTGCGCTAGATGTGGTGTTGGAAACGATGAAGATTAATAAGTCGTTTTACGAGCCGGAGGAGTTTCATGTATTGAAGGATGTATCTTTCCGGGTAAAACGGGGCGAGTTTGTTTCTATTGTAGGTAAATCGGGTTGTGGTAAATCTACTTTGTTGTATCTTATCTCTACACTTGATACTGATTACACCGGCGAGATACACATCAACAACCGCAAGGTAACGGGCCTTACCCAAAACCAATTAGCTAAATTCAGAAATGAGCATATAGGCTTTGTTTTTCAGTTTCACTTTTTGCTGCCTGAGTTTAGCGCGCTTAAAAACGTTATGATACCGGCGGAGAAATTAGGCAAGTACTCGAAAAGCGAAATTGAAGACCGGGCTTACGAAAAGCTTGGGTGGATGGACATGAAAGAATTTGCCAACAAACTTTCGAGCAAACTTTCGGGTGACCAGCAGCAACGCGTAGCCATTGCCCGCGCTTTAATAAACGACCCCACCATTATTATGGGCGATGAGCCAACCGGTAACCTCGATTCAACCAATACCAATATTGTTTTTGATATACTGAAAGACCTTTCAAAATCGAAGGGCCAAACCATTATTTCGGTTACCCACGATGAAGAGTTTGCCCAAAAATCGGACCGGATAATTGAAATGAAAGACGGCGAAATTATTAAACACTAAATCGGGAATACGCAGTAAAAAAATAACACGATAGATAACATGAAACTGACCAGGGAAAGGAAAATCGGTGTTGCAGTGTTTGTGGCTATTTATGCCCTATACACTACAGCCCGTGTTATTGCCTTTCCGCAACTTAGTTTTTTGGTGCATTTTGAATTGGGAACATTTGCATTGATAGGAATGCTTTTTTTTGGGTTTGCAGTAAAAACTATTGACGATTTTTTAGACAAAAAATACCCCTTCGAAAGAAATATTTACACCAGGATATTTCTACAGTTGATTATAACATTTATTGTATTGGGCATTTTTAAATTAGCAAGCTATACATGGTTGTACAATTTAATGCCCCATAAAGTGCCCAAGGAATTATGGTTTGTCAGTTTTGTGATTAACCTCTTTATGGTGTTATCGATTATTCTTTTCATTTTTGGATACCACTTTTTCAGGCGATGGAAAGAGCAAAAAGTGCTGGCCGCCGAGTTGGAAAAGGAAAAAGCTTTGGTGCAATACGATAATCTTAAAAACCAGCTTAACCCCCACTTTTTATTCAATTCGCTTAGCTCGCTTAACTCCCTCATTTTTGAGAACCCACAACTGGCCTCCGAGTTTTTGCAGCAGTTGAGCAAAGTATACCGGTACGTGTTGGAGAACAAGGAAAAGAACCTGGTTTCGGTTAATACCGAGGTGCAGTTTGTAAAGCATTATGTGCAGCTATTAAAGGCCCGCTTCGAGGATGGCATTGATGTGACTTTTGATATAAACGAGTCTGAGCTTTCGAAAGGCATTACACCGGTTACATTGCAGATATTGGTGGAGAATGCCCTTAAACATAACACCACCCAAAAAAAGCACTCCGCTTGATATCCGTATTTTTAGTGATAACAATTTTTTAGTGGTTCAAAACCGGGTGCAAAAAAAGCAGGTAATTGAAACCAGCAACGGGCAGGGGCTTGAAAACCTCAAAAACCTGTATCGCTATCTTAGCGACAGGCCCGTAACTATTGACGAAAGTGCCAATTTATTTACCGTTAAAATCCCCCTGCTCGAAATATGAACGTTATAATTATAGAAGATGAATCGTTGCTTGCAAAAAACCTGCAAAGGCTGCTGCATGAAATTGATGCAGACATAAATGTATTGGCCGTGCTCGATTCGGTAGCATCAACCGTAAACTGGTTAAATACCAATGCACACCCCGATTTGCTTTTTGCCGATATACAATTAAGCGATGGCATAAGCTTCGATATATTTAGCCGGGTTAAAATTGATAAGCCTGTAATTTTTACTACCGCTTATAACGAATATGCTATCCGCGCATTTAAAGTTAACAGCGTTGATTACCTGCTAAAACCTATTGATAAAGATTACCTGCAGGCGGCTTGGCAAAAATTTAAATCCCATTATCACTCAGCACCCGTGGGTGGGGTTACCGAGCAGTTGAAAGAATTGCTGCAAACCCTGGCAAACCCTGCTGAGAAAAAATATAAAGAGCGTTTTTTAGCACACTATAAATCAGGCATTGTGCCGCTGCCCGAGAGTAAAGTAGCCTGTTTTATTAAAGACACTATTATTTACCTGGTTACCACCGATAACGAAAAACTGGTTACCGATTACAGTACCATCGATGAAATTGAGGAAGTGATAAACCCCCAAAGGTTTTTCCGCGCCAACCGGCAAAGCATTATCCAAATAAATGAAGTGGAGACCTACAAAAAGCACGACACCGGTAAAATTGAAGTGCATTTAAAATGCGATAAATCACTACATATCGACATAAGCCGCGAAAAAGCCAACGATTTTGTGAATTGGCTGGATCAGTAAATGCAATGTGATAATTCGGCAATGGGGAATGGGTGTGTGGCTGTATTCAATTATCAAATTATCGAATTGCCGAATTACTTACTCCACAATCAACTTGCCCGTTTGCAAAACGGCACCCTCACTTATAACACGCCACAAATACATGCCTTTACTGGTGTTGGGCATTTCAATATTACTGATGCCGTTATTTAATGTAGCCGTTTTAACGGCCTGCCCGGTTAAATCGTAAACAACCAACTGGTAATTGGGGCTATTGCCATTGGCAATTTTTATTTTGAATTGGCCGGTGTTGATTGTGGGGAAGAGAGTGATTTGGTTGTTTGCTGGATACAATTGTGATAAGCCAGATGGGAAATCATAATATGGAATTCCCCATGTTTCTGTTCCCTTGGAGTAGTATATCAACACGACAGAATCGATAGTAAACCCGTATATTTGGGTCCCTTGGGGGGTATATTGCAATACAACTCCAAGCCCTTCGCCCCAGATTAACTCTTCAGAAATGGGGTAATCACACATAAGAAAAGAGCTATTAGTTATACGATTGTAATATTGGGATGTTGGCTCAAATGTGATAATATCCGATTGAATCCCTGCAGAAAAGCAATCCCCTGTGTCCGACAATACCACAATGCCATTTAAACTTTGAATAGTAAGCGTATCTACTTGTAAAGGAAGAGGGAATAGTTGCTGGCGCACAATAAATTTGGTGGTTGAATCCAGCGAGTAATAATTATTTGTTATGACGTATCGCATATAACTTATTGAAGTGGTGTCATAACCGCCGTTATCGCCATAAGCGTTGTAATAATGCCTGTAATCAAAAGTATCCCCCACATTAAAATTGTAAACCTGCGCGCGGGTTAGGGTATCGTTAGTAGCTTTTGATTGAAACGCAATTAGCAAAAAGAAAATGAGGAAAAGTGGTTTCACTTTGCGTTCAGGTTTAATATAAAATTAGGTGATTGGTTTGAAAGGAGCAAGGAAATAATTCGGCAATTCGGCAATGTGATAATTAGGCAATGGGGAATAGGCTATGTGGCTGTATTCAATTATCAAATTATCACATTATCGAATTGCCGAATTACCACATTGCCGAATTAAAACCACCATCTTACCCGTAAAAAGTTATGTTTGCAGCACGAAGGGCTAAAACCCAATCAGCCTAACGCGTAATTAATGACTGCAGAAGCATACAAAGAAGCTATAAAACAGCTTACCCAAATACCCGGAGTAGAAAGATCGGTTGCTGATGATTTGATACAAATGGGCGTTACCTCTAAAGCCGACCTTAAGAATAAGGACGCGGAAAAACTATACAATAAATCGAACCGCCAATGCGGCAGTGTTCAGGATAGAAAGCTGCTGTATGTGTTTCGCTGTGCCGTTTATTTTGCCTCTACCGATGTGCATGATAAGGAGAAGTTGAAATGGCAGAGCTGGAAGGATAAGTAGAAACCCCAACCAATGTGCGTCATTGCGAGGAGGCTCTGCGACGAAGCAATCCCGTATTTCAGTTACTAGCCAATAAAGTCAGACAAACAATTCAGGATACAAATCCTTCCACTCCGGGTTCAATGCTTTAATTAAGTCAATCTTTTTTTGTCTGCTACCGGCTTTAATTTGCTTCTCGGCACTTATTGCTTCTTCAATCCGCGAATAGAAGTAATAATACACCAGTTTATTGCATTTATATTTTGCTGTAAAGCTATTAGGATAGAGTTTCGATTTGTGTTCGCCAACTCGCTTTATCAGGTTTGCCGTTACGCCGGTATATAAAACAGTGTGCCTTTCGTTAGTTATGATATAAACGCATCCGCCCCTAACCATTTCTGTAGTTGTTCATCTAATGAAATACTTAATACCAGATTGCTTCGTCGCAAAGCCTCCTCGCAATGACGCACGCTTTTTAGTTTATTTCTTTCAATATATCATCCATCGAGATTTCGAGATTTTTATTGACCGATTTACTTAGTTCGCGCGCTTCTTTAAGCAATATTTTTTTCCTAAGTCCCTTTAACAGCGTTTTCCTTTCTGAAGCTGAAAGTTGCTTTACGTAATTTCCGATTTCGACTACCTCGTCTATTGTTTCAACCTTTTTCATATTAGTTGCTTTATAGTAAATATACAGAAAAACCAAAAACAGGCAAAGCAAGAGCCTCGCAATGGCGTTATTTTTATTGATTTTCGCCAATAAGGGCTAAATAAATCTCTACCAGTTTTATAGATTGATAAAATTGCCTCAACTTTACAGGTAATAAAACGTTTAACTAAAATGAAGGTTGAGCAAATCTACACGGGCTGCCTGGCTGTAGCCGCTTATTATATTGAGTCGGACGGCGAGGCTGCCATTATTGACCCACTGCGCGAGACAGCGCCTTATATCCGCAAAGCCGAAAAGGATAATGCGAAGATTAAATACATTTTCGAAACCCATTTTCATGCTGATTTTGTTTCGGGCCATGTTGAGTTAGCTGAAAAAACCGGCGCTGTAATTGTTTATGGCCCTAATGCAAATTGTGGATTTAAGTGCTACTCAGCTACAGATGGTGAGGAGTTTAAAGTGGGCAGGGTTACCATTAAAGTGTTGCATACACCCGGCCATACGCCTGAATCGTGCACTTATTTGTTGGTGGATGAGGGGGGCAAACAGCATTGCATATTTACAGGCGATACCCTGTTTATTGGTGATGTAGGTCGGCCAGATTTGGCGATAAAATCGGATGTTACCAGGGAGGATTTAGCGGGCATGTTGTACGATAGCCTCCGTACAAAAATAATGGTGCTGCCCGATGAGTTGATTGTTTATCCGGCGCATGGTGCAGGTTCGGCTTGTGGTAAAAGCATGAGTAAAGAGACGTTTGATACCCTCGGCCATCAAAAAAAGGTGAACTACGCGTTGCAGCCTATCACTAAGCAGGAATTTATTAAAGAAATTACCGAAGGGCTTTTACCGGCACCACAGTATTTTTCGAAAAATGCGATGCTGAATAAGGAGGGTGCAGGTAGTTTGGATAAGGTGTATTCCACCGGTTTAAAGAAATTAAGCCCTGCCGAATTTGAAGTGGTAGTTGAAGATGCCGGTGCGCTAATTTTAGATACCCGCGACCCGCAGGTGTTTGCCAAAGGCTTTATTACCGGTAGCATTAACGTAGGCCTTAACGGGCAATTTGCCCCCTGGGTGGGTGCATTGATTACAGATTTAAACCAACCCATTGTTATTGTTTGCGATGAGGGTAAGGAAGAAGAAACTGTTAGGCGCCTGGCAAGGGTGGGGTACGATAACACTTTGGGATATTTGGATGGCGGAATAGCAGGCTGGCAAAACGCGGGCAAGGTTATTGATACTATCAATTCGATAAGCCCTGATGAATTTGCAAACCGGTATGCGCAGAACGGGTTGCAGGTGCTGGATGTAAGAAAGCCCGGCGAATATAGCGGCGGCCATGTAACCAATGCTGAGAATAAACCACTTGATTTTATTAACGACTGGACCGGTGACTTAAACCGCGATAAAACCTATTACGTGCATTGTGCCGGTGGTTACCGCTCAATGATTACCGCGTCTATTCTAAAATCGCGTGGCTTTGAAAACCTTGTGGAGGTGGCAGGTGGTTACGGTGCCATTGCAAAAACCAATGTCCCTAAAACTGATTTGATTGCTGAAACCAAATAAATACTTTGTGCTATGTATGCTAAATCGCTGGTTACTGTTTTTTTGTTTGGGCTGATATTCAGCTCGTGCAACGGTTGGTCGTCTTCAATTAAAAACCTGAGCCCGGATGATTTTCAAAAAGGTATTGCAGGTGCTAATGCGCAACTTGTAGATGTGCGCACACCTGAAGAATACAGCGAGAAGCATATTGCCGGTGCCGTGAATATTAATGTGGATGATGCTAATTTTAAAAAGGAATTGAACGCCCTGGATAAGGGCAAGCCGCTTTATGTTTATTGTTTGGCCGGTACCCGTGGTAAAAAGGCAGCCAACGAAGCAGTAAAAGAGGGTTTTGTTGAAGTAAGTAACCTCGAAAACGGAATTAATGCCTGGTTGGCTGCCGATAAACCGGTAGTTGCCAGCAATGGCGAAGCACCCAAAACCGGGATGAGTTTTGACGATTACCTGGCGCACATTAAGAATCCTGATAAATTAGTATTGGTAGATTTTAATGCGGTTTGGTGCGGCCCGTGTAAACAGCTAAAACCTATTGTAACGAAGCAGGTAAAAGAGAACAGCACTAAGGTTGAGTTGTTTGAAGTTGACGTTGACAAAAACCCGAAAGTGGCCAGTACCATGAATATTACAGGTATCCCGTTGTTGATACTTTACAAGCAAGGCAAAGAAGTATGGCGCAGCATGGGTTTGATTGACGAAAGCGAGTTGGCCGGTAAACTGAAACAGTTTATTAATTAGTGAATTGATTAGTGGTGGTTATGAAACGGCATTACAAAATAAAAGTAAGCGGTAAGGTGCAGGGTGTTTTTTACCGCGCCAGCACTAAACAAATAGCCGACCTGTTAGGCGTTAAAGGCTTTGTGCGCAATGAACCCGACGAAACAGTTTACATAGAAGCCGAAGCCGAAGAAGAGGCCCTTATCAAATTTGTGCAATGGGTTCACCACGGGCCCGAGCGGGCAGAGGTTAAGCATGTTTCAATAAACGAGCACGATGTAATTGGGTTTGATGTGTTTGAATCGAGGAGGTGATACAATTTATCCCCTCAACAAAGTAATCTCCGTCACCTCGGGCAAAATGCCTACGCGGCCGGGGTATCCTAAAAAGCCGAAGCCTCGGTTTACGTAAACAAACTGGCGGCCTTCTTTATACAAACCTGCCCACTGCTTATAAACGTATTGCGAAGGGCTCCACTTTAACCATTTTGATTCGATACCAAACTGGAAGCCGTGGGTGTGGCCGCTGAGTGTAAGGTCAATATCGGGGTAATCAGGGCGCACCTGCGCATCCCAGTGCGATGGGTCGTGGCTCATTAATAATTTAAAGGGAATATTCTCGGTTCCTTTATAAGCTTCATCCAACTTACCGTATTTGGCAAAATGGCCTTTGCCCCAGTTTTCAATACCTATGATGGCAATTTTTTCGCCACCTTGTTCCAGTATTACGTTTTGGTTCATTAGCAGGTTCCATCCTAATTGTTTGTGTATACCTTTAAATTTTTCGAAGTTGGCAATTTTAGCTTCGGGGCTATCCCACTCTACATAGTCGCCGTAATCGTGGTTACCTGTGGTTGAAATTACGCCATGCTTGGCCCGCAGTTTATCAAAAACATGCATGTAAGGTTCCATCTCATCACTGGTATTATTTACCAGGTCGCCGGTAAACAGGATGAGGTCGGCATTCATGGCGTTTATTTTGTTTACGGCCTCAATTAAAGGTTCGGTGCGGTTAAAACTGCCCGAGTGAATGTCGGACAATTGAATAATGCGGTAACCATTAAAGGCTTCCGGCAGGTTGGGAAACCTGATAACTACTTTTCGGAACGTGTAATTATAGGCATTGGCAATTACTCCATAAACCAATGAGCCAGCCGGTACCGCAGCCACTACAATGGCCAACCTGCTTAAAAACTGGCTGCGGGTTATACCAGCGGCGGTTGGAGGGGCGCTTGATAGTTTGGCAATAGCAAACCTAAACACGCGTACAATGTCCTCGGGAAGTAAAAACAGTACCACTATAAGTTTGGCCAACAACAGCACCACGAAAAACATACCGAAAGCGGTGGTTATGCCCTTAGGCAAAAATTTATGTAAAAACGGCCGGTACGAAACAAACATAACCAGCAATACAGTGGTGATGGTCCAGTAAATCCATTTTGCGGTGCTTACGCTGGCCGGGTTAATAGCAGTTTTAACAGCCTGCCATCCGTAAAATTCAATTACGCCATATATGCTGAAAACCATGGTAAAAAAGAAAAGCGACTGTAACATTTAGAGTGTGTTTATGTGTTCAAGTGTTCATGTAATACAAATACCGCTACGCAATGGCCATCGTAATATACAACTCCTATAATCACGAATGAGGCGCTAAAATATTTCAAATTAGATTGGCAAAGGCGCTATTACTACAATATCCGTTAAAAATTGTTCGCCTTAGCGTCATTTTCGCGTAATTTTCACAACTAATTAACAGCCAATCAGTTTAGGTTGTTAAAGTGTAGTACGGTAAATTAGTACCGGTATCCGGTAATAAAAAAAGTATAAAAAATACATACAGATAATTATTTTTTTTATGTTCGTAAATAATTAAGTATAACACCCACTGATGACACTGGTAATAGTACTTTTTGTTATAGCGAT
>Ga0206867_1129_pt1 | contig 16692 bp, 12 predicted proteins | sample Alteio_BWOrgCont_37_FD_152905 | JGI IMG/M metagenome (GOLD analysis project Ga0206867, IMG submission 152905) | Enriched cells from forest soil in Barre Woods Harvard Forest LTER site, Petersham, Massachusetts, United States -... | ecosystem: Environmental > Terrestrial > Soil > Temperate forest >...
ACACGCAGTTTATTCGGACTGCGTTTGCCGAGATCCAGACCAGGCAGAAGGAAGCGCATTCGCGGCAGAAAAGGACTCTTCTCATTGCCATCGGTGTGCTGGCGCTGGTCGGGATTGTCATCTCTGGATACGCATACCATCTTCAAGTCCTGACCCGCCGTCAGCGCGAGATTGCCCGCAATCTCTTCTATGCCATGAAATCGGTGGACGTGGAGATTGCCGAGGCGGAGCGGCAGGCCCTGAACAGCGGAGACACGCAGGCTGGTCTGGCGGCCGTAAACAAATACGAGGCGCGTCGCAAGGCCATCCAGACCAATTACGATCAGTTTCTGGCCACCCTCCACATCTACGACCCTAAAACCACCGAGCAGCACCGGCTGATCTTGCGGGTGGCGCGCATCTTCGGGGAAGGCGAACTCGATATGCCGGCCGACTTCGAAACCGAAGTCGTGCGCTACATCAAATATTGGCAATCGACTGGCCGCTACGCCCGCGATGTACGCTCGGCCCAGGAGCAGGGTTTTACCCGCACCATACCCGAGGCCTTGCTGAATCACGGGCTACCGGTCCAGTTCTTCTATCTGGCCATGCAGGAGAGCGACTTCGATCCCTATCGCAGCGGTCCCATCACAAGAAAGGGCTACGCGAAGGGAATGTGGCAGTTTATTCCTGAGACGGGGGTCAAGTACGGTCTTCACCTTGGGCCGCTCGTCGATCTTCCTCGACCCGATCCCGCCGATGAAAGGGATCATGCGGACAAGGCAACCGACGCCGCCACGCGCTACATCCAGATGCTCTACAGTACTGACGCACAGGCGTCAGGCATGCTGGTAATGGCGTGCTACAACTGGGGAGAAAATCAGGTTCTGCCGCTGGTGAGGAGCATGCCGCTGAATCCAGGCGAGCGCAACTTCTGGCGGCTGCTTGCCGACCATCGAAGCCAGATACCGAAGGAGACCTACGACTACGTCTTCTACATCGTCTCCGCAGCGGTGATAGGCGAGAATCCCCGATTATTTGGGTTTGACTTTGATAATCCGCTGGACAATGCGCGCTGACGTTTTCGGCGCAGGGACTGGGGTGGGGTGGGGAGAAGCGGAGGCCGCTCTCCCCAAATCGGTGTTACGTTTTATCGGGCGGCTATGAGAATCTGCTCTCCATGGTCGAGCTTCGCTTCCCGGGTCCGCGCTTTCTTCTCCCCATTCCACTCGGGGATGTCGACGTTCAGGCTCACGGTCGTCGGGCAAAGGACGTGGTGCAGGAAATACCGCTCCCCGTACTTTTCGAACACAAGCTTGCTGCCGTGTCCGGGATCGCTGAAGTCGTGGACGTCGGAGACAGTGGCGGCCATGTTTTTCGAGTCGTTTGCGACGCGAACGACCCCGGCGTACGGGGACGAGATGGTGTATTGACCCGCAGGCAAATACGTATCGCCTACGGTAAAGCCGAAGGGGACGTCGGCCTTCAGAACAACGCCCTGGGCCAAGGCTGGGATGGCGCTGAGAGCCGCGAGGATCATCAGGGAAAGTGTAGGGATGCGTTTCATGATGTTTCTCCTTTGGGATTGAAGCGTCTTTACGAACCGCTTTCATTCCTATAAGCGCAGACACCCAGCAATGAGTGACAACGTCTTAAGAAGAAACAAATGCTCCGTGCGCTTTCTTTTGCGTTTTCGCCAACCAGGCTTTATCGATTGAGGGCTCTTAGGCAGACTTCAGAATGCGGTTGTCCGTGACCTTAACGAGTGGCTTGGGGAGAACCAAGGGGACACCTTCCTTATGGCCCGGTGTCGGCTTATCTCAAATCTGCAGCGTTCCGGCTGGCTGAAGGTACCACGAGAATCAGCGCTGCGGTCAAATCGCCCGAGGTGTCCGATCTGGCTCGGGAACTGCATATCTGTCAGGTGGTCTCATCGCCTTCATGGGCAAACAGCGTGTCCGGCTATCGTCCAGATAGTGACGGTCTCGCCTATGCCGCCCGCCGCATCGCCACCGAAGCCAAGCGGGACGCCCACGCGCGGACGACCGTGAACCAGCTTTCCTTGTTGCTCCACAACACCACCCAGGATCCTGCTGGGCAATGAGGATGGGACGTTTACAGCCCAACAGTTGGGGGTTATATGGGGAGGGGGCTGCTGCTCCGTAATAGTGGCAGACTTCAACGGAGACGGGATTCAGGATCTGGAGGCCTACAGTCCCATGGACGGGTTAAACTTCACGATCCTTTTAGGCAATGGGGATGGGACTTTTACAGCCAAGCCGATCGCGAGCACGGACAAGAATTGCTGCGAAGTCGCGACGGCGGAGTTCAACGGAGACGGAATTCCTGACCTGGCCGTCGGGACTTCCGGCAACATCCTTCTGAGCAAAGGGGACGGGACTTTTGCGCTACGCCGTCAGACTTAAGGGGCGGATACTCGGTCGGGGACTTCAATGAAGACGGAGTACCGGATCTTCTAGGAGGCTTGTCCGATAATCCATACGTCCTTCTGGGCAAAGGGGATGGGACTTTTACAGCCCAACGATTGGCGGATGGGTGGGGAGGCTGCTGCTCCGTCATAGTGGCAGGCTTCAACGGAGACGGTCTCTCGGACTTCGCCCATTATTTGAGGTCCCACGACTATCCTTGAACTCAGACGGTGAGTGTGGTGTTGACTCAATCTGGCTGGACGGCGACGGGTGTCGCGCCTTCTTCCTTGGGGACGCACCTTGTCGAGGCAAGTTATGCCGGAGACGGCAATTACAATCCCAGCCTGTCTGCCACAACTCAACTCGGTCAGAAAGCGGCATTATTTCCCCCGTTCCCGTTCCCCGTCACTAAATTGAATATTCCGTATGTTTTTTTTCCTGGACATCCGGTGTCGATGTCACTATGTACAAACTCACCGTCGGAACCACGGGACCAGGATCTTCCAATATATGCAGTTGGGGGCCCTCAACGGCCACTTCAGCCCCAGTGTGCGGAATAAATTTGAATGGGGAAAACTTTTATGCTCGGCTGTCCTCCCTGATTAACGGGGTATGGTTTTCTACCGACTACACGTATGCGACCGAGCAGGCTGCGTTCCTCAACTCTCCAACGCCTGGGACTCAGTTGAGCGGCTCCGCGGTGGATTTCTCGTGGTGGCCGGGGGAACTCATAGGCCCGTCAGCTTTCAGGCTAATCATTGGAGACAATGGGATCGGCTCGACGCTCTATTCCAAGGTGAACGGAATCTGGCTTCACACCAACTACACCTACAAGGCCCAGTAGTTGCATGGCCTCGCGCCGCAACGCGCTCTGCGTGAGTTGCGCGAGGCCATCCCAGTTCCGTGTCCGAATTCCTGCACTGCAGATTCCGGCCTGCCGGCCGCGTGAGGCCGAATCAGCAGCCGATAGAAATTTCTGGGGGTCGCTCTGATGGCGGTTAGGCAACGAAGTGAACTTGGCTCGGTTGACAAAACTAGCGGGAGTTTCCCACGATAACGGGATGGTTCGGGTGTAAATTCCTGTCCAGCCTGGAGATAGCGATGGCCATAATGTATATACTGAAATACATCAGGAAGTCTTTACGTTTACTATCTGTATTCATTCCGTATTGTTTGATTACGTGCTAAGTTATACGCATAGTATATACGTAATATATGGCTTCTCTCCAGGCCTATCAGTCGCACGGGATTCGCTATTACCGCATCGTCGAGTCTTTTCGTAAAGACGGCAAGCCGGCGATTCGCGTGCTAGCCCATCTGGGACGGGTCGATGATATTCTCCACTGCCATCTGCAGAACAACAAGCAGGCAGCGATGAAAATCTCCTCGGTGTCTGCCGGTGCGGTAACGGCGCTGCTTCACCTAGCCCAGGAACTGGATGTCGCAGGGCGGATCGATCGCGCCATTGCTGCAGAGGGCGAGGTGCAAGTCCGCGACGGCTTGACCGTTGGGCAGTCACTGCTGGTGGCTATGATTGCTCGCGCCTGTGCACCGCGCAGCAAGCGTGCCTTTGGGGATTGGGCCAAGACCACCTATCTGCCCGAGTTGATCCATTTCTCCGCCTCTGATCTGACCAGCCAACACTTCTGGGATCAGATGAACACCCTGCCGGTGGAGCAGTTAGCGGGCATCGAACAAGAGCTGGTGCGCCAAGTGGTTGCCGTGGAGCAACTGCACCTGCAGGCTCTGGCTTACGATACAACCAACTTTTATACCCACATTGCGAGTACCAACCTGCGTACGGAACTGCCTCAGCGTGGACACAATAAGCAGGGCCGCCATGACTTGCGGCAAATGGGCCTGGCCCTGGTAGTCGATCAACGGACACAACTGCCCCTGGCCCATGCTTTATACCAAGGTGCACGCTCGGACATGCGCACCTTTGCCGAGTTCCTCAAGCCGCTCCGGCAGCGACTGCGCGATTTGATCCGTGAACCAAATCAATTCACTCTGGTCTTCGATGCCGGAGCCTCATCCAAACAGAACCTGGAATGCACGGAGGATTACGTCACCGCGGTACGTCCTTCCCATCATCGCGCTTTAATTTCCCAAGTCTCCGAAGAGCTTGTCGAAGTCCCTTTATCCAACGGTGCTGTTGTCCGCGCCTGGCGTGGACAACGCATCATCGCGGGAAAGCAACGCGAGGTAGTGGTGGTTTTCAGCCCACAACTCCATGATGGGCAATTGCGAGGATTACACCAGTCCCTGCAACGCAGTGATCGCGAGTTGGAACAGATCAAGCCCCATTCGCGCCTAAGTGTGGAGGCAGTCAAACGCAAGCTGGAGAAAATCTGCGCTCCCCAATATCTCCGTTCCTTGCTGGGCTACAAGATCGATACCGACCAGCAAGGAGCCACGCAGGTCTGTTTGTGGTGCGACTGGCAAGAGTATCAGCGTCTGGCCACTCATTATTTCGGACTTCGCGTTCTGATCACAGATCGGGCGGAATGGAGCACCGCGCAGATCCTCGAAGCCTATCGCGGGCAGGCCAAAGCAGAAGCCGCGTTTCGCGATCTGAAAGATCCTTACATGCTTTCTACCCGACCGCAGTTTCACTGGACCGATCAGAAGCTCCACGTGCACGCCTTTATCTGCGTTACCGCTTATCTGCTACTAACCCTGCTGCACTGGCGCGCGACCAGCAAGGCTGCCTTTCAAGGCAGTTCCCGCCGCCTCCTGGCAGAGCTGGCGACGATACGCTACTGCCGCTTAATCGAATCCACCGGCCGCAGAGGAAGACCCAGGGTGCGCATGCAGATCGAGGAAATGGATCCAACACTCACCAAGTTGGCCGAAGCTCTCAACGCCGTACCTGCTTCCACTTAAGGCTCCGTGGTATATACACCACACCGAAACTATCCCTTTTGTCTTCTGCTACATGAAACCATTTTCTCTCAAGCCGTGGGAAACTCCCGCTAGGTCCAACTCCTTCTGAGAGCCTCAACCGGGGCAGGTAATCATGGCAACCCTACCGCTTTGCTACGCCGTCCAGACCGCGTTGACGTACCGATCCTTACCGCCGACTATGACGCGCTTCATGAGATTGACTTTCATGGGGGGTATATCAGATTCGTAGCTTTGTTCGTGCCAGCCTATCTAGGTTATTGATTATAAAAGGCGGAGAGAGTGGACTTCTAATCGGTCAGTAACCATAAGTAAATTGTGTAACATACGAAATATCGATTATTTACTACCCCGGAATCTACCCCGTTCGAAATATCGCTAGCGGGAGTTTACTGCGAAGCCTAAAGCTTGTCTTCAGCTGATTGGCATAACCTTTGCGCCTAAAGCACTTGCATTCGCAGTGCCTCGCAGTTGTACGTCTTACCCTGTTACTACTTGAAAATAATTGATTTTATTCATCTTTAAATGCTTGACAGCGCGCGTGTTTACGAGTTATGTATTACCCTGTATGGCCTCCCTCATCAAGAAGAAAAAAGCCAACACCATTTACTACTACGTCGTCGAGAGTGCACGCGTCGATGGCAAGCCCCGCATCGTCCATCAGACCTATCTGGGCACGGCCGAAAGCGTCGCCCGCCTGGTCCAGGATCGCAGCGCGCCGATACCGCTGTCGGCCACCACGGTTGACTTCGGGCTGCCTGGCGCTCTGTGGCTGGCGGCGGAGAAGTCAGGAGTCTTTGCGCTGCTCCAATCGCTCTGGCCCAAGCCCCGTTCCGGTCCTTCTCCGGCGCATTATCTGCTCTTGGCCGCCATCCATCGCATCTGCCAGCCGGGGCCGAAGACCGAAGTGGCCGACTGGTATCGGGACAGCATCCTGTCGTCGCTGTGGGGATTTGCGCCGGAACGATTCAGCTCCCAGGCTTTCTGGGATTGCTTTGATCGAATTGATACTGGCGAGTCGCTGCCTGCGGGCAAGCGCGATGAACTGGAAGAGGCCCAACTGCGACTGCTCGGTCTGTGGAAGGAAAAACAGCTGGTGACCCGCCGGCTGCTGGCCTATGACACGACCAACTTCTACACCTACATTGCCAGTAACAACGAACGCAACAGCCTGGCGCAGCGGGGACACAACAAGCAGGGACGTCATAACCTGCGCCAGGTGGGACTGAGTTATGTTCTGGATGGTGACAACGGACTCAGCCTTTGTCATCACCTGTATCGCGGCAACGTGGCAGACGCAGAGGAATTCCCCCAAGCATTACATCGCATCTTGACTCTACTGGAGCGCAACCAGATTGCCCCTGACACCGTTACCCTGGTGCTGGACAAGGGCTCGGCCGCTTTGGCCAACACGCTGGAGTTGGAACAGGCCGGGGTGGGATGGATCTCGGCACTTCCCTGGAGTCAGGCGCCGGCCGAGTTCCGCTCGTCGCAACAACTGACTCCGTTGAGCAGCCAGGAACCGGGTGTGTCGGCAGCCGCGGAAACCATGGTGGTGCACGGCAAAGAGTACCGTTGCGTGGTCAAATACTCGGCCCCCTTTGCCGGCGAACAACTGCACAGTCTGACTACCAGTCTGAGCAAAGCCATGCAGTCCATGCGCAGGCTGGCGCGGGACCTGGCCACCTCGGCGGTATCCTTCACCGAGCGGGGGCTGCGCAACAGGATCGCACGATGGCTGTCACCGCAGTTCGTGGGGGAACTGATCAGCTACACGCTGGAGCAACGCGACGATCGTTGGCACTTACAGTTCGACTTCGACCATCAGGCCCTGGAACGATTGATGGCGCAAAGACTGGGGCGAACCGTTCTGCTGACCAACCGCTTCGATTGGACTGCAGAGCAGGTGATCACCGCCTATTCCGGTCAACAATACATCGAGCAGGTTTTTCGCGGACTCAAAGACGGGGACTGGCTGGGATGGGGACCGATGTATCACTGGACCGACCAGAAGATCCGCGTCCATGCCTTCTACTGCATGTTGGGAATCTCGCTGTTGCAGTATGTACGCCGCCAGGCTGTGGAAGCATGGCCCGGGCTCTCTACCGAAGAACTAAAGGAACAGTTGCGCCAGATTCAGAAATACACATTGCTCTATCCGCCTCAGGGCGAAAAGGGGCCAAATCGAGTGGCCACCGTTCTTTCTAAACAATCCCTGACGCAGCAGCGCCTGGCTCAGGTTCTGGGCCTCGATCAGCTCGGTAGTACCCAACGTGGGTAATACAACTGCCGCAAAATAACCATCAAACAATGACTGACTTACATGTCCTATTTTCGAATTCGCAGTAAACTCCCGCTAGGCTCCATGGAGTTGACGGTTTCGCCGCGCACCTGCCTTTTTAGGGTGCCGGAGAGAGGAGAAAGCCCACTCTCGCTGCGGCGTGCGGACAGGGCCATCACTGGCTCGATGTCGAACAGGACCATCTGCTCCGGACGGGTGAGCCCAGGACCGTGATCCGCAGGGAACCAGGCGGGAGACTCGTGGGAGCCCGTCATCGCTCTTCCGGCCCGTGACTTAGCGGCCCGCGCACGTTGTCCGCGCTCGCGGTGCGTGTCCTCGCGGGTAATCAGACCAGGGACATTATTTTTTGGTTTTTCGAATCAGGCTGATGAGCGTCTGACCCGGTTGGGTTAAATTTTGTGTTCCATAGTGCCGATGTACTGTGTCGATGCAATGGCGCTGACCTGCGTGCGTGGTCGGGTCGGCGGTTTGAGCGGAGGACCTGCACGCGCAAAGCGCTTCCAATCAGCAAAACTACGAGAGATTGGGAAGAAAGGCGCTACTGCACGTTGGCCGAAAAGTTCAGGGAGCGTGCCTGATATTGAGTCGTCATCTTGATAGCGCTCCAAGCTGCGTGGCCGGTTTGCGTAAGGTGATACGAGCCGGCGCCCTCTCCTGCTATGGGTTCAAGTTCCTGCCGTTTGTTTACCATCACGCTGATGACCGCGGAAACGTTAGAGATAAAGTCTCTACCCCGCGTCGTCATGCCGCCCTTACGTAGAGCAGCAGCGATCTCAGCGGTCGATGCGGGTCCGTCGGCGTCTTCTGCGAGGAATTGAAGCACTCCCCATCGAACACTCATTCCCGCATATCGCTCCGCTGTCGAGGTCCCTGGCGAACTCTGAGGGATTTGAACGAGCAGACTAGCATCCCTTGCAAGCAGCGCACGGATGCCTAAGATTGCTTGCTCTACTGCCTTAAGTTCATCTTGGCAGCGGTTGCGGCGCAACTCGAGATCATGGAGCACAACTTGATAGTTTTGGGTACTGCTGGTCATTTCTCGTTCCTTTGTCATGGAAGACCCGTTAAAATAAGAATGTTGCGCTGGTATATAGCAGCGCACTGAGACGCTAGCCCCTTGCGGGGCGCTTAGCGTTTTTTCATGTACCACCTCCTGCGGGAGGGTCAGTCAGCTCAGGACCGCTAAGCCTATCGATCTGCTGGCTCTCCCCAGACCACACTATAACTCTACAATACGCTTTAACCTGAGCGCAAGTCCTGAGTATAGGAAAATTTAAGGATATACCTACGATCCATCCCGACACGATCGACTTGCTTCGCGCCGCCCCTCCGACGGTTGGAGCCGACCACGGACGCGACCCGCGATTTCCTGGAATTTCCCCAGCTAAAAACACATGCTCCTCAAGCGCATCGCGGAGTTTGAAATCATAAAGGCACACGCAGCTAAACCCGCGGTGGACGAGACCTACAAGCGCGCAAGTTGAGTCCCACGTTTACCCCAGGACGCGCCGCCAGGCCCTCGCCTCCATCCCCGCATCGCATCGACCTGTTGTGAACTTTGTCCCAATTGGCGTGACACGCGGGTTGCATCAGTAGTAGGCATATCGCTCATTAGAAAAGGTGGCAACGATTTGGATGCCCTCTTTTGTCTGCTTCACATTCGGGATTGTGACAGTGAAGGTGGCCGTCTTTCCAGGACCCAGATAGGAAATCGCAGTTTGGCCAGACCCGATTTCCATTTCGCTGGAGTATAAATAGAACTCGTTTTTTTCGACCTTCTCCCTGATCTGGTAAAGATAAGGCCGAGCAGACAATTTGAAATTAATTCCCGATAGAGTTAGCTGGGTTGGATTCCCAAGGGTGCCGCTAACCTCAAGTCCATTTGCGGTGTAATCTATGCGGTCGAAGGTGACCGAATACCCACGTCGCATGAACTGTATAACCCCTACGTCAGGTGTCAGCAGGTCATTGTCGCGTGCATATTCGGTAGATGTTTGATTGAAGGAAACGTCGTCGATTTTCGAACCGAGTTTCCGGATCATTACGGCATCAAAGATGGAAAGTCCAAGGCCAACTACAATCGCAGTTCCCGTTCCATAGAACCAGAGCAGCCTAAGCCATTTACGGGGCTTGACCGGGACCTTCTCCTGCCGGGTTTCGGCTTTATCCTCTTGGTTTTCCATCTGAGAAGAATCGCACGGCACAGCCCGCTCGGCAATGAAAATTGGCCGTTACCATGGTCATCGTTCCGGTATACTGCGGCCAGTACCAGGACACCGCACCTCTAAAAGACCATATATACAACCCATCTGGTTAAAGAGCTATAGCTATACTCGGTGGCGCGGGCAGATCCGTCGCCCCACACATCGTGGCTTTCGCTCCTCAGCGCGAGTCGCGGCAGCGCGGCTTGTTTGCCAGCTCACGTCGCCCTTACTCGGTCGGCTTCCGCTCCAAGGCTTCCCGGCTGGTTCGCAGTATCCGTGGCGGCAGGCAGGTGATTGTTACGCTGCGCGGCATTTGAAGGAAGCCGGAGTAGTGGAAACGCCAATCGGTGATTGTCTTCGCCAGTTTCCCGAGAAAGCCCCTACGATGCCTCAGGTTTCGCACGCGGCATCCACGGACTTGTGACTGCATGGCGGATTCGACATGACGCCGCCAACGTCTCTGCGCCACTCTTATGGGAGCCCATCATCGCTCTTCCGGCCCATGATTTAGCAACCGCTCACGTAGTCCGCACTCGCGGTGCACGTCCCCGCGGGGAATCAGGCCCGAGACATTTTTCGTGAATGTGTGATTAACATCGGGGTCCAGAGATTCGGGATCCAACCTTGGGCTCGGTACATTCGCGTCATGGTCGGAACTCTCCTGGTGTTAGAATCAGGTGAAAATGTCCGGCAATCAAACTGAAAACCCGAGGCGGAGCTCCGCGACCGTAGTGCTCGCCTTACTCCTCTGTATGTTAGTCGGCGTGATGTTTCTCGCCCTTTCATCTCCCATTCCAATCAGTCTCCGTAGTGAAGTTCGTGAGGTCTTTCGCAGTCTGATCCATGATCTGGGGATTGCATTTTGTGTGTCCGCCGTTGTCGCGGGCCTCATCGAGATCGCTCGAGTCGCTCGCCATCGGATAGAGACCATGAAGGATGTGATCGATCTCGTTATGTCCGATCTGATCACCTCCGAAGTGTGGATGGAATTGAAGGACCTGATCGAAGCGAAAACGGTGATTCGGCGTTCCGTAAAGCTGCGTATGGAACTGCAGAGTCACGAGGCACTTGATGCCCGCGAGAGAATTCTTATTGTTGAGCAAGCCTATGACCTCTTTCCATTGCGCAACAGGCCTACCAAACACACCATTCGCCAAGATTTGGATTATCAACTGAATCGACCGGCGCTCAACCTGCCTCGATGGGATCAGGTCGTCGTCATTCCCCCAAGTGCGAGAACGAATAATGCGAAGATCGATCTGGAGAGTCCCCGCCTCAGTATCGATGTGTCGCTGCAGGCAAGAGGAACCGATGAGCCGGTGTTTATTCAAACACGTCGAAGCGAGTTCGTTTCACTGCCCGGCTCATACAACTTCTACATGTCCGAATTTGTAAAAGGCTTACACCTGACTCTGGTTGGTTGTCCTGCGGGGTTTCAAGTGGAGGTCGAGGTGCGACCACATGGTGGTGGACAGGCTCTGATTAATCAAGATAATACCTGGTCAAATGACCAACTGGTTTTCCCTGGACAGGGCATTGAGGTTAAGTTCATTAAGACGGAAACATCTGCCGGTACCGAGGCGACAACCGCGCCCGCTGCTCGGTGATATGCGACTACAACGTCCGTATTGGCTGGCAGGAGGCTGTAGTGGAGCGTATGCGACTGCAGGCTGGTAGGCGCGGCTACCCAGGATTTTGCGACAGTCCCGCCTACCCCACAGTAATACGGGTTTGCAGTGGCGGTTGTCGGTTCAGATTCTCGGTCCGGTGTGCTCTGGGAGACGCCCCCCGGTCCCGTAGGGCCTCGTACCCTGCCGCCGATAACGGAAACGGGCTCCCATGCCAAGTGCGCAGATAACTGCTCATGTCACGTTTGAAAAGTTGTATCCCCTTCGTCGTGATCCCCCCGTAAGTCAGACAACAGTCAGGGTCGATTCCCACAACCATGGCCCATAGATAATCACCTCGATGGACAGAAGTAATCGCGAACCGATTCTGCTGGACTTCCCGGCGGTGGGTCGATTGGCGTCGTGGACCTTCCGATTCGGACACTGCGGCGACCACAATCAAGATTGTATTCAGTGGCTCCAAAGCTGTCTGGATTAGTACTTTCTGCTGAACGAACCCAGACCGTCTCGTTTTCTGGATTCCTCGTGTCAATGGTCTGCAGGTCGACCTCAAACTTTGGCATAGCTACAAGCTTCCTCCATCGTTCAGTCTCGGCACGCTGGTTTGGGAACCTTTGAGCGCGAATGTAGTCGACACTGGCAGCGTGAAAATCCTTCAGGGCCATTAGCGCATCGGCTCGCTTCAGGTATGCTTCGGGTAGCTGAGCATCCAATTTCGGATGCATACCCTCTGGCTTGTCCATCTCCTTCTCAAACGTGTCTTCGGAGAAATTCGGGTAGTACATCTTCCGAAGCTTTTGTCTCAAATGCGCATCATCGACGCGGGCATATTCGGGGTATAGTTGACGAAAAAAGTCCAAGTTCATGAACAGCAGGGCGCCCTCCATGCGCCCCCCGATGAGAGTTGTATAGTCCGCCAGTGCTTTCTTGAAGTTTCCGAGCTTCATATACAAGTCGCCGCGCTGTTCGATAGAGAAGAGCATCTTGTCGGTGTCCCCTTTTGCCAAATCCAATTCAATAGCACGGCTTGTATCCTCGACAGCACCGTTTTGGTCATAGGTCTCTGCCTTCGCTAGGCCCCGATCATTCCAAAGCCCAGAATTATCCGGCTCGAATCCAATTGCTTGATCGAAGTCCGCGATTGCCTTCTGACGCTCACTCTCGTTCAGGTATGCATTTGCACGGGCGGCGTAAGCCGCACCGACTTGGCTGTTAATTTCGATCGCCTTCGAGTAGAGGTCAATCAACCGGCGATTGAACTGGGAGGTCTCTTGCTCGGTGAAGGCAATCTGCTTAAAAGCCGCTGCCTTCTGTGCGCCGACTGCTGCATAAAAGTAAGCTGCTGCAGAATGAGGGCTCATCGCGATGGCCTGCGATAAGTCCGCCTCCGACAGTTTTTTGGAGGCATCATCGAGAGGTGCAAAGGCGGCGTAGAAGATTCCCTGAAATAAGAATGCACTGGGATCATGATGTGTTCGTTGCACCAAGGTGCTCAAATCGTCAGGCGTCCAGGCGCAAACGGAGTTGGCTTGGTCTCCAGGCTTCACACGACCATCGGTGAGGTATTGAATATCCTCGGAATAGGAATCGATCAACCACCGGACATCTTGAAGAGCCGCTTCGTCATTGTTGGATAGAAATGAGAGTTTGGCCCGTATTGCTCGCAGTTCTCTGATGTCGGATGCTTGGTTCGACGTCATTATCCACTTCTTGCCCGTGAGCACCTTCCCAATGTCATCTCCGGCTCCCGATAAATCACGCTTCGTGCACCTGAGTTGAATGCGGATCACGTACATATCTCCGACGTCGGGGAATTTGGAGACGTATGCGTCCACGGCGGGAAGCTGCTTCACTTCTTCACCAGATTTCATTCCATCGAATACAGCACTCATCGCCTTAATTTCAGGCGTCATCTGGACTGCTTTCTGTGGTGGGATCAGAAGTTCGGCTGGCTCAGCAACTCCGGACAATCGAATTGGCTCGCGTACATCGACCGCCTGTTCGTTGTGAGTCCGGTGGCATGAGGCAATTCCCAAACAAATTGAAACGACCATGCAGGCGACCAAAGGTTGCCCACGAAGCTTAAACATAGGAGTCCGAATCTCTTTCCCTGACGCTCAGAATCTTGTTTTTGGCATTCCCCTTTTGGGGCGGCCATGGATCAACTCTATTCCTTTGCAGCGAGAACACTTGATACGGCGCAACTCCTGCAGGGTCCGTCCGGGCGATTGAAACATCGTCGGTCAGTTCAATACGTGGCATTGTCTATCTTCCGTTGAATCACATCCTGCCTGTCTTTCAAAGAATCAATGTGACTAGCAAGTTGCAGAAGGACTCCTCTTGTGCTTTGAACAAACTGCATAACATAGCATATTGAGTAAAGGATACCTATACACTGTCCCCACTTGTCGGCATTGAACCAATTTGCGTTGAAAAACCATTGCAAAATGCACACCACGAAATAGAGCAGGCCAGAAACATTTGCGCAACTAAGTGCTACTCCCCAACGATTGGCTGATTGTGAAAGTTGTTCCTTTAATTGATTTGTCTGTTCAAACGTCATTTCCATAATTCCTATCCTCCAAACTCCTATTTAGTACCTACAAGAACATCACCCACAACCAAATCACCGGCTGGCTTCATTTCGGCAGAGGTTCCGTCAACCTTGATCAGTGCAATATTTGTTAATATCCTCCAAACTCTCGACACGCTGGAAAAGGTCAAGAAGTTCCGCTCTTGTCGATTTATAGAAGGCCATCAAAACGCAAATACCGAAATAGACGGCGAAAACGGTCACAACCCTCTCGCGAGCAAATAGTCCCAAGCTGCCGGTGAACCTATGCACCCAAAAAGCAACTGACCAGAGCACCATCCCAAAACCATTACATGCCGCAAGCACTGCCCAACGATCGGCGGACCGCTTGGCAGCTTGCAGTTCTCGTTCCCTCATCTGCTTTACGCTTACTAGGCCGGTAACTACTACCTTCGGCATTGGTTAGTTTCCTTTTTCTCTGTAGGTTGTGGTGATTTAGCTACTGTGCGACTATGCGTATGTAGGAGTGAACGCGCTCTTGGATGCTTTGTTAAATTCATCAACATCAACTTTCTAAAGACGCCCGCCCGCTCTGCACTGCTCTACGGTCGGAGCATGCTCCGGTTCCTGCGCTATGACCGTTGTGGGTACAACGACAGGGTTGGCGGATAAGCCAGATGCCAAAGAGTGAACCAACTACAAAGAGCATCCGAACGAGAGCTTTACACACGATTCGCAACACTTCCAAGGCATTCGAGTACTGGCATACGGCGAGACTTACCTTCTCGGGGGTTTAATCTTTTAGATGGTTTGCCGTGGACTTTGTAATGCGACTTTAGTGTTACTTGGAATTGCACGTTTGTGCAGCGCGTCTGTTTCGCCGGGTGTCGGTGCCCGTGAAGGCAAATCGGCGCGTAGTGCTGCCGGTCGCTGGTCGTCCCGTGAACCCGTGGTATCACCCCCTATGGCCGCGATCCTTGTCAGTGCGATTGCGCGAACGTCGCCAAATTAGGGACTTGACCCGTGCGGAGCCCCGGGGAAAGGAACATTATAGACGCGCCGTGACACAGTGGGATCGTCGCTCTTAAGGTCCGCCATTACAATGGTTTCCAGGGTGTGAATCGAAAGTGGGCGACGACGATGCGAACCCCGATTTAGAACGGTTCTAGGTGGAGTGACACGATCGGTGTCAGTGCAAATGGAACCGTTCTGACTTTCTCGAATCTGACAAGTCCGAAGGGTTGATCGTCAATCTATCATGCTCCTTACCTACCACGGCCAGGGCACCGTCACCTACGCAGCGGGTGTCAAGTGTCCGCACCCTTCGCCTACAAGCTCCCCGCCCACCAGGCTCGCACGCGCCCTCGATTCGCTCGACCTACTCTGAGATCCGCAAGCACCTAGGCGGACTTCGTAGGACGTACCTGCTTCAATTCGTAAAGGCGCTTCTTACTTTGTCGATTGTCTAATGAGTACTCGTACAGCCAAAATCTCTCGCGGGCTTCCCGGTCCTTGAAGTGCTCAGTGAGACCTTGCTTGAGGATCTCAGTGATTGTCTTCCTAATTACAAACGTGGCGGCTTCCGCAAGAACGTCTACCAACGGCGTGGAGTTCTGGAATGGATGCGATATGGGTATGAAATGCGGGTCGGCTACCTTCTGTCCATGTGCCGCCGAATTCCGAACTTCGTAGATCAATGGCAGGACTTCCCCAAGCGTGTGGTTGCCGTTAGACGTCCATGCGTAAACGGAAGGAATGTCACCCGGCTCGTAGATTGACCTATCGTATCCTTCAACAATATTTCTGCTTCCAAAGAAACTGTATATCCTCGCCATAATCGAATCTTCTGCATTTCCATACAGCGCCTCGATAGCAGACCACCAGAGAATATGCCTCGCTTTCCAGTAAGAGTTTGCATAGCCCTGTTCGTATAGCTGCACCGCCATTCTGATTGGTTCATAGTCGTCTTTCAACCGCCCTGCACTGTCCTTGTGATAGAGGTCCAGAAATTGCGGTAATAGCTCATGCATCAAATCGACGTCGTGCGTTCTTACCGAGAAAAGCGTCTGAATCTTCGGAACGTCTACGGGGTCGATCAAATTAAATCCCTGCGGGTCGATCGTGCCATCATCATTGATCAAGCCGGAGATTATTCCGGCGCGACTCTTTCTTGTTGGACGAATCAATGACAGGCAAGCATTCGCGAGACTCACAAGCTCACGCGAATATCCGTCACTGGCGCCATCTCGGCTGGAACTGGCCCGATACCGGTGCACTAGCGCATATCTGAGGCTCTCAAGCTCATCGATATTCCTTTTCGAGAGGAAGCAACCGCGTTTCCACGTGGAAAAGGTGTCAGGTCCCCGAAGGGGCGACACGTCTTCGATACTCAGACCTTCGTCTGGCAGAATCATGCGTGATTCGCTGATCGCGTGTGGCTCGAGAAATCGGTTGAGTTGAACTTGGACAGGAAGTAGCGAGAACTTCTGGTATGAGACGGGAGCCGTGTCCAGAACCCCTTCAGGCGCTGGCCCCAGCAGATTTGCAGGCTCTAGTTCCACTAGCACGCTCTGGTCCGCATCCTCTGCGAATGGAGGAATCGATGGAAGAATTGAGATAACAGCGCCGTAACCTGTGAAGTCGCCGCTTGACACCGGCTCGGGTCTTTCGATGGTGTCCAAAAGACGGTAAGGGCCTGAGTGTCGGTCGGAGT
>Ga0206867_1130_pt1 | contig 16683 bp, 16 predicted proteins | sample Alteio_BWOrgCont_37_FD_152905 | JGI IMG/M metagenome (GOLD analysis project Ga0206867, IMG submission 152905) | Enriched cells from forest soil in Barre Woods Harvard Forest LTER site, Petersham, Massachusetts, United States -... | ecosystem: Environmental > Terrestrial > Soil > Temperate forest >...
ATATTGTCCTCATCTAAACTCGCTACGGCGTCCAGGGCTTTTAAAATATTTTTTTCCAAGCTGGATGAGAGGTTTTCATTATCCGAATCTTTTTTGGGATTGTGTTTTACTAAAAACAATTCAACCAAATTTCTCGCGATCTCGGGGTTATGCGACAAAGCCCCTTCGATATAAATTTGGCTAAAGCGAAATCCAACTTGGCGCAGGTATTTCCCATAGGTGCGCAGGATGGTGATTTCTCGCCAAGACAATTTAGCGCCTAGCATGAGGTTGTTAAAGCCGTCGCTTTCAAAATGATGAGAAGAGACTTCAATGAAGGCATCATGAAAGAGGGGACGCATTTGATCTATATCAAAGGTTTTGGATTGCACCGACGAAATGGAAAAGTCGGATATCCAAAGGGTCTCCGGACCCAGAGCGATGCGATAGCTTCTTTCATTCAAGACCCGGAAACCTAGATCGCTCAAAAAGGGTAAAAGGTCAGATAGTGGGATTGTTTTTTGTCTTTGGTAAAGACGTAAATGTAATAGTTCAGTTTCTGCTTCCGTTTTAAAATAAAAATCCAACTCAATAAAGTTTTCCGCCGTGAGTTTTTCCAAATAAGCGAGGTCGCTGCAAACATTTTCAGGCGTTGACTCATCCAGATAGGTTCTCTCAAAGGAAGCTTCGTATTTTTTTTGCAAGGCAGCGCCGCATTTATCGATTATTTTTTTGGCTAAATTTTCATCCATACTCACCTCCACAAAACACAGGTTTACTCGATCAGGATTTTTCCACGATACATTTTCATTGAACACTCAAATTCAATTTCGCCGACCGACTGCGGCGGCAAGATAACTTCAACCACCTTGTTTAGCGGTAAAAAATAATTTTGATTCAGTGTCGGGAAAATAACGACTTCCGAACAAGGCGTTTGATCTTCGCGTAAGAAGCGCAGGGTGGCCGGTTTTCGAGCGCTGATTTGGATGAGGGCAGGCTGATAGACGCCGTCTTTAACCAGGATGTCGATGAAGTTATTTGTCGAAGTAAACGGTTTACGCCGTCTTTTGTCCCACAAGAACCACCACAGAGTAAACCCTATGGCCGCGATGCCGAACATGTTCATCAACAGATAGCTCATTTACTCTTTTCCTGTTGTCTTAAAAAAACGTAGTCGGCTTGCATTGATTACCACGGTGAGTGAAGACAAAGCCATCACCGCACCGGCAATGATGGGACTGAGTAAAATACCAAAAATCGGATACAAAAGTCCCGCTGCCACGGGAATGCTGATGGCGTTGTAAATGAGGGCTCCAAATAAATTTTCCTTGATATTTTTAATGGTCGCCTGGGAAATAAGAATTGCGTCTGCCACGGCGTTGAGTGAGTTGCTCATGAGGATAATATCGCCAGTCTCGATGGCAAGGTCACTACCCCTGGCCATGACAAAGCCCGCGTCGGCCTCGGCTAAGGCAGGCGCGTCATTGAAGCCATCCCCCACCATGCCGACGCGTTCCCCTCTTGTGCGCAGTTCCGTTATCTTATGCACCTTTTCATCCGGCAAAAGATTGGCGCTTAGCTCTTGAATATCAACCTGAGCCGCGATGGCTTGCGCCACACGCTCATGGTCTCCCGTGAACATGATGACCTTGAGGCCCATTTTTTTGAGGCGGGCTATGGCTTGTTTGGAGTCAGGCTTCACGCTATCGTTGATGCCGATGGCGCCGGCCGCTTGGCCGTCGACGATGAGATAAACTAAGCTCTGGCCTTGCAATGAAAAATCATCCGCTCGTTTCAGATCACTCATGTTGATATTTCTTTCCTGCAAAAGTTTGGCGTTGCCGAGTAATACGACTTTGCCGTTGATCACGCCGCTTAAGCCATAGCCTGGGATGGCATGGAAGCGTTCGACGGGCAGTAAGGTTATATTTTCACGTTGCGCCTGTTGAACGCTGGCTTCCGCCAAGGCATGTTCAGAATTTTTTTCTAGGCTGGCGGCATATTGGATGATCTGGCTCCTGCTCCAATTGGGTTGGGCAAAGACGTCGCTGATCGAGGGCTTGCCCAAGGTGATGGTGCCTGTTTTATCCAGCACAATGGTGCTGAGCGTTGATATTTTTTGCAGGGCTTCGCCGTTACGCACTAAGATTCCGGCTTGCGCGGCACGACCCAGGCCCACCATGATTGCCAAGGGAGTGGCTAGACCTATCGCGCAGGGGCAGGCAATTAAAAGGACCGTGGCTAGCACCGCGACGGCGTAGGAAATTTTGGGCTCTGGACCAAAGTCATACCACAATAGGGCGCTCGCGATAGCTAAGGCAATAACGGTGGGAACAAAATAAGCGGCCACCTTATCCGCTAATCTAGCAACCTTGGGTTTGGTGCTTTGGGCGCGAGAGATTAGCTCGACAATTTTGGCCAGAACCATTTCTTTGCCCACGCGCGTGGCGCGATATTTTAAACTGCCCATTTTGTTGATGCTGCCACCGATGAGCGCATCGCCTGCTTCACGCAATACCGGTGTCGACTCGCCGGTAAACATGGATTCATCTACTGAGGAGGAACCTTCCAGCACAATACCATCCACCGGCACTTGCTCGCCCGGGCGCACATATACGACATCATTGGGGATCACTTCTGCAACGGGGATATTAAGCTCTTCCTCATGACGCAACACATGGGCCATTTTGGGTTGCAGATCTAATAATTTTTCTATGCTTTGACGCGTTTTAGCTCGGGAGCGAATTTCTAGGGCCGTGCCAAACTTGATGAAGGCGATAATGATAAGCGCCGCTTCAAAATAAATTTGTCGACCGGCTGGAGGGAAAAAAGTGGGGAAGATGACGACAACCATTGAGAATAACCAAGCCGCGCCCGTGCCAATGGCAATTAGCGTATCCATGTTGGCCAGGTGTACCTGCGCGGCGCGCCAAGCGGCTAGATAAATATCTCGGGCTGTATAAATCAAAACGAGGAGAGAGACTGTGCCGATGAGAATGCCCACCCCTTGTCCTTCGGGCAAGCTGAGGGAAGGGAACCATTGCAAATGGTCAGCGATCATTAAAAACATGCCGGTTGCAAAAGCCAGGGCTGCTTGGATGAGCAGGAGGTGATAATAGCTATTTTCTTCCTGGGCACGGAATTCCTCGCCTGCATCGCCCAGCTCCACGGGGGTGTAACCGACTTGCTTGATGGCTTCTAGGGCGGCGGGGGTGGCGATGTTGCCTTTGACGGTGGCGGTGCGGGTGGCGAAGTTGACATTGACCTCGCGGGCGCCCGGCAGGGAACGCAGGGCATTTTCGATAGCTAGCACGCAGCTGGCACAGGACATGTCGTGAATTTTAAAGCGATATTCCCCTTGGTGAGTGCGCAAATCCATGGCCTAAGATCCTTCTATTGCCAGTTTATTTGGTCTTTATATCTATTATACCATGGGGGGAGGTAAAAGGTTTTGGGGTTAATTTATTGATTTATAAGATAAAATCTTGCAATTTGCCCATCTTTTAGCCAAGGTGGGCTGGGATAGGCTATAATGTCTCTTGACCTACTCTCAGGGAGATGAGCATGCGGATTTTGGTCTTGATTTTGTCGTTGTTGCTGACAGGATGTATGAGTACTACGACAAACGGTTATTACACGGAGGCGGTGGAAAGTTGGCGTTGGGGAAAGGGGACTGTCTTGTTGGATGTCTGGGGGCGACCGGATAGATTCGCGCGTTTGCCGAATGGTGACTTGCTTTATATTTACGAGAAGGAAACTTATCAGCGTTATCCTATTACCGCTTCGACTAATATTCCTTCTTATACTTCTGGTTTTTATGGTAAGGCTACCTTGGTTCCTTCTTCCTCGCCCTTCCCGATGCCCACGAATTTTCTTTTGCGCTGTGTTACCTCCTTTGAGGTTGATCCTAGCGATATTATCGTTTCCATGCGTGCGCAAGGGAACAATTGCACGGGGAATAAGGGATTTATGTTGACGAAATCCAATCCTGATCCGCGGCGACGGTCTTTGCAGGAAGAGCAGGAAGAAGATTAAGCATCAGGAGTTCCCGATGAAGCTTTCTGAAACTCCTGATTAATTTTTAATATACTAGCCGAGTTTTTTTGCTAAATTGTCTGAAGAAATTTCTATTTTTCTGGCGCGTTTTCGGGAATTTGTGCTGAACAGAGTGGAATTGCAATAAGAGCGACACCCGCTAAAGATACTTAGCATCAATCCGTTCTCAAACTCCATGAGTCTGCCGCGCCAGTCATTTGTGTATTCATCTAAAAAATTATTTTCCGGTCTATCAAAAATATCTTTTATTCGTGAGGCGAAACGATGGGCTTGTTGGGCGCGATTTATTCGGGGTTTATTTAGAAAATTAATCGTTAAATCACAGAGGGTGAGGCCTAATTCGTGGACTTTCTTGCCTTTGTTAGAACGGTTTTCTAAGGCACTAGCTTGCAGGGAAATGCCCTTTTCGCCAAATTCTTTCAATACCGTTTCTAGCTGTCGCAGGTCTTCCATGGTTTCTTGATCGGGATTTTCGTTTTCTCTGATGGTGATTATTTGATTTTTAATGACGCGCATTTTTTTCTTAAAAGCTATAAATTGAAAATGACTTTCGTTTTCCGGCGATAAATGGTTTTCGCTCAAGGTGACAAACTCAATCTGCGAGTCGAGCAAGGCTTCTTCAAAGGCCATCAACTGTTCCTCCGACCATTTCTTTAATTGATTGCTGCTTAAGTTAACCTCCCTGGCGATTAGATTTTGAAAAAAGATTCTAATTTTTTCAGACGACCATAGCCAAAGTTCATTTTCACTTAAATTCAGGCTGTCGAAATGAAGGCCCTGCAGGAGTCTATTAGCCTCTCGAGTCTGTTCGAGCGTCCAAAAACCAAGGCTATTTTGATGAAGGTTGAGGGTAGAGACCGCTTCAAAAACTTGCCTTAAAGCTTGAAATTCATTCTCATTGAGGTTAAGCAAAAGCAGGTTATTCTCTGAGTTTTTTCTGGTGAATAATCCGGCTGTGCTGATGCTCAAGGCAGTCAAATGGATGATGTTTGGGTTGCTAAAGATCTGATGTAAAGCAATATATTGATCCACACCCCAGATATATAAATCGATATCATTGAGATCCAAGGTTTCGAGATGGCCGGAACCTTTTTCAAGTTCATTTTCTAAAGCGTTGATAGTGGGGGTCATCCACCGCGAATTACGGCGCAGTGTCAGCGTTTTTTCATTAGGATCTGCTTTACTTGATTCAATAGTGGCCAGCACATCTTTGGGTAATTTTACCTCACCCGGCTTAAGCGCTGAGTTAGGCGTGCGAAGACCCCCTGTGAAAGTTTTGGATGTATCGACAGATAAGGACGGAATCTCGGGTGTACGAGCACGTTCTGGTATTGTTGGCATCCTTGGCATGGCATTCTCCTTAAGATTATTGAACGGATACTAATTAGCTTAGCAGCAGAATCTTAAGCTTTTATTAAGGACGAGAATGATCCTCGGGAATTACCGCAAAGTCAGCATGGTGCTTTCAATCCAATTTTTTGCCAACTCTAACACTTCCTCGGGGCTGCGGCCTTTGGGATAGATGGGGGGGCCGAATACGACTTGAATGGTGCCCGGTTTTTTAATGAAGGAGCGGCGGGGCCAACAATAGCCGGCATTGTGCGCCACGGGGATAACGGGATAGCCCGTTTCCACGGCCAAGCGCGCGCCGCCCATGCGATAGTGACCAACGGCGCCAGGCGCTATGCGGGTGCCTTCGGGGTAAACGAGAATCCATCGTCCTTGATCCAGATAACGTTGGCCTTGTTGAATGATTTGTTGCATGGCTGATCTGCGACGTTGACGACTGATGGCGATGGGTGACAGTAAAGCCAGTGACCAGCCGAAAAAGGGTAGCCAGAGTAATTCTTTTTTGACGATCACGGCCGCGCCTCGAAAGGCATTTTCTAGGTAAAAGGTTTCCCAGGCGGATTGATGTTTGCTGAAGACGATGCCATTTTTGATGTGTTTGAGATGCTCGCGGCCTTTGACGGTATAGTTGATATGGCATAATTTTCGCATTAGCCAAAGCATTCCGGCGACCCAGATCATGCTGATGTTGTAACGGGTCTTAAGGGGCAAGGGAAGGACGATCAGGCAGATTAGGAATTGCAGGATCGCGGTAAAAATCATGATGATGGATAAGAGCAAGGAACGCAGGAACAAATTGAAGGTGGAATAGTGGCGCGCTTTATTTGTCATTGAGGACATACTCCACAGCCTGTTTTAAATCGGGGAAATAGGGGGCGGGAAACTCGCCTGAATAGGCGGCCAGTGTTTTTTGGCCGTTTCCGGTTAACACTAAAAGGGGTTTGCAACCGACGACCTCCGCCGTTTTCATATCGCACACGGAATCACCGATAAAATAGACTTCCCCAAAGTGCAGAGCATATTTTTCACGGATTTGGTTAAACATGCCGGGCTTGGGTTTGCGGCAGGGACAGCCTTCCTTGGGGTGATGGGGGCAAAAGAAGAGGTCGGTAATTTTGCCGCCTGCGGCTTCGGCGGCTTGAAATAATTTAGCGTGGATCTTTTCCAACATGGCGAAATCGTAAAGTCCTCTCGCTATGCCGGATTGATTGGTGGCAACGATGACTTGATAGCTGGCCTGATGCAGAGCGGCAATAGCCTCGAGACTGCCGGGAATAAAATGCAATTCCTCCGGCGATTTGATGTAGTCCACCGACTCGAAATTTATGACACCATCGCGATCCAGGATGATGAAGGACATGCGGTCCACCCTTTGTTAGCTTATTCTGAGCGGGAAAGTATAGCGTTTTTAAGCTTTCTTGCCTACCAAGAGTCGGCAAAAAGGGGTGCTGTGGCCGTAGTAGACCAACCGCTTGGTTTTTAGCGCATGATGATGATTTCTAATGCCTTTTGAGAGGTTGGCGGAGTTAAAATTCTTGTAGCCGGCTTGGATAATTTGCGGGCCCCGCCAGCTAATTTCTTGCTTGGATTTGGCGCTGGGTCGCACGATGGCCACGTGTCCCGGGGCCTTCTTAATGGGGTTGTCATAGGCCATCACGACTAGGCAGCCTTCATTGGCGATCCTTTGGGCGGCATAATCACTGTCCACGGGGAACCAACCATAATGCGGGCCCTTGTTGCGTAGCCACTGATACTGCGCGCGGGCGATTAATCCATGTTCTGGTGGCCGCAAAATATAGACGCCTAACTTGGCTGTGGCAGCGGCTACAAAGGCGCTGCAATGGGTTACTTTCTTTAAATTAGCCTTGCCGTAGGATTTGCCGCTGAGCCAATTTGCATAGCTATACGGCTGCCAATGGTTGCTGACATCAAGACTATCAAGAAAGGTAGAGAGCCTTTGGCCGGTTTTGGAAATGGGATAGGAAAAGCAATTGGAGCAGAAAAAGAGCAGGCTTAAGACAGTTATTAGCAATACGCGCATATAGACTCCCATATTAATACTGATAATATGGAGCAAGTGACAAAGGCACAAGCATAAATAGCGTAAGAGAAGGTAAAAAATGGCCGCGCAATCTATGGATCAACTAGTTTCACTTTGTAAACGCAGAGGGTTTGTCTTTCTTGGCTCTGAAATTTATGGGGGTTTGCAAGGGACCTATGATTATGGTCCGCTTGGGGTCGAGTTGAAAAATAATTTACGCCAGGCTTGGTGGAGGTCTAATGTTTATGAGCGTGATGATGTTGAAGGGCTGGATGCCTCTATTCTGGGGCATCAGTTAATCTATAAATATTCTGGACATGCCAATACTTTTTCTGACCTGATGGTGGATTGTCGGCAATGCAAGAGCCGATGGAGAGCGGACCACGTGGTGGGAGGGAAATGTGAGCGTTGTGGATCTAAGGATTTAACGGAGCCTCGTCCCTTTAATATGATGTTTAAAACGCAAATTGGCCCGGTGGTGACGGATGATGAGAGTTCTCTGTCCTATTTGAGGCCTGAAACAGCACAAGGTATTTTCGTTAATTTTAAAAACGTTTGTGACTCCTTATCGCCGCAGTTACCTTTTGGGATTGCACAAGTCGGTAAAGCCTTTCGAAATGAGATAACGCCGCGTAACTTTATTTTTCGTGTTAGAGAATTTGAGCAGATGGAGATAGAGTTTTTTGTCGAGCCTGGGAAAGATGGCTTTTGGTTTGACTACTGGGTGAATGAACGTGTCTCTTGGTGGGTCAAGCAAGGCTTATCTAAAGAAAATCTCAAATGCTTCGAGCAGCCTAAGAATGAATTGGCGCATTATTCGAAAGCGACTGTGGATATTCTCTATAAATTCCCGCACGGCTTTGAAGAATTAGAAGGCGTGGCGAACAGAACGGACTTTGACTTGGGAAGCCATAGCAAAGCGCAAAAGGAGTTAAACATACAAGCGAAGGTAGTAGAAAACAAAGACAGTTTAGCCAAATTAGCGGTTTTGAAACTGCAGACTAACGAGTGGATTGTCCCCTTTGTTATCGAACCCTCCGCCGGCTTAGACAGAGGCATCCTAGCCATCCTAAACGAAGCCTATCACGAGGAAACGCTAGAAAACGGCAGCAAACGTATCGTCCTAAAATTCAAACCTCACTTAGCCCCCATCAAAGTCGCCGTTATTCCCCTGGCTCGCAACAATGAAGAACTCATGTCCAAAGCCAAACAACTCCGCAAGGACATCCAAAAGCTAGGCATCGGCCGAATTGTTTTCGAAGCCACGGGCAATATTGGCAAAAGCTATCGAAGAAATGATGAGGTGGGAACCCCCATTTGCATCACCGTGGACTTTGACACGTTAACGGAAGGCTCAGACTTAAAAGACACGGTCACCATAAGAGATAGAGACACGATGAAACAGATCCGTATGCCGATAGCGAAATTGGCGGATTATTTGAGGGAGTATTTTGCTAGTCCGTAGCTGAATTAACCCCATCATTTCCTCGTAAGTCGACTCATGATTTTCCAGCGAAGAGTCCACCGCCCTGTTGCTTCTAAAGGGAATATGGTAAATAGAAGTCTCGAAGCTGGATGATCTACTAGTTAATAAAAAAATTGATGAGGTGCGCACATGAGCGAGCAGCGTGATCTTGACCTTCTAAATGAGCTACTTTCTTATGGTGCGGAGCTGCCTTGGCTTGAGCTCAAAAAAAATAACTTTGACCCTAAAACTATAGGTATGCTCTGCTCGGCGATCTCAAATGGCGCGCGATTGGCGGGACGGGATCATGGTTATGTTTTATGGGGTGTTGATAATGAAACGTATAATATAATAGGAACAACATTTCAGCCTCACAATGAGAGAGTCTCCAATCAGGTTTTTCAATTCTGGCTTGCAACAAGGTTAAAGCCTAGTTTAGTAATTAATTTCAAAATTATTCAGCATGGAAAGGGACGTGTTGTTTTATTAGAAATTCCTGCTGCCATGTCGGTGCCAACCGCTTTTGACAATATTGCATACATAAGAATCGGTAGCGCAACACCTAAATTGGCTGATCATCCAAGTTATCACACTAGACTGATAGAAGCTTTGCGGCCTTATATGTGGGAACATGGTATTGCAAAGCAATATGTGACTGGCGATGAAGTGATTAGCTTGCTGGATTATGGATCTTATTTTCGTTTGAACAAACATCCCTTGCCAGATAATCGACTGGGGATATTTGAAAAGCTTGCAGCAGATCGGCTGATCGTACGTGATGTGGGTGACAAGTGGAACATTACAAACCTGGGCGCCATTTTATTTGCTGTAGACTTAAACCAATTTGGTTCTTCGCTAGCTAGAAAAGGTGTACGTATTGTAGCTTATAGCGATAAGAATAAGGCATCTTCTGTTACGCATAGACATGATAGCTTCGAAGGTTATGCGAAAGCTTTTGAAACCCTGGCTGGCTTTATTAACAATATTCTCCCCGATAATGAACACATAGGTGATGCCTTAAGAGTGCAGCAACCTCTTTTCCCTAAGTTGGCGATACGAGAATTGATAGCAAATGCGCTTATTCACCAAGATATGACGATTACAGGTGCTGGACCACAAATCGAATTATTTAAAGATCGTATTGAGATTACAAATCCTGGCAAGTCGCTCTTGCAGCCTGATCGCATGATTGATTTGCCACCCAGGTCGCGCAATGAAATGATAGCCTCTTTAATGCGCCGCATGGGATTTTGTGAAGAACAAGGAAGTGGACTGGATAAAGTGATTGGAGTGGTTGAGCTATTTCAGCTTCCTCCCCCGCTTTTACGTGAAAGTGGCTCGTCTATGCAGGTTATTCTCTATGGGCCAAGGACGTTTGCGAACATGACCCCTGATGAGAGGATTAGAGCTTGTTATCAGCATGCTATTTTAAAGTGGTTAAGCGGTGATCGTATGAAAAATTTAACCTTATGTGCTCGCTTTGGCATTGAAAAACATAATGCGGCTCAAACAACCAAAGTAATTACGCAAGCACAAAAAATGGGCCTTATTAAGCCCGCAGATTCAGATCATCCTCGGGCAGGCTATGTTCCTCGCTGGGCTTAAATTTCTTGATCGGGTTTTGGTTTTTGAGGGTGTGCAGAATAGGTTATTTATAGAAAACACTATAAGATCAATGAGTTATATCTATAAAGGCAAGCTATTTTTTCTTGATCGGGTTTTGATTGGAAAGGGCCGGGGTTCTCTTTACATGGAAATTAAAATAGAATCTGGCTGGATATGAAATAAAGTTTAACGAGGTTTAAAGTATCCCAGACATCTTTATCACTCCGTCCGATGAGAGAAGAAGACATCCCTAACTGAGCAATAAATATGAATATAAATTACATATTATTTTTGACAGCGCGATTTTTATCTCTATTTGCCCTGAGAGTGGTCGATTTTGCTTTTCCTTTAGCTATTTATAAGATTACAGGCAGTCTTTCAATGTCGGGGGCGGCAATTGCATGCGATTGGCTGCCTAGATTGATTGCTCTTCCAATTTTTGGCGCTCTAGCTGACAAATATCAAGGGAAAAATTTGATAATCCTTGCGGATCTTGGTCGGGCCTTTTTGGTTGTCATTCCGTTTTTTTTCATGAATAAAATGGTCATTTTAATTTGCCTTTCTGTTTTAGGGCTTTTTTCTACACTAAGCCAGATTACGCTGGAAAGTTCAGTAGCTCGATTTATTTCTCTTAAGAAGGTTGCAACTGCACAAATAGGACTGGAGTTAGTCCAAAATTTATCTATGATTTTAGGTTCTCTTTTCGCGGGGATTCTTATTACTTATCTTAGCTTAGAAAGTGTTTTTATAGTTAATTCAGCTCTATTTTTGATACCTATTTTCTTTATGCTGCCTATTCGCATGAAATATAATTTTTCGTCTGATTCTTCTGTTGGTCCAAATAAGATGGGCCCCATTCAGGCTTTCGAAACCATTTTTCATATCCCGGAATTAAAGAAAGTAACCTTAGTTGGTATTATTATATCCATTATGTATGGAATCATGCTGGCAACTGCTCCAGCAATGGTCAAAACAGTGTATCTGAGAAGCGACAGTGACTTTGCTGCCTTGCAATTACTTACAGCCTTCGTTTCAATCGCTGTCCTTATATTGGCCGGGAAGTTACGTCATCAATTTTCAGAGGGCATCTTGTTGTCTTGCGGCCTGTTTTTAACCATGTTTGGTATGACAATCACTGCTTTTAGCCCAACCTTCATGATTTATATAAACGGTTACGCGGCTTTTTTTGCGGGTATCTTGCTTTTTAGCATCTATCTTCGATTCGAGCGGGTAAGGCTTATACCGAAAGAGCATTATGGCAAAATTATTGGATTTGCCATGATCGCGACAGTCACAGGACTTCCTTTTGGGGGAGGTTTGGTTTGGATGATTGGCGATAGATTAAATCCGCAAACTATCATGTTACTTATGTTAGCTATACTTCCATTTCTGGCTTTTTATATTAATAACCGTAAGGTCATATCTGACCAAAGCCTGAATATGGCAAACACCCACCTTTAATCACCTCAGCCGAACCTATCCCGAACGGCGCGTGCCCTGGACCTTATACTTGTTGAACACCCGCGACTAACCAGTTTTCCTTGTTGTCGTCCTTGCGGATGAAACAGATCCGTATGCCGATAGCGAAATTGGCGGATTATTTGAGGGAGTATTTTTCTAGTCCTTAATTGAGAAAAAATGGCTAAAAGCACCCAAATTCTCTTTGTTTAACCCATTGATTGGTTTCAATATTTTTGCTAGTGTGAGGAGCAAAGTTAAGAGACTAAAAAATAGCAAAACAGGGAGTATAAGTGGTGCTGAAACTACAACAAACTAAGCCTATTCATACTCAAGCGGATACTGCTTGGAAACAAATTTTAGACGTTTATTTTAAGAACTTTGTTGATTATTGTTTGCCGGATTTAAGTAGATTAATCGATTGGTCGCGTGCGTGGTCTTCTTTAGACAAAGAGCTGCAATCTATCAGTAAAAATAATCTGGCGGGTAAACGATTGTTAGATAAATTGATGAAAGTTTATCTGCTTGATGGTAAAGAACAATGGATTTTGGTGCATATTGAGGTCCAAGGGAAGCCAGAAGAAACCTTTCCCAATCGAATGCTCACTTATAATTATCGTCTCTATGATAAATACGAGAAGTCCATCGTGAGCTGCGCTATTCTAACGGATGATAATAAAAAATGGCGTCCTAATCATTGCAAGGTTGGGTTTGCTGGCTCCTATTTGAGTTTGGATTATTTGGTGATCAAACTTATTGATTATCGAGATAAACTAGTTGAACTAGATGCTTCATCCAATTCCTTTGCCAGTGTTATCTTTGCCCAATTGAAGGCCATAGAGGCTAGATTTAAACCAGATGAATATCGAAAAAAGATCAAATTTTCCCTAACTAAGCGGCTTTATGAAAAGGGTTTTAGTAGAGATGAAATTTGTGATCTTTACCGATTTATCGATTGGCTAATTGGTTTACCTGAGCCACTTGAGCTAGAATATCTAAATGAAGTACATGAATTAGAGGGGGTTAAGCAAATGCCATACATTAGTACAGCAGAACGGTTAGGGATGAAGTTGGGTGCCGAGCAAAATGCTATAAAAATAGCTATTGGCATGTTAGAAGAAGGCTTTGATAGAGATTTGATCGCTAGGCTAACAGGTTTAGGCAAAGAAAAAATTGATTCCCTTTCAAAATCCGAAGAGACTTCTGATTGGGAAGTTATTGAATAAATAATTTTTTATGCATGGCTATACTTGCTGAACACCCGTGACTAACCAGTTTTCCTTGTTGTCATCCTTGCGGAAGTGCCAGATTTCTTCGAAAGGTTGGGCGGGTTCGTTGGGGATTTCTTTGATCAGGCCGGAGAATTTTACGCTGGCTTCGGTGGTTTGTAGGGGGGAGACAACGTCGAGTAGTTCGGCGTTGAGGGTGAGGACTTCTGTTTTGTTTTCTTCTGGGCCGCGTTCTTGGAGTTGTAATTGGATTTCGGCGAAGACTTCGGGTGAGGTGAATTGGCGTAGATCATTTAGGTCTTTGGCGTCGTTGGCGGCTTGTAGGCGGATGAATTGTACTTTGGCGTCGCGTAAGAAGGTGGTTGAGTCAAAGCCTGCTGGATAGTAAGGGGCTGCGTTTCTGGTTCCTGAGAAAGTATCATTTTTTGCGAAAGCAGTTTGGGCGTTGTAAACATTATTTTCATTGTAGGGTCTGGCTTGCGCTGACTGAGTTTGAGGTTGTAGTTTGGTTCGTAAAAAATTCCAGGCCATTAAACCCACCCCAAAAATAGCAAGCCAGCTTAATAAGCTGGCGCCTAAACCGTGGCCCATGAAAAGATAGGCTAGCAAACCGCCGGCGGCTAAACCCAATAAAGGGGCGAAGAATCGATTGCCTGAAACATTTCGTTGAAAAGCGCCTGCCGTTGGCTGGGAGCGTGAGAAAGAACTGATGGAACGTTGTGCGCCGAAGGATCTGCCACCGCCAAAACGGGCGGCTTCTGCTGTGTTTAGAACAGCGCTGATGAGGATAAAGAAGATCAATAATAGTGAAAAAAACTTGGACATGTGATTTTCCTCTTAATTGAAAGCGCATCGATATCGGTCAGGCGTCTTTGACAAGGTATCCGAGTAAGCTGGGATCCGCAATCAGTTTTTCCTTTTCCTTCTTGCTCAGCCGTTTGATGCGCTGCTCAATTTTCATCGCAGTGGACTTGCCGTCTTCTATTTTCCACGATTGAGCCAGCTCCAAGGGCTTGAAACTACGAGTATATTTACACTTTGCCGTGCCGGCCAGATGCTCGGCGTAGCGGCGGGTTAAGTCTGTGGTGTAACCGGTGTAATAGTTGCCGTTCTCGCAGTGTAGGATATAGACCCAATAGTCCACGATAGTTTCTCCCTAGGTTATTGAACATGGTCTGTTTCAATATACTCGCCTCGTCATCCTGTGCCACCCCTTGGCATCCTGTGCCCCCCTGTCATCCTGAGCGAAGCGAAGGATCTCGTGATGGCCCGAGATCCTTCGCTTCGCTCAGGATGACAGGGGGGCGTTCAGGATGACAGGGGGCGCGTTCAGGATGACTTAGAGCCTATTGATACGCGCCAAATTCTAAGAGATGTCGTTTATTCATTTTTCGTGTACCATCTTTTTTCAAATCTATGACAGGAGAGTGAGGCCATGACCGGACAGAATTCGCCAAAGGATGTCAGCGTAAAAGTGGAGGAGCAAAAACCGGTCGAGGGAGTGACTTTTGATAGATGTGTTAGAGAAACTTCTATTGCTATGGGCGTTCGTGGCTCACTCTGGTATTTCGAATATCTCACCTTACTAGCTTCTCAGATGACGACGGCTTCGATCAAAGCTTCGCAGATTCCTCGGATATCCTATCCAAGGCTTGCTTGGCAACATGCTCATCCCCAGGAATTGTCTAGAATCTATAAAATCTTTTTAAGCGAGGGCATTCCATCAAATTTTTTCAGATCGATGAGTTCCATTACCGCTATCGGCATAGTTGAACATTCGCATCCTCGTCCTCGATATACTGCAACTGAACAAGCCGCGATAACAACAGGGTATAACCTCGTCCTTGAAGGAAGTTCAACTTTTTATTTCGAGTATAACAAAATACAAAAGATGTTAGCTTCCCAACTCAGCCAACCTCAGCCCTTACTGTCTTATCCACCGGATCCTAAGCGTTTGCGCCTGATTAGCCGCCTTTTAACCGCTAACTTTGCTCGTGTGGGATATACTGGGCTCACGACCAATATGGCGGTTCTTCATGCCCGCAATTGGAGTGAAGATCCCACTAAACGGGCAGCCGCTACCGCTTTGGCAACCGGTCTGGTGCAATTTTTTAATATGCCTATTATCAATGCGTATACAGCAATCAATAAAGATCCAACTCAACCCTTGGGGCAGACCTTGTCGTCTTTTGTAAGGAGTCCGCTCGCGGATATATTTAGAGCCGCTACACTACGCGCTGGGCATCGCTCTCTTTTTTATACAGCCAGTCTTACTGGTACAGATACCTGGAATAAAAGAGTGAAGGAAAATAAACCCATACTTCCTTGGACTAATCTTTTCGCACCCAAACATCCGCAGAAAAAAGCAGATCCCGAACTAGTAAATGATATAAAAGCAACCATGAGTGCAAGCGTAAAATAATGAACGGATATAGTCCCATCCTTGAACAGCTACTTAAGATGCCTGAGGAGTAGAGATTTCGTCCTTTAAGTGAATCCTACGAGTTAATGAACGATTCCGTTTAAACTTAATATCTAGGCCTACTAGAGGAGATTGGCGCATAAATTCTACGAAGGACGGTTTCACTTTCTTGAGTTTCTCATATTCTATCTTGCATAGAATAACTGCAACTACTTTGCCACGCAAAGTAATTTCTTGTGGGCCATGTTTGATAGCTTCTTTGATGAGGGCGCTTAAGCGAGCTTTTGCGCGTCGAATCGGCCATGTAGCCATAAATCACCTATATTAATTTTTCATTGCGGCGACTGTAAAATTAACCTCTACAGGATCTTTGATCTCCTTAGTTGAAGACCATTCTCCTTGGCCTACGCCGAAGGTGCTGCGGTTTAGGGTGGTGTTGCCTTTGACGATGACTTTGTCTTTTTGGGACTGGTCGGCGGTGAAGGTTAAAGTGACGGGGGCGGATTTGTCGCGGATGGTTAGGGTGCCGTCAGCTTGGTATTTGTCTTTGTCGAGTTTGCTGAAATGGCTGGCTTCGAAGATGGCTTGGGGGAAGGCTTTGATGTCGAACCAAGATGGTGTGATTAGGGTGTCGGTGAGGTCTTTATAGCCAGTCGCGAGGGAGGCTAGGTGGACGGTGATTTTGACTTTGCTCTCGTCTAGTTTATCGGGATCAAAATGGATTTCAGCGTCGAAGGATTTAAATTGGCCGGAGACGGGGGCGCCGTTTTGGGTGGCGGTGAATTTTAAACTGCTTTCTTTGGGGATGATTTTCCAGTCGGGGACGGCGGCCATGAGGATGGTGGGGATGAATAGAAGGATTAGTCCTAGTAAATATTTTTTTAAGTTCATCCAGCTCATGAAATCATTCTCCTCAAGATATCGTCTTTATCAATAAAATGATGTTTTAAAGCGGCGCTGGCGTGCAGGATGATGGCGGCGATCAGGCCATAGGCTATCCACTTGTGCGCTTCTTTGAGGAGGTGTTCTAAACCCTCATCGGGCGCGATCAGATCGGGCATGACAAAGAGGCCGAAAA